>SAMEA3663299__coassemble_39_pt1 | contig 98535 bp, 70 predicted proteins | sample SAMEA3663299__metabat2_low_PE_003 | metagenome-assembled genome bin SAMEA3663299 (sample SAMEA3663299) | pig gut metagenome | biome: pig gut; feature: pig-associated habitat; material: faeces | place: China | collected 2013 | reverse complement strand
GTGCAAATTCCCCACTTTAACAAAAATTTTACCCCGTTCATAAGTTGGCCCTGCCTATGAGAGGGGGCCTTTAAAAAGGACCCCGTTTTTTGTATCTGAACCCGCTTTTCTCTCAAATCTCTTCCAGCATTTTCGCCAGCCGCTTGGCCGAAACGTTTATGCTCGTTCCCAGTTTCTGCGCGAAAAGGGAAATTCTGTACTCCTCGATCGCCCAGCGGAACGCTTCAAGGGATTCGCTTTCGATGCCGCGCAGGTCGAAATCGCGGCGCAGACGTTCGTATTCTTCCTGAAAATACGAGAGTTCCTGCATTTGTTCCACTCCACGCGAAAGAGCGATTTTCGTGCCGGAGTTTGTGCCGGAAAGCGCCTGGATTCGGGCTTCGATCCCACGGAAGTACCGGCCGAAATGCTTCACGTACTTCCAGGACGTCCGCAGGAGAAAATCGGGCGGGGTCAAACGTCGGATCTGTGCGTCCAAATCGTCCACGATCGGCTGGAACGGCTCGTAAAGCGCGACGCGGGACGGTTTTTCGTCCCTTTCATCTTGAGAGTTTTTAGAGTTCAGGTTTCCAAACGACTTGATTTGAAGCGTTCCGAATTTGATCTGCGACGCCAGATCATTCACGGCGTGCCGCTGGCTTCCTTTCACGCAAAGACCGTTCAGGGCCTTGATCGCGGCGTGGTACGATTTCCAGAGCTGCTCGAGTGGCTGCGGGAGTTCCTGGACTACGATGGAAATGCGGCTTTTGGCCTGTTTCACGATTCGCTCGAATTCCTGCTGATTGCGAGGCACGCGGTCCAACAGAGGTTTCAGGTCCGCCAGCGCAGGGAAACCGTCCGGTTCAAGGGCCAAGTGCGCGATCAGGTCGCAAATCGTATCGACGAACGGGGTTTTGGTCGTTTTCACGAAATAGTCCGCCTGCATTTTCATCTCGGTGAATCCCGGCATCCAGACGGCCTGCTGGTTCAGCTCCCGATTGGCGGCGATCCGGAAAAGTCGAAGTACGGCGCGGCGAATGTTCATTTCGGCCTGGTACTGGGACGTGGAAAGCCGGATCCCGACGGTTTTTCCTTCATCGACGAGCATCGGGAACGCCGAGATTTTCCCGGCCCGTGAGGCAGCGTCGAGGAGCGTCGATTCGATCTGGACCTGAACGGGCAGATCGCCGAAACTCCACGAAGTGAAACCCGACCGTGTCCATTTCGAGTCTTTGACCATCGCGAATTTCTCGGAGGCCTGGTCCCCCACCTGCTCTAAAACCTCGCGCAGATTCCGGCTTTCGGCCAGAATATTCCCCTGCGAGTCGCTGACCCGAATATTCATCTGGAGAGCCGGGGGGATCTGGCTGAAATCGAGGTCTTTTTCCCGGATCAGCTCGCCGGCGATGCGGGTGAACTCGGCCGCAAGAACGCTCCGAAGATTTCCGACTCCAAACGGGATCCGCGCGCAAACCTCCCGCGCCGTGTCGGGGGCCGGGATCAGTTTTCGCCGCTGCTCCTTCGGAAGCGCTTTGATCAGATGCGCGACGCGCTCGGCCAAAAGCCCTGGAACACCCCATTCCAGAGCGTTTTCCTGAAGCTGGTGGACCGTTTCGAGTGTCGCGTGGATCGTCACGCCGTCCGTGTCGCTTCCCGGCTCGAAGCGGTACTCCAGCGGGAACTGGTAGCTGGAAGTCATTTCTGCGTTTGGTCTCTTTTCCCTGGTTGGGGTATTTTCAGGAATCGAAGGTTTTGTCTCGATGGATTTGGGCGGGATTTTCGGCTGTGCGGGTTTTTTGGTCTTCAGAACCGGCTGAACGACCTGCCCGAAAAGGCGGATCTCGCGCAGCGGCGTTTCTTCTGCGGTTTCTGGCTTTTGGGAAGTTTCGGGGGTGATTTTCTCGCTGGAATTTCCCGCTTTCGCTCCCTGCTTCATCACCACTGGCTTCGAGCTGTACGTGAAAACGCCGCTGAACGAGTCAGGGAACTGCTCGGAAAGCGTCGGATCAGGCTTTTCCGGCACCAGATCCTCCTCGCGCATTTCGAGGTTTTTCAATGTTTCCGGGTCGGCGGTTTTGGCCCACTTTTCGAGCGACGCGTGATCAAAAACGGTCTTGGGGAGCCGCTGGTCGTAAAACTCGTAGAGTTTCCACGTGCCGGGGAGGTAATCGAACCGGCGGAGTTTCGCCTGTACCTGCTCCAACTCAAACCAAAGCTCACGGTTCCAGGCGTAAAAGTCGATTTTCGAGCGCAGATTTCCCTCGGCAAGTCCCTGCTGGATGAACATTTCGCGGGCCTGCGCCTGATTCACCTGAGCGTACGGAACGCGGCGCTTCGGGACGATCGTCAGCCCGGAAAGGGTCACTTTCTCGTAGATCATCACGTCGTTATTCTGCTTCGACCAGTGCGGCTCACTGTGCGATTTCTGGATCAGATGTTCTGCGAGGGGCTCGATCCATTCGACGTCGATCACGGCGCACGTCCTCAAAAAACGCTTGGACGTTTCGACCATTTCGGCCGCCATGACCCACTCCGGGTAAGATTTTTTCCGGTTTTTCTTTTCTTCCGCCGGGTTCAGAATAGAACCCACCCCCGCATCTGCCGAGGCCGAAGAATTGGTCTCGGGGTCCACGTTCCCGTGCGTGTCAATGATGCGGCCCTGAGCGTCGAGCGTCCGGCCCCAGAATTTCGCGCCGGCTTTTTCGCTGCGGATTTCCTTGGGGAGTTCCCTGGAATTTTCTTTCGCGTTTTCAGCACCTTTTCCGGGCTTTGGAACGGGTCCCTGAGCGGGTTTCTGTTCGGGAACCTGGCGCAAAATGCCGCTTCCGGGCCAGAGCCAGCACTTCCCGCCGCCTCCGACCGCGTATTCGGGGGTCAGCGGCGTTTTCTGCCCGACGTTGGAAAGGAGTCCGCTCAAAAGGGCGCGGTGGATCGCCTCGTACTTCGCCTGGATCTGCTCCGGCTTCGTCCCCGGCACGGTCCCTGGCGTGAGCTGCGACGTGTCGCCGTGGAGGAGCTTTTCCGGGAGTTTTTCCTCTTTGAGGATCTGCTGGACCAATTCGCGGAGCTGCTGGTAAACGTCGAACCACTCGCGCATTCGGTTCCACGAGATGAAATTCTGCCTGCACGCTTTCAGGAGCTGGTTCCGCGTGAGTTTTTCCTTGAGCCGGGCGTAAAAATCCCAGAGTTTCAGGAACGAAATGAAGTCGGATTTGGAGTCGAGAAATTGCTCGTGCGCGGCATCGGCGGCGCCCTGTTTTTCGATCGGCCGCTCGCGTGGGTCGCGGATCTCCAAAGCCGCCGCGATGACCAGGATCTCAAGAAGCGGGTTGGCTCGAACTGCGGGGACGATGCTTCCAGAGTCGTTGAATTTTCGCGGCGTTTTCTTTTTCTTAAACGACGCTGGAAGCGTCGTCCCCGTAGTTTTCCCCAGTTCGATCGCTTCCAGAACGATTCGGCCGATGCGGGGGTCCACGGGGATCCGCGCCAGTTTCATCCCGAGCGGGGTCAGATCACCGTCGGGCGTGGCTTTCGTCAGCGCTTTCAATTCAAAAAGGGTTTTGTACCCATCCCGGATCGCCGCGAGCTTCGGCATATCGAGGAACGGAAACGATTCGACGCGCCCGAGTTTCAGGATCTTCGTCTGCAAAATGACCGACGCCAGGTTGGTGCGCTGGATCTCCGGCTGGGTGTACTCCTCGCGGGAGTTGAAATCTTCCTCCGAGTACAAGCGCACGCAGATCCCCGGCCCGATTCGGCCGCAGCGGCCCTTGCGCTGGTCGGCGGAAGCGCGTGAAATCGGCTCGATTGGAAGACGCTGGGTCTTGGAACGCGCCGAGTATCGGCTGATTCGCGCCGTTCCCGAGTCGATCACGTACCGGATGCGCGGGACCGTGACAGACGATTCTGCCACGTTGGTCGCGATGACGATTCGCCGCTTGTTCCCGGTCGGATTGAAGATTTTTTGCTGCTGCTCGGCCGGCAGGCGGGCGTAAAGGGGGAGGACCTCAACATTTCCCTGACGAAAAAGAGCGAGTCTTTGGCGTTTTTCCTCCCCGGCAAAGAGTTTGGTCAGCTCGTGAATGTCGCGCTCGGTCGGCATAAAGACCAGCATGTCGCCGGGGCCTTTCAGGGCGAGAAACTCTGCCGCACGAATCACCGCCTGATGAACGTCGCCGTCGTGAACCACGCGCGGGGCGGAGTCCTTTTCTTTTTTCGGTTTTTGGCCGTAATTCGGAAGCTCGTCCAGCTCGTCGTCCGCTTCTTCATCATCTTCCTCAAAAATCGGCTGGTAAATCACTTCGACCGGGTACGTGCGCCCCTCGACCATCAGGATCGGGACCTTCCGCGTGCCGGTCTCGAAATGGGCGGCGAACCGGGCGGCGTCGATCGTCGCGGACGTGATGATGATTTTCAGATCGGGCCGGCGGTCGGCCAGACGGCGCAGAATTCCGATCAGGAAGTCGATGTTCAGCGAGCGTTCGTGCGCCTCGTCGATGATCAGGACCTCGTACTGGTTCAGAAACCGGTCCCCCTGCGTCTCGGCGAGCAGAATTCCATCGGTCATCAGCTTGATGCACGTCTCCGGCGACGTGTGGTCGGTGAACCGGATCTTGTAGCCGACGAGTTTTTCCGGCGGGATCAGTTCCATTTCCTTTTCTGAAAAGGGGATCGGCCGTTGAGTGCCTTGAGAAAGTTCGTGGGCCAGGCGATTCGCGATGGAAATCGCGGCGATCCGGCGCGGCTGGGTATGGCCGATGAGCCGACGGGTCCCCAAACCAAGCTCCAGGCAGATTTTTGGGAGCTGGGTGGATTTTCCGGAGCCGGTCTCGCCGCAGAGGATCACGACCTGGTTTTCTGCAATCGCTTTTTTGATTTCTTCCCGGCGGGCGGAAACGGGAAGTTCTTCGTCATAAACGAGCGTTGGAATACTCAGTTCCCGCCGTCTGCGCGCTTTTTTCTCCTTCAGTTTTCGTTCCAGCCGGGCCTCTTCCCGGTTTTTCGGATCGGTTTTTTTCGGGTCTTGTGCGGGTTCCTGGGGGTTCGTTGGGGTCATCGAATTAATTAACTGAAAAGACTTAATTTTGTCAGCTTTTCTTTATTGTTCTTTCTCGAACTTCAAAAATTTCTCAAATCTTGCTTGCGCCTCAATGACTTGTTTGCGTAACTGTTCGCGCAAAAGTTCCTTGGCCGGAAGTTCTGTATAGTATTGCGAAACTTGAATCCCCGCCTGGTCTAACCTCAGCAGTTCGATTTGCTCGTCCCCACCTTCGGAACAAAGCAAAAGACCGAGCGGCGATTCTTCTCCCGGCTGTTTTTCGTAGCGATCAAGCCACCGGAGATAAAGTTCCATTTGACCTTTATATTCGGCACGAAACCGTCCTCTCTTCAATTCTACAGCGATGAGGCGGTGCAGTTTTCGGTGGTAAAACAAAAGGTCCAGGTAAAAATCCTCTCCATCAATGATCATTCGTTTTTGACGTTCAACGAACGTGAAGCCATTCCCAAGTTCCAAAATGAACTGCTGAAGTCCGGAGAGAAGCATTTCTTCCAGATTTCGCTCGTTGTAAAACCCTTTCAGGCCCGTGAAGTCCAGGAAATACGGACTTTTAAAGACCAAATCCGGGGTCAGTACATCATTTTCTCTTAGGTTGGAAAGCTCCTGCTTCACGAATTCTTCCGGTTTGCCACTGATAAGCGTTCGTTCGTAAAGCATTCCGGTGATTTTATCTCTCAAGGTCCGTACAGACCACCGTTCCGAAGCGGCCATCGTTAGGTAAAACTCACGTTGGAGGTCTTCTTTGACGGGTAAAACTTCCACAAAATGGGACCAGCTCAATTGTGCCGACAGCGTCGACACAATTTGAAAATTCGAGCAGCCCGATGCAAACATTTTCGGATGCGCTCCATTACAATCTTCCAGGATATTCCACCGTCCGTCGTTTTTGATGATCCAAAACAAAACGGAGAAACCGATTCCCGATTTCTCCGTTCCTTTATTGATTGCGCTGATGTTGAGGCTCAGTCTTCGGTGGTCTCCATGGAAATACCACGTCCGAGGCGCTTCCGCATTCCACCCTGCTGATGACCTTCAATCAACGGAGTACGAGCTTCAGGCGAAGAGTAAGCGAGAAGCTGCTCGCGAATCTGATCCTGCTCTGCCGGAGTTCCGAGTTGGTCCACCGCGTCCGCGACGCCTTCCAGAACCGAGCGCTTGACGCCCTGACGAATCCAATCGAAAAAGTTCATGATTTCTCCTTTTCATCCGTGAAAAAAATGGTGAGTTTTAAACGACTCTAAATCAAGTTTCTATTTTAACAGAGATTTGGATTTTGTAAAGAGCTGATGAGTAAAACTTTAACGATTTTTGAAAATTTTCAGGAAAAAGTTTTCGGAACGGTTTGTGTATCTTCGCAGGATTGCGCAGATTGTAAAATTTCCCAGTCAAAAGGCTATTCCTTTTTAGCGGAGCAGGGGGGAAGGACTTTTCAGTTTTCCTTCCCCCGAAATAAACGGAAAAGAGCCAAAACGCTATTTTTCTTCGATCTCGATGGTTTTCCAGTACCCGGCCTCATACGACCATTCGTCCGGGTAGTTTTCCAGCTCAAGCTGGATCGTATTGCCCGCGAACGGGGTCAGGTCAAACTCGACGTCCTGCCACGCATCGCCCGCAATCACTTTTTCGAGCTGCGGCGAGCCGTTCACCCGGATTTTCAGGAGCCAGTCGTAGTTCGGATGGTTCGTGACGGTCAGTTTCAGCGTCGTTTTTACGCCGTTTTTCACGCTCAGCGTCCGGGAAAGAATGCACGGCGTTTCCCGTTTGAGCGGATGCGTCATCAGAACGTTCGCCGTCCCCTTCCACTGATCCTTCATCCCCGGATTCATGTCCGGGCCGCACTGCGAGATTTTCCAGCCGGGGAAGAAATGATCGACCGCTTTTTGGATTTCTTTGTACGCGCGGAATTTGATTTGGGCCATTTCCGCGTCCGTGAATTTCGTATCGAGCGCCGGCTTCGGGTCCCACGAAAGCTCCAGCGGCATTGGCTCGGCTTTCTGGCGCGGGATCACGAAATATTCCACGCCGTCCACGGTCTCCATGCGTCCGCCGGCGGCGATGACCGTCTGGCGGGCGAGTTTCTCACAAACGTCCAGAAGCGCCGGGAAATTGTACTCGGTGTACGAGAATTTCGGCTCATTTTTGAGTTTTTCGGAGAATTTGGCCGGGAGTTTTTTGAACCCGAGCCGCGTGAAAAGGGCACCGCCCGCGCTCGACGGATTGCAGTCGGAATCGTAGCCGGCCCGCATCGAAATGACGATGGTCTGGTCCAGATCGCCGTTTCCGTAGAGGAGGCCCAGGACGATGCACGCGCCGTTGATCTTCACGTCGATCGCGCCGTTTGAGGCTTTCTGGTACTCGGGATTTTTGCGGTACTTCTCCACGCATTTATTCCACGCGAACGTCCAGTCGTTGGGGTTTTCGGAGTGCCACGCACGCACGTCGCGGACCATTTCGGCGTACTGACTTTCTGCAGGGATCGCCGCCAGCCCAGCGTCAAGGAGCTGGTCCACGTCTTCCGTGAAAAAAGCCTCGGCATACATCGCGCCCATGAAGACGCCGCCGTAGATCCCATCACCGTAGTTCATCAGCCGGCCGAATTTTTCGCCCAGAGCAATGACCGAATTCGGAAGCCCGGGGGAGATCAGACCCGCGTAATCGGCCTCGATCTGGTAGTCGATGTCGTTCGGGCAGCGGTTGAATTTCGGGTGGCCGGAGTCCGGTGGAGCGATGCCCGCCCGCAGGTTGGTCCGCCCTGCGTTGTTCGCGCACCAGAGGGCGTACTGACTGTTCGCGAAATCGATGCCGGCCTGGCGGATGGAAGCGTTCAGGCCGTACTGCTCCAGCGTGCGGAGGAACGTCATTTCGACGTACAAATCATCCTGACCGAACGCGTTATTGATCATTTCGGGGGTCCAGACCGGAACGCTTTCCTCGGGGATGATCCGATCGACGAACTTGAACTCGGTCGGCGCACCCCAGCAGACGCCGGCGATTTGACCGACCCACCCGGCCTTCATTTTGTCGCGGTACTCCTCCACGGAGAGGCGGCGAAAACCGTCCTCCTGGGCAAAAACCGCGGAAACGCAAAACCAGCAGGCGAGGCAGAGAAACAGGAAAGTCTTTTTCATGGGGAAAACCTCTTCCAATTTTTAATTCATAATTCAAAATTCTTAATTCTTAATTAATCAGTCGATCCATCCGCCGCCGAGCATCATCCCGCCGGAGTAGCAGACGGCGGCCTGTCCTGGGGCGATACCGTAAACGGGGGAGTGGAACGTGACGCGGAATTTCTGGTCCTCAAGCGGTGTCACCAGGGCCGGGACGGACGGCGAGCGGTAGCGGATCTTCACCTCGCACTCGAACGGCTCCTTCGGGTCCGGGATCTGCCAGATCGCGTCGGAGGCGGTGAGTTCCGTCCGGGCGAGATCTTCGTGAAGGCCCAGAACCACCCGATTCGTTTCGGGTTCCAGACGCACGACAAAATGCGGCTCCTGAAACGCCAGCCGAAGGCCTTTTCTCTGGCCGATCGTGTAGCGTTCCAGACCTTCGTGGGGGCCGAGGTTTTTACCGTCGAGCGTGACGAAATCCCCCTGCGTGTTCGGGTAGGCGCCGGTTTTCTGGAAAATGCAGTCTTTCACAAACCCGGCGTGATTGCCGTCCGGCACAAAACAAATCTCCTGACTGTCCTTTTTGTGCGCCACGTGCAGCCCGATCTCCTCGGCGATCTGGCGGATTTCTTCCTTTTTGTAAGTTCCCAGCGGGAAAATCAGACGGGAAAGTTTTTCGCGTGGGATCCGGTGGAGGACGTAGGACTGGTCTTTCGATTCGTCCAGGCCGCGCCAGATGCGCGCTTCACGGGACCCGTTCGGCTGGTCGGTCGGCAGGATCCGGGCGTAGTGGCCCGTCGCGACGCAATCCGCTCCAAGCGAATCGGCGAAATCGAAGATTTTCCCGAATTTCAGCTTGGCGTTGCAGACGATGCACGGGTTGGGTGTCCTGCAGGAAGAATATTCACTCACGAAATAATCGACGATTTGCTGGAACTCTTCGTGAAAGTCCATGATGTGGAGCGGGATCCCGAAACGGTCTGCGACCTTTTGAGCGTCCTGGGCGTCTTCTGAGCTGCAGCAGCCATGCTTTCGGCGGATGGAATTTCCGTCGGAATCGGTGGAGTGAAGCTGAATGCCGTGACGCATAAAAACGCCGGTGACTTTATGCCCGGCCTGGGTCAGAAGGTGCGCACACACACTGCTGTCCACGCCACCGGACATCGCGAGGATGATTTTCATGAGGAAGCCCTCCAGATTTCGATTTTCTTGACGCTGATCCGGCGAGGAAGAAGCTGGACCGGCTTGGAAACGGGGCAAATGGAACAAAAAAACGGAAGGGACCGTGGTTAAACGCCGAACCAGCCGCGCTTCGACGCCCGATTTAAACACGGATTTCCACGGATTCAAAGGATTTGCGCAGATTAGTAAAGAAAAAGTGAGAAATCTTTCTCAAAAAATCCTTTTAATCCCTTAAATCCGTGGAAATCCGTGTTTAAATGGAATTTTGAAGCGGTACGCGCTCCGCGTTGAAAACTTTACGCCCTCACGGTCAGTTCGTCACGCCTGCCGGGCCAAATATTCTTTCAGGAACACGCCGGTGCGACTCTCGGCGACTTCCGAAACGTCTTCGGGAGTACCGCACGTTACGATTTCACCACCGGCGCTTCCGCCTTCAGGCCCAAGGTCGATGACCCAGTCTGCAGAGGCGATGACGTCCAGATTATGTTCGATCACGAAGACCGAATTTCCTCGGTCCACCAGATCGTGCAGAACGTTCAGAAGCCGTTCAATGTCCGTGAAATGCAGACCAGTCGTGGGCTCGTCCAGAATGTAGAGCGTGTTACCGGTTGAAGTGCGCGAAAGCTCTGAGGCGAGTTTAATGCGCTGGGCCTCCCCACCGGAAAGGGTAGTGGAAGGCTGGCCCAGCTCCAGGTAGCCGAGTCCGACCGAGATCAAACTCTCCAGAGGGCGGTGGATCGCGGGGAAATTTTCGAAAAAGACCGCAGCGTCCTCGATTTTCATTTGAAGCACGTCCGCGATGGATTTTCCTTTGTACAGAACTTCGAGCGTCTGGCGGTTGAAACGTTTTCCCTCACATTCCGGGCATTGCACGTACATGTTGGGGAGAAAGTTCATTTCGATTTTTTGAACTCCCTGGCCCTGGCAGTGCTCACAGCGTCCGCCGCGTACGTTGAAGCTGAACCGGCCGATTTTGTAGCCGCGCTGCTTCGCCTCACGGGTTTCTGTAAAGACCTTTCGGATCTCGTCGAAAATCCCCAAATACGTCGCGGGATTACTGCGGGGTGTACGACCGATCGGGGCCTGATTCACGAGGATCACTTTGTCGATTTTCTGAGCGCCGCGAAGACTCTCATACGGTCCGGGTTTTACGGAGATACCACCCAGCTTTCGGATGATGGCGGGGGCGAGGGTTTCATTTACGAGCGAGCTTTTTCCCGAGCCGCTCACGCCCGTCACGCAGACGAAATGGTTCAGCGGGAAATCGACCGACACGTTCTGCAGGTTGTTCGTTGTTACACCCTCAATCGTCACATAACGGGTCCGCGTGTTGACCGAGCGCCGCTTGTGGCGCAGGGCGTACTTTTGCATTTCGCCAAGGTATTTTCCCGTGATGGAACGTGGGTGGTTCTGGATCGTTTCGGGCGTTCCTTCCGCCACGATCGTTCCGCCGTGTACACCCGCGCCCGGGCCCACGTCAATGATCCAGTCGGACTGACGCATGATCGATTCGTCATGCTCGACCACGAGCACGGTATTGTCCATCCTCTGGAGTTGGCGGAGCGCCTCGATCAGCTTTTGATTGTCACGGGGATGAAGTCCGATCGACGGTTCGTCGAGTACATAGCAAACGCCGACCAGCCCGGACCCGAGGCCGCCAGCCAGTCGAACGCGCTGCAGCTCGCCGCCGGAAAGTGTATCTGCCGAGCGGTCGAGCGTCAGGTAACCCAGACCGACCTGCTTCAGGAATTCCAGCCGGGGCAGAATCTGCGAAATGAGCGGTTCCGCGATGGGAAGCTCCGACTCTTCGTCGAACTTGAGATTCCGGAAAAACTTCAATGCGTCCAGAATACTCAGCGCGGTCAACTCCTGAATCGTGTGCGGGCGCATAAAGTCCTTGCGACGGAAGTCCCCGATTCGCACGTTTAACGCTTCCAGACGAAGCCGCGCACCGTGGCAGGTGGGGCATTCTACCCGACCACGGCAGGAATCGAGCGTCTGACGGAAAGAAACGGAGGAGCCGTTCTGGTACTCGTCGTTCAGAAGGTCGAAAATTCCTTCTACTTTCTCACCGATGGCAGGAAGTTTACGGGTCAAAGATGTTTTGGCCGCCAAATCGGAAATACTGCTTTGGCTTGCCGAAGACAAAGAAGCGCCTGACTGTCCGAAAAGGCTGCTCGCACCGGAAAATTCATTTTCCCCGGACGAATTGTTTTCACCGTTCGCGGAGGCCAGTTTGATGTTTTGCCCGTGTTTTATTTCCGCACAGTAGTCGATCATGGATTCTTCCAGGTCGATCGACTTTCCGTCGGTTTCTGGTTCCAGCACGGAATCCGAGTCCTCATTTCCCGACCCAGAGGAAATTCCGCCTTTTGGGGGTTTTGTACTTTTGACACCAGAAAAAGCAGGGTCATCGGGATCATTTTCCTGGAAAACTCCCACGGAAACAGAAGAAACTCCATCGTCGTCACGTACGGCCGTTGGCTTGAAAGTTCCTTTCATGACGGCTTTTTGCTGCTGGCTCTCCGGAGTGGACACTTCCACTGGGACTTTGGATTCCGTTGTATTTGCCGGCTCAACCAGCAGTTTGTCAAAAGAAGGGGAGGCGCTGCGCAGTGCCGTGATGGTACTCAGGAATTCCTGTAAATCGAACAGATCGCTCCCGGAACCATAAAGGAGAAAATCCATCTGTGTGTCATTCAGACGTTCCAGCGGCGTATTCCAGCGAATTCCCAGAACCGCAAGGCAGGGAGAAAGACGGGCGCGAAAACGACGCAGGGTCTGCTCTGGAAGGTTCTTCCAAATCCCAACCGCTCCGGACGCGAGAGAAAGGCTTCGATTCGAAATGACCAGATCCGGGTCAAACTTTTCCAAATAGCCAAATCCCTCGCAAGTCTTGCAAATACCGTAAGGGCTGTTGAAGCTGAACATTCTCGGCTCCAGTGTGTCGAACTTGATGTTGCAGATCGGGCAGGCGTTTTTGGTGCTGAAAATTCTGTCTTTCCAGACGTTTCCCTGAGGCGTGGTGTGTTCGATCGTTGCGATGATCTGGCCACCTCCGTGCCGCAGACCAAGGTTCAGACTTTCCGTCAGGCGCGGACGTGATGCTTCCCGAATGACGACCCGGTCCACGATCGCTTCTACCGTATGAGGCTGGCGAACGTCCTGCGCAGGCGCATGATCCAGTTCCACGATGGTTCCGTCAACCCGGGCTCGAATGTAACCTGCTTTCCGGATCAGCTCGAAAACATCCTGGCAGTTTCCTTTGCGCTTCTTCACAATTGGCGCGAGGAGCATCATGCGGGTCCCTTCCGGATACCCCATCAGGGTCTCAAGGATCTGATCGGGAAGCTGCGGACGGATCGGCCGGCCGCATTTGGGACAGGAAGCGGTTCCAAGCCGGGCAAAGAGGACGCGGAGGTAATCGTAGATCTCCGTCACGGTCGCGACGGTGCTCCGGGGATTACTGATTCCTGAGTGTTGATCGATGGAAATAGTTGGCTGAAGGCCCTCGATCCGGTCCACGTCGGGACGTTCCATCTGATGAAAGAACTGCCGGGAGTAAACGGAAAGGCTTTCGATGTATTGCCGCTGTCCCTCGGCGTACAGTGTATCGAACGCGAGAGAGCTTTTTCCTGAACCACTTGGGCCGGTGATGACGACGAGCCGATTCCGCGGAATGTCCACGTTGATGTTCTTCAGATTATGCACACGCGCGCCGATGATATTGATGCGCTTTTTCTGGTGCTGAACGCTGACCATGCCGGGAAGGGGGGACATAATGCGCCTTTCCAAAAAAAAATCCAGTGGAAATTTCACACCGGATATTATGTCAAACAGTTAAGATCTCCGAATGAACAAAAGTCGGAAAAATCAACCACACTGAGCTTCACGAATAAATAAAACTCTCGGCGGGTGAGAAACGTGAATTTCTCACCCAAGTACGAAAAATCATTTGCGATGACGAATTCTCGAACGCATTTTTCTTTTTTTACGACCGATCTTGCGACGACCTTTTCCAGAAACTTTTGTTCCCACGATAAATCTCCTGTAAGTAAGTCCCAGTCACACACAGTGAAGGGAAACTGCCAATGAAAACATAAATTAATATTTTATGGTCTGTATTATAGCAAATTTTCAGACTTTTTACAGGGGGGGCGTTTGACTTTTTGAAAATTTTATTTATAATAAAAAAAGATTTGGGAGCACTTTGGTTTTTCCCCGTTTTCAGATTGGCCTTTGAAACCCTGGTTTGGATTAAATCCAGGGACTTCCTCACCCGACCGATAAAGAGTAAAATGCCAGAAATTATTCGCGATTTTAAAGACTATTCCCTCGCGTTTCCTTGCAACCCACACGATTTGCGTTCGTGTGCCATTGGGTTCCGACTTCTTTTCTGGGCTGATTCTCTGATCGTTTGCGCGGTGTTGTTTCTGACGGCCGTAATGTTCTGGTTCACGGCAAACTCACCTCAGTTTCAGACGTTCCTGGAGGAAGTCACGCCGGAGAAAATCGTGGAAATCCAGAAACTTCCTCTTCTGGAACAGCAGCAGTATTTCTCGGAAGTACTTCCTTTAGACGAATTGAGGCCACCCCTGACTTTGGTTTCGCTTTTCTTTTTGTTTGGGGTTCTGATGAATATCGTCGGGACGATTTTTTGTATGAACTGTCCACCAATTCCCGGAGCCAAATCTTACGGTCTGGCCTGGTTTGGTGTGTGCATTTTGAACGGGATCCCTTTCCTGAGTACCTTTATTCCACTTTTTTATTTGCTGGCGTGGCAGTATTGGCTCTCATTTTTCTTTCGATTGTCGCTCCTTCTGGGGGAAAAGCGCGTTTTGCTGCTCTTGCGTCAAATTCATCGGACGGTTTTTTTCATGATCTTTTCTCTGTTGCTTGCGACACTTCTTTCGTCGTTTCTTTTCTTGCTCGTCCTGGGCTTTTTCGTACTCGGTTTTTTCCAGTACGCCAAGGTCTTGAAGCTCCTTCGGATAAAAATTGACGAGCAGACTCAATTCTGGGATTATGGAAATGACGATTTTCATACAAAAAAACTCGCTTGAGTTCCCCTCCCCCCTGTGTTTTTTCTCAAAATGTGCTATAATTAACTTGTTTTTATGTACATTGCGGGGGATTATATGGATAAAACTTTTTCCGAGACCCAGATTCCAACGGCACTCCAGGGCTTTTATTCGGTTATTCAGGAAGATTTACAGGAAGTTGAACGCCTTCTGAAAGATTTTCTGGCCTGCGATAATCCATTCATTCAGCAGGTTACCGAACACGGTTTTCGGCTCGGAGGAAAACGTATGCGGCCTGCTTTGCATCTTCTTTTCGCGAAAATGGCCGGGAATGTTCTGCCGGCGCATTTTGTTATTGGAGCCGCGTTGGAAACGATCCACACCGCCTCGCTTGTGCACGACGATATTTTGGACGAAGCCGAAACTCGCCGCCATTTGCCTACGGTGAACGCCGTCTGGAATAACGAAACGAGCGTTCTGATGGGGGACTTCATGGTCGCCCGTGCGATGCTTGCTGTGGCCCAACTCCGGAACCAGACAGTTAATGAAATCGTTGCGCAGACGAGCTGTTCGCTATGCGAAGGTGAAATGCGTCAGGTGGGAAGCCGCGGCAGGTTTGACCTGACGGAAGACGAGTACTATGAAATCATCACCGGGAAAACGGCTGCGCTCTTTGAATGTGCGTGTCGGCTGGGCGTTCTGTGTGCTTTGATCCCCGATGGAAATACGGCGGAAATCTCTGCGGAAAATCAAAAGAAAATTGAAAACGCCGCCCTGTTTGGCCGCAGTCTTGGTCAGGCGTTCCAGATCGCTGACGATTTGCTCGATATTTTGGGCACAGAGGATCGGATGGGCAAGACGCTTGGTTCTGACCTGGCGAAACAGAAGCTCACCCTTCCGATCATTCGCCTTTTGGCGGCGCTGGATGCTGTTTCACGTGAAACATTGATCGGGGAAATCCGGAATCGACTTTCGTCAGGGACGTACTCGAAAATTCGCGATCTGTTTTGTGAACACAAGATCTGCGACTCGGTACGAGCGACGACTATCGGACACATTCGGCAGGGGCTGGAACTGTTGAGCGTCTTCCCGGAATCCCAGGCGAAAAATGCAATCGAGGGATTCGCTAACTACGCGATTGAGCGTCAATGCTGAGAAAATGAGGCTTTATTTTTTCAGGGCGCCGCTGCCAGAGTTCGTGGAATTCGACCGGCTGCGTGAGGTGGAACCGCTAAAATCGTTGGAAGATATTTCCTGAGGACTGTAGTTGATACGGAACTGAACGGGGCCAACGGTAAAGGTTTCGTTAGGCTTGATGAGACTTTCGGAATTCTGAATCAGGCGCGTTCCGACGATGGTACCATTGAGAGAGCGCAGGTCCTGAATGTGAACTTCATTCTGATGACAGAAAAGTCGGCAGTGATGGCGGCTGACTTCGGGATGGGCCACGACGAGGTCCGCATCGTTGCCTCGGCCAATGATTGCGGGTAAATTAAGCAAAACCCGACTGCTATCTGTTTCACAGTCAACGACGAACAGTTCGATTTTCATGTCGGGTCTCCATCCTAAAGTCTTTAAATATTCCTTTTTCTCTATTGTACCCTTTTTCAGTGGAAATGCAAGGAAGAAAAAAGGATTTTTTCAAAAAAACTGAAAAAATCCTTTGGGAAAGAATGGGAAAACGTGGCGGGATTGTTAATCCAGAGCTTTGAGCGCGAGCGTTTTACCTGCTTCGACGCACAGGGCCAGGACCTCGGGAGTGGGGCGCCACTTGCATTTGATCGCGTCGGTGGCAGGAGTCCAGCCCACTTTCTCGAACCAGGCGGAAATTTCGTCCACCGCGTTTTTCCCCCAGCCGAGTGAACCGAACGCGACCGCGTGCTGGATCGGGAAACGGAGCCCTTGCAGGTAGTTCATCACCGCGGCCATCTGCGGAAGTGGCAGGCCATTGAGGGTCGAGCTTCCCAATGCGCAGCACTTCGCGTCCATCGCCGCCGTGGAGATCTCCGTGAGCGTGCTTTTCCGCACGTGCAGCATTTGACACGTCACGCCCGGAACGCTCAGAACGCCCTCGTAAATTGACTGGGCCATAATTTCCGTGCTTTCCCACATCGAATCGTAGAAAATTACGATCTTTTTGTCGGCGGTCTTGGTGGACCATTTCTCGTAGGCGGCCAGAATTGCCGGGAGGTTTTTACGCCAAATCACGCCGTGGCTCGGCGCGATCATCTGAATGTCGAGCCCCGCGGCGGCCTTGAGTACTTTTTGCACCTGGGCGCCATACGGGTACACGATGTTCGCGTAGTAGATTTTCGCCTCCTCCATCAGCGTATCGAGCGGCAGCTCGTCGTCGAACCGTTCGCTCGAGGCGATGTGCTGGCCGAAGCCGTCCATCGAGAAGAGCAGCTTTTTCTCTGCGACGTAGGTGAACATCGAGTCGGGCCAGTGGACCATCGGCGTGTGAATGAACGTCAGCGTGTTTTCGCCGAGCGAGAGCGTTTCGCCGTTCGCGACCAGTTTAAATTTCCAGCCCGTCGTGTCAGCGTAGCCACTGAGGATCTCCTTGCACTTGGCCGTGCAGACGATCTCGGCCTGGGGCATCGCGGCGACCAGGGCCGGCATCGCGCCCGCGTGGTCCTGCTCGGCGTGATTGCAGATGATGTAATCGACTTTTTCGAGGTCCACCAGCTCGCTGACGTTTTTCAGAAGCGTTCCCGCGACGGCCTTTTTCACGCCGTCCACCAGGGCGACTTTCTGGTCACGAATCAGGTACGAGTTGTACGTTGCGCCGCGCTCCGTGTTGTAACTGTGAAAGTCCCGAATGTTCCAGTCAACGAATCCGACCCAGTCGATACCCGGCAGAAGCTCAGTATGCATGAAAAAACCTCCTCAACAGCAAGAATGAACAATGAATAACGAATAACGAATAATGGGAATTATACCACAAAAGGTGGAAACGTCAAGCAAGGGAGCGGTTTTTTCGGGAATATTGAAGGATTTTTTTGAAATCAGGGTTGAAGGACTTGACTAATTGAAAGAATGGTCTAAAATAAATCAGTGTTTCAGACGTTTTCTTTTTCGTTACGGAGTTTTTTATGGCCCTTTTTATTCGTCCCGGTCTTGAGATACCGATTGAGGAAATTACCTTCACGTTCGCGCGAAGCGGCGGCCCTGGGGGACAGAACGTCAATAAAGTTTCCAGCAAAGTCTTTCTTTTCTGGAATCCGTCCCAAAGTGCTGTTTTTTCCGAACAAGTCGAGGCGATCGAACGTATGAAGGAGCAGCATCCGTCTTACTTTACCAACGATGGAACAATCGTGATTTCCAGCCAGATTTCACGCGACCAGCCGAAAAACAAGGCGGAGTGCCTGAAAAAGCTGCAGGCGCTTCTGGTTCAGTCGCTCAAAAAGCCCAAGCGGCGTATCGCGACGAAACCCACCCGCGGTTCGGTCTTCCGCCGCCTCGAAAATAAAGCGCGAAACGCCCAGAAAAAGGCGAATCGGCGTTTTAAGGGCGAATAAGCCTTCCAAGGTAGAATTTTTCGGGAATTTTCAAGAAAAACCCACTGGGGGGGCTTGTTTTTTTTCAGATTTCGAGTATTATAAAAGTATAAGTCTGGAAGATAAGCGAATGGCTAGCAGCCTCATTGGAAATGAGGTGCCCCTGTAAGGGGTTGCGAGTTCGAGTCTCGTGTCTTCCGCTCAGGGCCTTGGGGGAAACCACAAGGCTTTTTTTGTAGGGTCGTATTCTTAAACAAAAGAGCGTGGATTTCACAGACCATTATTCAGAAATCTGCGGAATCCACGCGGTTCACGTCAGAAAATACTTCCAGGCGGTTTAGTCTTCCCGATTGGAGATTTGGGGAGACCTGCATGCTGACCGAAATGCAGCCTGGGCCTTGAGCAAGTACAAGATTCTTCCAGCTTACTTTCGGCCAAACACGCTTAACCGGTTTCGACTAATTCTTGATCCACTCGTCATAGAGTTCATCGATATCCGTTTCACTATAGTTGAGCTTCTTGATGCACGGATACATGTCATCGAGCATTTTGTAAGTGATTGCAATATAATTGCGAATCATCGCAGAAGAGAGTTTGCCATCTTCAAGATTGATGCCAATACGGAAACGATAATCTCCATTGTCAAAGTCCATAATGAAGCTGCCAACCATAAGACCCAAATTGGCACGAGTCAGAAGTTCTGCCGCCTTGGAACGATACTGTTCCGGAATGGCAGTTTCCTGGAAGCCAATCAGAACCATTTGATTTTTTTTCTCTTCACAAATGAAGAACAAATGGTAGTTACAGTTCTCACCTTTGATACCGGTATGAATCACTTTTTCATCCGATTCCTCGTAGTTCCAGTCTTCCTGCTGGAGATATTCGAGGACCTTTGCTTTAATACTTTTCATAACTACTCCTTCTGCCAGAAAAGGTAAAAAAGGAAACTACTTCCATTTTGAGATGACAAAAAACTCCCTTAAACAGTTAAATGTACAACTGCTTCAAGAGCCATTTCAAAATGAACGGATACAAAACTACAAAAGATTCAACTACGAAAAGCTAATTAAAGGATGCAAGATTTTAGACATAGATCAAGTGACTTTACTCCAATAATTATTCTAAGTATATATTAAACCGCGATTTTAAAAAAATGCAAGCGTTTCCCCGCCCTTTTTCAGGAAAAAAGCAAAAAAATGTCAAAAAAACGGATTTTTTTGCTTTTGTGTAAAAAATGCGTCAAATCGGTGTTGAAGATTGGATTTTGTGGGCTTTAAGATTCGATCAGACTGTGATAAGATGGATAAATAAAAAAACAAAACCACGGCAGAGCAAAATGGGAGAAAACGCTCTGCCACGGTGTTATTTAAATAAAAAACAAAAAATCTGTTCCGTTTTCACGGATTATTCGGCGCAGTCATGACCGGGCTGTTTTTCTTGAAGGGAGGATTGCCATATTCAGTTGCCGGAACCTCCAGCCAATGGATCGCGGCTGCAAGCGATACGAAAATCAGCGAAAGAACCAATAACATCGTGTAAAGGTCCATGCGAGGCGGACGGTACTCGATCGGTTTGTCCTTTTCTGACTCTTCCTCTTCTTCGCCGGCTTCTTCCCCATCTTCACCCTCCTGGGAAAACTCAGGAGACGCTTCTTCCGTTTCATCCGTGAATTCAGGGGTTTCTGAATCGTCTGTCGCTTCGGTCTCTTCTGTGACTTCTTCTGTTTCCGCCTCTTCTTCAGGCAGGAAACCGTCTTCCGGAAGTTCTTCCATCATCTCATCATCAGGAAGGAATTCATCATCTTGTTCGCTGCTCATGGGTCACCTTTGAATTAGAGGGGTTTGACGATACAGCCGTTCACAACGTTAATGCTTTGTTCACTGCGCAGGTTGGCGAACGTACAGGTCGCTGTGTCAGTCGTTACGTTTTCCACGTCCACGTCACAGAGGTAACGGCTTCCATCCTGGGAAAGGAGCTGGAATTTATGACCAACACGGACGCCATCGTCGCTGCCGATATTGACCTTGATCTTACGTCCGGCAGCCTCGATGACCCGGCCCTGAATCATCGCCGGCGGCGCCTGGTTGCGGTAGTAATCCAGATCGTTGATCATATTGTTGTAGGTCAGAACTTCTTTCGCTCGGATATTTTCCTTAACCAGATCTTCCTTCTGTTCCTTCATTTCTTTGAGCTGAAGTTTGAGCTGGGCGGTTTGATTTTCGTAATCGGTACTTGTCGCCAGTTTGTCGGAAATGCTGGAGATTTCTTTCTGGAGGTCGTGAACGGAATCGCGCAAGGTCGAGTGGATCGTGTTCATCTTGACCAGAGCATTCAGGGTCCCTTCGAGACGTCCGTTGGTTTCCTGATAAGCGTTGGCGATCGTTTCATTAAGTTTGCTGATTTCCTCGACCTGCGAGTTTTTCACGACGTCCACTTCTTTGGCCGCGTTGGTGCTTTTTTGAAGCGCGACTTCATAAGTACCGACCAGGATGGCGTAGGCATTACGCAGTTCCTGATTTTCTTTCTGACAGTTTTCCAGCTGCTGAATCAGTCCAAGGGGATAGCCGTTTTTCGTATCCGTATTATTGGCCATTCGCATCCAGTTGACCTGGGTCATGTACACGACGACGGTCAGGGACATTAAAACCAGACTCAGTACTAAAGTGAGCACAACGAAAATTTTTCCAACCAGGTTCATAGGAGTCCTTTTTACCGATTGCTTTATGTGCGTTTATTTTACCAATGATTTGCGGAAGACTATTTTTCAGGGGTCTTCTGGTCCAACGTGAGGCTTCTTTCGCGTTTTTGAAGCGTCAAAATCTGTTGGTTCAAATCCTCGATTTTATTCATATTATTAATGTACTCGTGCATGGCGCGAATACGTGAGTTCCGTTCGTTCTGGACTTTCACGATCAGTTCGTCCGCCTGAATACGCGCTTTCAACATATAAATCGTGAAACGAAGCATCTCGATCGAGTGATGCGCCAGTTTGGCTTCCTGTTCCTTGACGGTCGCGCAGTAACCTTCATATTCTTCTTTGCGCTGATTGACCTCAGAAGCCAAAGCATCGACGACCTGATCGCGAAGCCCCTCTTCCAGTTCGATTTCTTCCTCAAGCAGCTTGTAACGGCTGCGGTAACCAAGGCCAGCATCCGAATCTTCCAGTTTGGCAGTGGCCGCTGCGACTTTTTTGGCTTCCGCTTCCGCTTTCGCGCGCCAGTTGGTGTGCGTCATGTACACAGCACCTGACATGGCAAAAAGCAGCAAACTGAATATAAAAATCAAAACGACGAGTGTTTTCCCAAACAGGTTCTTCATCGAGCCGTTCTCCCAATTATCAAAACCCCTCACGAAAAAACCGTTGGGGAAATTCGTACCCGTTAATATCGCCGTGTTTCCAAAAAGGGACACAGGCAGAGATAATGGTAATACATCTTTTGTCAGTTATCGTTTATCCGCCAGTTTTTCTGAAAAGATAATCAGACCCGTTTCAAAACTTCCTTTCTTTTTACGTTACAGAGTTCCGTTTGGTTCGGTTGTGTGGATTATAAGAAGCGGAGCTGAAAGGCCGAGAGTGAAGAAAAAGAGTAACAAGAAAATAAAAAAAGCCGGTAACCCGACTTTTTTTATAGGATCATTCAAAGAAAATAAGAGCGAGACAAAGCTCGACTCTTATTTACTCTGAATATTTAGGGTCCTTCAAAATCAGACCAGTTCTTTTCTGACACCCACTAATGTCTTCAAACGTTCAGCAAGCAGAGAAGCGTCAAACGGTTTCCGGAACGTCTCATTGATCAATGAACGATCCACCGCATTTGCGCTGCCATCATCCGGCAGAAGAGCGATAAGAATAATGTCAGTAAATTCAGTATTGCGCCGCAGATTTTGACAAATCTGCATAGCTTCCGTTCTGCCGATTGAATAATCGACTACAATACAGTCAGGGTGAAAACTCTCTGCCTGGATTCCCGCATCAAAACCACTCGCTGCGACTTCAACTTTGAACTGATGATCAAGTGGAAGCTCGCGGCGAAGATTCTCGATGAGAACCTGATCCTGCGCAACGACCAAAACTTTCGCGACAGCGGCATCTTCCAGCTCGGTAGTCGGCATCCCGTGTTCTTTGAGGAACCGGAGGAGGTATTCACGCGGAATACGACGGTCCTGTGAACCAGGAATACGATAACCTTTCAGACGGCCTGAATCAAACCACTTGCTAACGGTACGCGGGGCCACTTTACAAATTTTGGCAACCTGACCAGTTGTGAAAACCTTCATGGTAGGCTCTCCGATATAACAACTCGCCTCGACTCAATTACCTGAATCGCCCCCCTTGGGCTTTTCAGGATCAGATCCTCTCTGAATTATAATTTCCCTGGAGCATAAAAACTCCAACGTCCTTTTAACCCAGTTTGGGTTGAGGGTCTGAACTGTAACTGCTTCAATCATTTTTGTTTTGCAGGTTTTTGCACCTATGCTTGATTTATCATCGGCACGGGAACGTTTTATGTTGAGGAAAAATCGGAATTTTTCAAATTTGTCAAAAAAACTTGCCAATTTCGATTATTCCATCTGCAATAGCCTGTTTCGCTTTACAGAAAGACAAAACGGATTCGTCTTGTGACTCCGCTTCACTGCTGTAAACAATACATACTCGGTCTTGCGACTGTCTGTATGGATTGAACTGGTTTTATGAAAAATTTCAGTTTTACCAGCTGCATTTAATTTTTCGTGTTTTGAGGGGTTGAACTTTAGGCTTTCCTGAATTTTATTCAAATTTTAGGAAAAACTCCTCTTTTTTGTTGTTTTAATGTCTGATGATAGAAAAAAAGAACACAATTATTTTAATGGCATTCTGTAGAAGGTTTTGATCATGCAGGTCCCGGATGACTGGAAATGGCTTTTCTCACCAGAGGGACAGGAAGTATTGAAACTTGCCGAAAGCCTGCCGAATCAAGACGATCTGAAACTTTTGACCGTTCTGCGCGAAAAATATCATTTGGCCCCTGAATACGCTGCTTTGGCCGTCCAGCAAATCAAACTTCGAGAACGGGGAAAGGTCAAATTTCCCGAAACAGCCAGCCGAATGTTCTTCACCTCTGTCGGGCTGGAACAATCTACAGACGCTTATGTGGCCGCCTACAAGGCCTCGCGATTCCCCAAAGGGGTTCCCATTGCTGACATTTGCTGCGGCATTGGAGGGGACCTTTCCGCCCTGGCGCTTGAACACCCGGTTCTTGGGGTGGATGCAAGTCCTCTGGTCGCAGCCATTGCCGAGAGAAATCTTGAGGTGATAATGGGGGATAGTATTTCTGTGGAGGGTAGGGTACGTTCAGTTACGGCGGAGGAGTTTTTGACTCAAACCCGCCCCGAGGATTTCCCCTGTATTCACATCGACCCTGATCGGCGCAGCGAGGGGGTTCGTACTTCACAGATCGTTTGGTTTTCGCCAGGGCTGGATGTTATTGAACAATTAATTAAAGACCGACAGACTGCGGCAGTGAAACTCGCACCAGGGACCAAAGTGCCGGAGGCGTGGTTGAAAAAAGCGGATGAACTCGAATGGATCGGCAGGAATCGGGAGTGCCGGGAACTTCTGGTCTGGTTTCGGGATGGTACACGGCAACCGGAAGGGGCTTTGAGACGTGCTACTATTTTAAAGGCCCATTCTTCGGAAGTCGCCTGGACGATTTGCGGACGTCCCGGGATTCCTGTTGCCGCTGCGGAGGTTCCGGGACGGTATATTTTTGATGTGGATTCCTCGATTTTGGCCGCTGATCTGGAAGGGGAAGTGGCGCAAAAATATAATTTAAGTCGCATAGGTGAAGGCTCTGTTTATTTAACTGGGCAAAATTTAATTATAAATTCAGGAATATCATGTTTTGAGATTTTAACGATTGTACCTCTTGATAAAAAAAACGTCATTAAAGAGGCGAGAAAACTTGGGTGGACAAATCCTGAAATCAAAAAACGTGGAAATGTTCCAGAACCGGGAGTCGTCCGCAAATGGTTTCACGGTCCTGAAAATAAAGTTTCAGGGACGATTATTCTCGTTCAGACAACCAGGCGTAGTTTTGCGGTTTTCTGTGAACGGAAAGTTAAAACAGGAACCGTTCAAACAGAAAGTGATACCATCCCGAATATCAAAAAGGTTACGATTTAATTCATTTCTTTCTTAAAATTTTTCATTTTTTTAATTTTTTTTGTATTTTTTCTATTGAAGTGCTTGACTAATTCCAAATAATTGATAAAATAATAACGAATGAGAGTAATTTTCATTGCAGAAAATTGCTATTACAGGAAAACTTTGTCTCAAAGCAGGCATAGCCCTGTAATAGGTAATTCGATTGAAAAAACAGGGATGAATGAAGAATCGGTCTTCGTTACACATGGCTTCCCCCCAGCGATGGGATTGAGTGTTTTTTCATTTTTTTCGTGAGGTTTTAATAATGAGCAATTCCCCAGTGATTTACGAACGTCGTGTACAAACCATCGTAGAGCGCTCCCCTCGCGCCAGTGTCATTTTTCCTGACTGGCGTGCAGGAAAAGAGTGCTGGTTGTTTTTGAGTGCCCATGATGACGATGTAACGTGTGGCGCATCATTGACTCTCCAGGCTGGTTTGTATGAAAAGGTGGACGTCCATGTTGGTATTTCGGCAAACGGCTGCATGGGTTACTGTCGGCCGGAGCACAAGACAACAATAGCGGCCATTCGTGAAAAGGAAGCGAAAGAATCCTACGCTTTCCTGGGTGTAAAACCTGAAAATTTAAATTTCCTGGGTTTTGACGACTGTAGCTTCTACCTGAACGCTGGCCGTCGTTTTGCCGATAAAAACACGAAAACCCCGGTCATTGCCGGAGCTACTGGCCTCCAAAACTCATACGTCTGGCTTCTGCGTAAAATCCGTCCCACCCGCCTGTTCCTGCCCACCCCAACCGACCTTCATCCTGACCATCAGCTTACCACCAAAGAAATGCTGATCTCCATTTTCCACGCGCAGGGAAATATCTGGCCGGAACTTGGTAAGCCACTCGCAGAAATTCCCCGCCTGTATGAGTATTCCTGCTACAGCGATTTCATTACCCCGCCGACTATGCGTATTCGCACGAATGACGAAATGTTCGAGAAGAAAGTCAAAGCGGTGGAAATGTACAAGAGCCAGGAACAGATCGAGCTTCTGGTTCAGTCGATGCGTGAAGGCGGTGCGCAGGAATATCTGCGTGAAATCGTCTTTGACATCATGACTCCGCACAAGCACGACAAGGTTTTCGATTGAGTTTTCAGGAAAATACTTTTTCCTCAATGGCGAGAGCTTCGCGGGATGCGAGGTTCCCGCCTTTTTTAATTTAAAATACAAAAAATGCGTTTTTTTCTCCCAGGCTCTTGATTTTTTGGGGACTATGTGTTATAATGACGTTTCTTTAATTTATTCAAGGAGGGAAAAATGGAAGAAAATCAGGAAACTCAACCGAAAGAACTCAGGCCTGCTTCAACGCTGGTGCGTTTAAGCGAGAGGGAAATCCAGAAGCAGAGGCGGCAGGAAATTCTAAATATGAGTATCGCGCAGATAGGGCTTTTGGTCCGTACAACGAACTGTCTGGAATCCGAAGGTATTCTCACGGTCCGTGACCTGTTGAACAGCTCGCCGGAACGACTTTTGAAGATTTCAAACTTTGGACATAAAACGCTTCTCGAAGTTTACGATGCGCTGGAAAAACTGGGTTTTACGAGAGAAACAAAACGGTAACTGATTTGGAACCCCGGATTTTGGCTTTTGGAACGACGCGCATCCGAGAAGAACGTCGCCCAAACCCCTGCGTTTCCGCGGCTTGCGCTTGAAAATGAAAGATCGCTCCTGGCTTTATACCAAAAAACGAGGCAATCATCGAACGGATTCCCGGCTCGTGGGAATCATCGTGGAGTTTGCGTTTGCGGCTTTTTGTATTCTGGCGGGCGCGATCGGGATGCTCTGGCTGCTTTTCTTCAGTGTTTTTCCGGAGTGGAAAATTCACGAACGATACGAGAAAACCATCTGCACGGTACTCGACAGCAGAATTGATCCGCGTACGATTTTGGGGAATCAGCCTCTTCCGGATGAAACGGAAGCCCCATCTCTTTTTGAGGACACTCCGAATGAAAAGGGAACCGAGCCGAAACGGGGGAAATTCAGTGTTAAAAAGTTTCGTTCCAATCTTCAGGACGTTTATTATTTGCCGGAAATGCAGCTGAAATACAGCGTGGACGGTGTGGAAAGGACGAACTGGACGTCCAATTTCGGGGCTATTGCCCGATCTTCCCGTTTCGCGACTCGGGAGAACGCACAGAAATTTCTTGATCAGTGGCAAAAAGATAAAAATTACGATTGCCTTTTCAACCCGGAAAATCCTGATCAAGTGGTCATTATGCGCGGCTGGCATTGGGAGAACTTCCTCGCCCTTACGATTCCAGCCTCGTTGATCGTCATGGGGTTGGGGGTTATGCTTCATGCCTTGACGGTTCCGCGCATTGGAGGTTCCAAGGAGTTGGCGGCCGTTCAGACCCTGGCAAGAAACCGGTTTGAAAACGAGCAGGTTCAGGAAGAGAATTTCCCGTATATTCCATCGGTGAACGACATCATGGACAGTCCGGGGATTCGTCTCAGTTACCGTCTTCCGATGATTGATTCACCAGCCTGGACCTTGGGGGTTTTGGCGGCAGTCACTTTGACGTGGAATGTTGGCTGTGTCCTTTTTCTGACCATTTTCGTTTTCAGTTTTCCTGGCACGTTCGCAGATTGGCTGCGTTTCTGTTATATGATTCCCTTTCTTGGAGTTGGGATCTGGCTTCTGATCCACACGATGATCGAGTTTCGGAACACAACGGTGGTGGGGCCAACGATTGCGGAAATCAGTGAATTCCCGCTCATCCCCGGTCGGCCGGTACGTATTTTTCTTTCGCAGGGCGGTGAACTCCCGCTTCAGTGGCTAAACGTTGTTCTGATTTGTGAGGAAGAGGCCGTTTTCACGCATGGGACCAATACAAGGCGGGAAAAACTGCGTATTTATCAGCGTTTGATTTTTGGCGAGGAACGAGTGGACATTACACCTGATTGCGCCTTTGACGTGGAATTTCCACTGGAGATCCCAAACGAGGCCATGCACTCTTTCGTCTCGCCTCATAATCAGATTAATTGGCGGCTGATCGTTCAGGGAAAAGTTGGCAAGTTTCCAATGTTCGAGCGTGTATTCCCGTTGATCGTGTACCCGGAAATTCAGAAGGAGGCGGAAAGATGATTGCGTCGGTAATCATTCAGTTTGATCGCCAGCCGCACGATTTCGAGCCGAGGGAAATCGTGACCGGGACATTTCGAACGGTCGATGTTATTCCAGAGGAAATTTCCAGACTTGAGTTTTCTGTTCTTTGGTTTACCGAAGGCAAAGGCGATGAGGATCTGGGCGTACATTTCTTTAAATCATTGGGGGAAGACGAACACGCTGACGAGCCCGATTCCACGTCGGGAAACGGCATTAATCAGGTATTCTTGCAATCCTCGGACGAGGAAGGCTTGACGTACTTTTTCTCGGTTGGCCTTCCTTCCTCTCCTTTGACCTGGCACGGCAAGATCCTGAAAATTTATTGGTGCGTTCGAGTGCGGCTTTATCTCAAAAATGGCCGTGAAGTGATGAGCGAGCGAGAGTTTAACGTGGGTAAAATCCCGCCCGTACACGTGGAACTGAATTAGGAGCGGCGTCATGCGTGAAGAAAACCCTTTTTGCTCCCGCCGCATTAAGCCTGGAGCCATTCCGTTTTATTTCCCGGAAGGGATTTCGAACCAGACGCTGGTCGAAACGCTGCGCTCGAATGCCTGGTGCGGGCAAATCATCGGTCCGCACGGCTCCGGCAAATCGACACTTTTGGCTTCGCTTTTACCCGAAGTGGAAAAGTGTGACCGTCGGATCGTGCACCTAGAGCTTCAGGATGGTGTACGAACGTTACCGCTTTCTGATGAAGATTTTGCTGGCATGGATGAGAATTCCCAGCTGGCGATCGACGGTTATGAGCAGCTTTCTTACTGGGAACGGCGCAAAATTCGCCGAAAGTCCGAGAAGCAAAAATTCGGTGTGATCGTTTTGGGGCACGAGCCGCTGGAGTATCCGGACCTTTATCAGACATCCAGCGAGCTGAGCACCGCCAAATTGATCGTCTCGCGCCTTCTGGAAAATACCATCGTCCGGATCCCCGATTCGGTGGTGGAAGAGCATTTCCGCCAGAATAACGAAAACCTGCGCGAGATGCTTTTTTCTCTGTACGACGTTTATGAGGATGCGTACAGCAATCTGAAGGCCAACTTCTGAAAATCGGCCCGGCTTAATTCTCGGCCTGGGCCAGTTTCTTCAGGGCCTTCCAGTAATCGGGAAGCTGCTTTATCGCCACAAACTGCCGTTTCATCTCGTGAATATTCGCACAGGGTGAGCCGAGATACGTCCCTTTTTCTGTCAGGCTTCCCGGAACTCCCGCTTGAGCGCCAACGACGACGCCGTCCGCAAGGTGAATGTGATCGGCAAGACCGACCTGACCCGCCAGCACGACGTAATCCCCCGTCGAGGTACTTCCCGCAACGCCGACCTGGGAGCAAAACAGATTCCGGCGGCCGATCTGGCAGTTGTGTCCGATCTGAACCAGATTATCGACCTTGGTCCCCTGACCGATACGCGTTGAGCCGAAGGTTCCGCGATCCACCGTCGTGTTGGCCCCGAGTTCCACGTCATCGGCGAGTTCCACGTTTCCGAGCTGTGGCGCGAGAACGTGCTCACCGGAGCTGGAGTCGTAGCCGAAACCGTACGCGCCGACGACGCAGCCGGCGTGGAGGATGCAGCGGGCGCCGATAACACACTTCTCATAAACCGTCACATTTGGGAAGAGTATGGAATCGTCCCCGATCCGGACCCCTTCCATGAGGCAGACGTTTGGGTGAATGATCACATTCGCGCCGATTTCCACGTTTGGACCGAGCGCCGCGTTGGCCATGATCGTCACGTTCGGCCCGATTTTCACGGACTCATCGACCACGGCCCGGGGGTGGATCCCAGGTTTCGGACGAGCGAGCGGCGGGTTGAAGAACGTCACGATCTTCGTGAAAGCGGCGTGAGGATTCTTGGCGAAAAGAAGCGCGGTCCCCCGTGGGTTCCACTTCGTCATTTCGTTCCCTTCGAGTTTTTCAGCGGCTTTGGCCGGCAAAATCACGGCTGACGCGGTACACTCGGCGAGACTGGCGAGTTTCTTCAAATCATCCAGAAGCGTCACACATCCAACTTCGGCCTCTGCGAGCGGAACCGCCCGCGTGATTTCAACGTCTTCGGAATTCGCGGCGAGGAGTTCCGTTTCAAGGAATTGGGAAAGGATGGAAAGGTTCATATTTCAAAGGGACCTGACTGGCGGAGTTCTTTAATACTCGAAAAGGGAAAAAACTTTTGCGTCGCACTGTGATTCCAGAAACTCGCGCCCTTTGCACTCCGTCGAAAGCTCCATGGCGAAACTGTAACCGACCACCTTGGCGCCAACCTTTTCCACCAGCTTGCGGCAGGCGTCCACCGTGCCGCCCGTCGCGAGCAGATCGTCCACGATCAGGACCCGTTTGCCGGGCTGGATCGAGTCTTCGTGCATGCAGATCGTGTTCGTGCCGTACTCCAGCGTGTAGTCCTGCGTGATGACTTTGCGTGGGAGTTTGTTCGGCTTGCGGATGATCACGAGCGAAGCGTGAAGATTGATCGCCATCGGAGCGGCAAACAGGAACGCCCGGGCTTCCGGCGCAACGATGACGTCCGGTTTCAGTTCTCGAGCGGCTTCCGTCATGAGGCGGCACGCTTCGGCAAAAGCCTCAGGAGCCTGGATCAACGTGGTGAGGTCACGGAAAATAATGCCCGGTTTCGGAAAATCCGGGATGGAAGTGATGTATTTTTTAAAGTCCATGGAAATTTAAAGGGTTAAAGGTGAAATTGGCGAGCGGGGGCAGTTATGACTCCGAAAAATTGGTGGGCATTGGGGTTTTCGGCTAAACTCCCTCGCTTTTTTCACCCTTCGGGAGAAAAAAGGCTCGCCAGCGAAGAGTTTGACCGCCGAGGAGGGAGAAACATTCTGAAAATTGTTCCTCCCCCTGGACCCCCTCTTTCAAAAACTTTTTGATGTTTTGATTTGATTCTTTTTCTCAGTTTTCGTTTCTGAGCAGCGGGAACAAAATCACGTCGCGGATGCTCTGCGAGTTGGTCAAAAGCATCACCAAGCGGTCGATCCCCATCCCAAGCCCGCCAGCCGGCGGCATCCCGTAGCGCAGCGCGCGAATGAAATCGTGGTCCATCTTCGCCATGGAATCTTCGTCTTTCTGACCCGCAAGCTGCGCGGTGAAAAGTCGCTCCTGAAGGTCCGGATCGTTCAGCTCGGTGTACGCGTTCGCGAGTTCCATCCCCTTGACGAAAAGCTCAAAACGTTCCGCGATGCTCGGGTCCGAGGTCTTGCGCTTCGTCAGCGGGCAAATACTTGCCGGGTAGTCGTACACGAAAGTCGGAACTTCCAGCCGATCCTCTACCGTCGCTTCGAAAACGTCGTTCAGGAGCACGTCGGGGTGCTTCACTTCCACGTCTTCGACGCCCAGCTCGATCGCCTTCGCCTTCACCTGCGCGGGATCGTGCGAGTCGATTCCAGCGTACTCGTCCACCAGGTCGTAGTACTTGCGTCGGGCGAACGGCGGCGTAAAGTCCAGGGTCGTATCGAAAAGGACCTCTTTGCCGTTTTCGTCGCGGATGACGTTTCCGTTTTCGTCTTCCTTTGACTCACGCCACGGCAGAATGACGGGTTGACCCTCGACCACTTCGCGGCCGGTGGCCTGGATCGCGTTCAGGATGATTTTTTCCGTCAGGTCCATCATGGAGTGGTAGTCGCCGAACGCCTGGTACGTCTCCATCAGCGTAAACTCGGGATTGTGACGCGTGTCCACGCCCTCGTTCCGGTAAACGCGGCCGATCTCGTAAACGCGTTCCATGCCGCCGACCAGCAGACGCTTGAGGTGAAGCTCCAGGGCGATGCGCATGTAGAGCGTCATGTCGAGCGCATTATGGTGCGTCGTGAACGGACGCGCGGCCGCACCGCCCGCTACCGCGTGAAGGGTCGGGCCTTCGATTTCGTAAAAGCCCTGATCGTCGAGCGTTTTGCGGACGGATTTGATGATCTTCGTGCGGTTGACGAAACGTTCCATCGCGCCGTCCGTGTGGATCAGATCGACGTAGCGCATCCGCTGGCGGCTTTCCAGGTCGTTCAGGCCGCTGTGTTTGTCCGGCGGCGTATTGATCGACTTCGACATAAAATCGAGATTCGATGCGAAAACGGTCAGCTCGCCGGTCTTCGTGTGGGCCAGCTCGCCTTCCACCATCACGATGTCGCCGAGGTCAAAGCATTGCGCCAGCTCGAAGTTTTTGTCGCCGACCTGATTCTTGCCGATCATGATCTGGATCTTGCCGGTGCGGTCTTTGATGTTCAGCCAGATGACCTTTCCGGACGGGCGCTGAAGCATGATGCGGCCCTGGACGCGGACGTGTGGACCGTGCGCTCCCGCCTCGCGTTCTTCTGCCGGGGGGACCTGAACTTCCATCGCGCGGGCATCGGCGAGCGTCGTGACGTCATTGATCCGGTGGCCCCACGGGTCGAAACCGAGCTCCACGATCTTGACCATTTTTTCGCGGCGCGAGGCTTCAAGCTGAATGGCGCCGGTCTGGGCCTTGGCCGCTTTGTCCGCGGCGTCTTTGGCGGCTTTCCACGCGACGAATTCCTGATACTTCGACGAATCAAGCGCGTCGTTCGAGGCGATCGCTTCATCACCGCACGCGGCTTTCATCCAATCCTCGAAAAGAGGAAGTTTGACCGCCGGGGCGTCCGGTTGGGTTTTGCGCCAATTATTGTAGTTTGTGAAGTGTTTTTTGATGGACATTTTATTTAGTTAGGAGTTAGAAGTGAGGAGTTAGGAGTGAAAATTGGAGGAGTGAAGAGTAAGGAATTAAATTTAAAGAAGGAATAGGTTTTCCTGCTTCATACGAAATGAAGCAAATTCTTCATTCCTCACTCTTCACTCTGATTTTCAGTTCTTCATTTTTATTTTTCCTGATTACTCGTCGTCACCTGAACGTAATTACCGCCGAGGAACTTTCTCGCCGCGGCTTTAACGTCTTCAAGAGTGGTGGCATTTACCCGGTCATCGTATCCGCGATCGAAATCGATTCCCAGGCCGTACAGAACGTTGAGCCCCTGCTGGACTGCCTGTTCACTGATCGTCGTGTCGCTTTGGGCGTGCAGAGCGCAGAGCTTCTGTTTCGCGATGTTAAGCTCTTCGGGCGTGATTTGACCGGCCTTTGCTTTTTCTATGTTTTTGAACAGACGGCCAACCACTTCATCCACTTTGTCAGGTGAAGTTTGAGCGATGAAGATCATATAGCCCGGTACCATACTGCTGCGGGTCACACAGTGGACGGCGTAAACCAGTCCCTCGCCGCGCAGTTCCTCGTGGAGCCAACCTCCTGGGTAACCATAACCGGCCATGACCGCGTTCAGGAGACGTACCGCCATGAGCTCTTTCTCGTTGATTTTCAGGGGCGGAGCCGCGAACGAAATCAGCACCATGCCGGTTTCTTTGCCCGTCACTTTGTGAATCTTCACGTTTTCTGGGAGAGCATTGGATCGAGCGAAATTGACAGTTTTGTGAGTCGCCAGTTTTGGCATTGTTCCAAAGTACTTCGCGATGAGCGCTTTGGCCTCTGCAACGTCCAAATCACCATAGAGCGTCAGGATCGAGTTTTCCGGGTCCAGAACGTTTTCACGGTAAAACGCGCGGAGTGATTCAGGGGTCATGCGGGAAACAGTTTCCAGTTTTCCGCCGCTCACGAGATGGAACGGTGTCGTATTGGGAAGCGCATCGGCCCACGTCTCGAAAAGCTCGGCCTGTGGATTTTCACTGCGCCGCGCGATGCTGCCCAGAAGGAGCGTCTTCACCTGATCAAATTTTTCTTTCGGGAAAGCGGCATTCTGCCAGCAGTCCGCGACGATTTCCAAAGCCCTCGGGTAGTCTTCTTTCAGAACGGAGAAACCGCCGGAATACGTGTTGCGCCCAGAGGAAAACGCTACGAAACCTCCCACAGAATCGAACCAGGAGGTAATTTCTTCCGCGGTCCGGGTCGGTGTTCCTTTGTCGAGCATCGAGGCGATAAAATTCGCCCGGCCTGCGGTTTCTTCAGAGTCGAAAAGGTCGCCGCCCAAGGTGTAGATTTTCATATCGACCATGGGAAGATGCGTGTCCCGCTTGACCAGAACTTTTAAGCCGTTCGGGAGAATAAACTGCTGAACGTCCTGTTTCGAGGCATTTTCGGCTTTTCCTGTTTTTCCCTGAGAGGCGAGCGTACCCTGCGGGACGATCTTGATCGTAGTCAGGACTTCCGGACGGAAATATTTGTTTGCGGCGGCGCGGATCTGTTCGGCCGTCACTTTCTGAAGACCCGCAACATACGCTTCGTCGAACATCGGGGAACCGGTCGCCAGGTAACTGCTCGCGAGGGATTCCGCCTGCTGCTGGACGGTCTGATGCTCAAAAATCAGCTCGGAAGCCTTCTGCTTCTTGGCTTTGGCGAGTTCTGCCGGCGAAACGAGGTCCGTCTTCAGACGGTAAATATGATTCAATGCTGTTTCGATGGCTTTTTGTTCGTTCTGGGGAAGAACACTCATACGGATACCAAAGTAGCCTCGCGCGAAGGTAGGAGTGTAGCTGGAAGTTCCGACTGAAAGGACGAGGCTCTGATCGTACTGCATATCGCGGACCATGCGTGAACTGTCGCCTTCACTTAAAATGTAGGAAAGAAGGTCAAGAGTGAAAAGGTCCTGGCTGTACAGGTTAACGGTCGGGAAGGCGAGCAGAATGTCGGTCGTGGAACCATCCATTTCGCGAATTGCCTCACGTGTAGTGTTTTGGGCCGGTTCCGGCTTCACAAAGACGTTTGCGTCAAAACCACGCGGCGTTCCGGCGAATTCCCGGACTACCTGATTCAGAACAGCGTCCGTCTGCACGTCACCACAAACCACAAAGACCATATTGTTCGGAACGTAACGTTCACGGTAGAAGTCAATAATTTGTTCACGTTTCACCTGCCTCAAAACGTCCAGGTAACCAATGATCGGAAGGTGGGCAGGGCTTTCCTGATAAAGCGTTTCCTGCGCCAGTTTCCACATGACACGGGCCCGATTTTCCTCGCCGTCAGCCAGTTCGCGCTGAACGACTTCCAGTTCGCGGTCAAACTCGGAAGGAATAAACGCAGCGTGCTGCATCTGGTCTGCGATCAATTCGATGCAGGTTTCTACATTCCTGACCGGGCAGTCGATGAAATAAGATGTAACGTCAAGCGAGGTGTACGCGTTTGTAACTCCCCCGAAAGTATCGATCAAATCCCTGATTTCCTTTTCAGAGCGTTTTGTCGTGGAACCTCCCGCGACGACGTGCTCCAGTACATGGCTCAGGCCGGCGCCGAGATATTTTGTTTCATTGACACTTCCTGTGTTCCTGACTGCACAACGCACCGTGGCGACCGGGGCAGTGTGGTTTTCCTGCACGATGACCGTCAACCCGTTGGCCAGTTTGGCGACCGTAATGTCATTCGGGTAGGTGAGACGTGAACGGATTTCCGAAAACGAAGGCGAGGAAGTTTCAGGAGCATTAACGTTTTCAGGGGAAACATTCATTTTGGTCGTGGTTCCTTGTGCGAAACAAAGGGTTGAAATAAAAATCCATGAAAAAAAGAATGCCAGAGCCGAATCGGTACGGCGGCTGCAAATGAAATTCATTGTATAGTTCCTTTCAAATAAAATGGCGAATTTTGTTTAATTATACTAAATTTTCCTTTTTTGTCAATCATTTTTTAGACGTTCCGGCAGACTTTTTCGGAAAAACTTGTAAATTGCTCTTTCCCTGATTTGGATTTTCAGGTATAAGAAGGAATGAGTAAAAAGGATGAAAGGACGTAATGAGACCATTCTCAAGAGGAATACGTCAACACATTCGCCCTTTCATATATTAAAGAAAACTTAACCAGGTACTGGGTCATGAAATCGCATTTTTCCATCATCGTCGGCATTCTTTTGGGAGTCATTCTTTCACTCGGATTTGGTTCCGTTTCGTTAGCTAATCCACCTCAAAAGGGAATCATCACGGTCGGACTGATCCGAGGATTAGGCATTAATATGTCGCCAAACACTGGGGAATCATCCGAATTGGCGGCGAAAACCCCTTCCCGGAAGGCGGTACACCAGGCGAATGTCATCCCCACGACTGTTTCTGGTTCTGAAGTCCGGCAGACTTCGGGAGAACTGACGAATGATTCTCTTGCAGTCGATCTTGGCAATTCGGGAGAAATGTCACTTGACCTGGCTCCGGCTGCGGCTCCTGATCAGGAAATGACTCTCGATGAACCGGAAATCAATCTTGCGGACACATCGTTTCCGGATGAGCTTCCAACGTCAAATTCGATGGAAATTTCAGAGGATCAGACGGTTGAAAATCTTTCGGTACTCGATGGAGAAAACAAAAATGAGCCTTCGGGGCCACAGGAGGGGCTGAGTGATATTTCGTTGGCTCCTCTGGCGGAACAGGAAATGAATCAGGAAATGGTTCCGGCCTCGGCTCCGATGGTTTCTCCCCTCGAGAATCCCGCCTCGACAAACGATTTCGCTCCTTTAGCTGAATCTTCAAATCCCACCTCCGTAAATGAATTGAAAAAAGCGGAATCTACGGATTTCCCGGCAGATTTTGGTTCTGTCAGCGCCACGGAAGGTTCCGGCAAGCCGGGTGAGGCGGCGATTGAAGGCGTTCAGCTTTCGAGGCTGAGCATTCAGAAAGTCGCTCCGGAAGAAATTCAGGTCGGTCAGCCCGCTACCTGGACGATTTCGGTTCGGAATGAAAGTAAGATCACGGCGATCGGTGTACAGATTCACGACGTGATCCCTCAGGGGGCGCGGCTTGAAAGTACGAATCCGCCCGCTCAGGTCTCCGAGAATGGAGAAATCACCTGGACTGTCGGGAATATGCCTTCTGGCACGATGGCCACCGTAAAACTGGAACTCACACCGACTCGTGAGGGAGAAATCGGAAGCGTCGCCAGCGTCACATCCCGGTCAGAAAGCTCCGCAAAATCCATCGCCACTCGCCCCATGCTGAAAGTTGAAACATTTGGTGACGCCGTGGTACTGCTTGGTAATAAAACGGAACTGAGTATTGTGGTTTCCAATCCGGGGACAGGCACCGCCCGTGATGTCATTTTGAGCGAAACGGTTCCGCCGGAACTCCAGTTTGATGGAGGAACGGAGCTGCGTTATGAAGTTGGTGATTTGAGAGCAGGGGAGTCCAAAACGGTCAAACTCCCGCTGACGGCCGTCCGTCCGGGAAAATTCCAGAATCGGATTCTTGCGAAGAGCGGCCCAAATCTGGGAACAGCCAGCTCGCTGGAGATGGAAGTCACCGCGCCAGCCATTCAGATGGAAATTCAGGGACCCTCGAAACGTTTCCTTGACAAAGAGGGAACTTTCCGCCTGATTGCGACCAATACAGGAACTGCCGCGGCCAAAAACCTGGAGATGCAAGCGAGGATCCCGAACGGTTGGCAGTTCCTCAGCGCCAATCATCTGGGCACTTACATGCAAGATAATCAAACCGTCGTGTGGAAGTTGGAAGAACTTGACCCTGCTGCTACTGCTGAGGCCGAGCTGGTTCTTGTACCGAAAGAAATCGGCAGCTTCGCGATGAGTTACAGCGCGGTGGCAGATTCATGCCAGACGGTCAACGGTACGAAAAATCTTACCGTGGAAGGAATTGCCGCCCTGATGTTCCAGGTGGTTGACTCAAACGATCCGGTCCAGGTTGGTGAAGAAACGAAATACACCGTGGAAGTCGTCAATCAAGGCTCCAAACCCGCCGAGGACGTTCAGGTCACGATCGATATTCCTTCGGGGCTCCAGATAGTTTCGAGTGAGGAAACGGCCCGATCTGTCAGTTTACAGGGTGGATCACAAATCGTTTTCCAGCCGATTTCGAGCCTCGCCCCAAAAGCCACGAAAGTTTACCGCTTCACTCTTAAAGGCATCACAAGCGGTGATCAGCGTGTTGTAGTTAAACTCTCCAGCCGAGAGTTCCAGACGCCCATCATAAAAGAAGAAAGTACTCGCGTTTTCGCGGAATAAGATTTGAAGGGTCGGTTGGTTGCCGGCCCTTTGATTTTTAACTCTAACCCCCAAGTACAAAAATGAAAAAGCTTTTAACTCTTGCGTTCCTGCTCGCCTGTGTCTCATGGGTTTGTGCCGATGAATTTAAGGTCGAAGTCGATCTTGACCGCGAAAATCACACGTACACGCTCGAAGAAAACGCCCAGTTCACCGTAAAAGTCACGGATGAAAACGGCGAACTGGTCAAAGAGGGCAAGTTGCTGTGCGTCCTCACAAACGATAATCGGATCGAACTCAATCGGGAAACGGTGGACCTTTCCCAGTCCAACCCGGCGACGGTCTCCGGGAATCTGGGCGTTCCGGGCTTCCTGAGCCTCCGCGCTACGTTCAATGGCGTCTCGGCGCTCGGTGGAGCCGCTTTTGAGCCGGAGAAAATCGAACCGGCGCAGCTGATGCCGGAAGATTTCTGGGATTACTGGCGCGGCTTGCAGAAGAAACTGCGAGAGGAAGTCCCTGCTGACCTCCAGCTCGAAAAGATCGATTCCTGGTCCAACGACCAAAAGACGACCTACCGCATCAGCATGGCGACGTTCGACGGCCAGCGCGCGCACGGTTTCCTGGCAGTCCCGGCGGGTGACGGCCCGTTCCCGGTGCTCGTGACGGTTTCCTGGGCGGGAGTTGGTTTTGGTCCAGAGGCGACCGGCCCGGTGAATGAAGGGTTCATGGTCCTCGCGATGCCGATTTTCCCGTACCCGGTGGCGATCGACTACGCAGAGCGGCAGAAACAGTACGACGAATACAACGAGGGTCTTGGGATCCGTTACTGCTATTACGGCGCGCCGGACCGTGAGAAATACTTCTTCCGGAACGCCTACCTCGGCATTGACCGAGTGATGGATTACGTTCTGGAACGTCCGGACGCGGATAAAACCCGTGTCGGGTACTTCGGGACGAGCCAGGGCGGCGGCAGCGCGCTGATCCTCGGAGGGCTGAATGGGAAATTCACTCACATTTCGGGCAACGTCCCGGCCCTTTGCGACCACGGCGGCGCGATCGTGAACCGGAGCCCCGGCTGGCCGAAACTTTACGACACGGTACAGGACCCGAAAGTCACCGAAATGGGCCCGTATTTTGACGGCGTGAACTTCGCGCGCGGGATCAACTGCCCGGTCCGTATTTCCGTTGGTTTCATCGACACGACGTGCAGCCCCAGCTCGGTTTACGCGGCGTTCAACATGATCCCGTCCAAGGACAAAGAGATGCTGATCGAGCCGCACCGCGGCCACGCGACGGGTGAAAAATCGGCCCAGATCATGCAATGGGTCAAAGACTCTGTCAAAAAATAAGAAGTAGAGTTTTTTCGGGAATGATACTTCCGTAAAGTTAAAATATGGCGGTCTCTAAAAGAACACAAAGAGACAACAATTTCGCGAGAAGTGGATACATAGCGATACGTTGTGAAATTTTGTGATATTTAGAGTCTGCCATATTTTTATTTATTGAAATCTTTTGGCTCATCCGATAACCCGTGTATGTTGTTTTTATCTCACGCAGAGATGCGCCAGTGATGTTCATTGCGGCTTAATGTTTTTGTATGACTGATTGATTGGAACAACCAAATCAAGACGGCGAAGCGCAAGGATCATGGTTTTCGCGATGGAGGATACTTCAAGCTGAACATCTTTGGGATCAAAAGGGCCGGTACGCACTTGTCGGATGAACCCGAAAACAAGGGTTTATTTCAGTTTTTTCCTTTTGTTCTCTGTCAGGGCGTACTGATAAAATTTCTCACAAATTTTTTCTTTTTTTCAGGATTTTTCCACTTTTTTCATTCCTCCCATCTTGCTATTTTGAAAAGTCGGTTTAAAATGAAGATGAATATTTTTTTACGTCATTTTTCTTTAGACTGGGAGTTTACCCATGAGTTTAATGCTCGCCCAATTTAATTTCGGTCCGATCGATATTGGTGTTTTTGTCGCCTTTATCGTCGCGGTCATCGTCATTAGTACCCTCAAGAGCCGGTCCGCCGGCAAGTCCAGCGCAGATTACTTCCTGGCCGGTCGTGGTTTGCCCTGGTGGCTGATCGGTTTTTCGCTCATCGCCGCCAATATTTCGGCGGAACAGTTCGTCGGAATGAGCGGTAATGCCGCCCAGTGCACCGGTCTGGCAATCGCCAGTTACGAGTGGATCGCCGCGATCACGCTCGTCGGCGTCGGTTTCATTTTCCTTCCCATGTTCCTCAAGTGCGGGATCTACACGATTCCAGAATTTCTCGAGTACCGCTACAACAAATCCGCGCGGTCGCTCATGAGCATCATCATGATGATCGTTCTGGTCGGTGTTCCTACCGCTGCCGTGATCAATGCCGGCGCGTTGATCGTCGATACGCTTTTCCATGGTCAAATGATTTTCGGCAGCATTGAGGTGAACCTGGTGAGCGCGAGCTGGGCGCTCGGCATTCTCGCGGCGGTTTACGTCTTCGTCGGTGGTCTGAAAGCCTGCGCGTGGGCCGACCTCCTTCAGGGAAGCGCCCTGATCCTCGGCGGTGCGGTGGTCATGTTCTTCGCCTTCGGTGAATTTAACAAAACCGCACTTAATGATATGGAACCCACACCGCAGTACCTCCGCCCGGTAGCGTACCAGAGCGGCGAAGCGGCCAACATGCGCGCAGGCCTGGAACAGGAAACCGGCGTAATACAAAAATTCACGAAGTTAGACGCCGACAAACTGCACATGATCCGCCCACTCTCCGACCCGAACATCGTCTGGACCACCCTCCTGTTCGGCATCTGGATCCCGAACTTCTACTACTGGGGTCTGAACCAGTACATCATGCAGCGTACACTCGGGTCCCGTTCGCTGGCGGAAGGTCAGAAAGGGATCGTCTTTGCCGCTTCGCTTAAACTGCTCATTCCATTTATCGTCGTGATTCCGGGCATTCTGGCGTTTAATATGTACCACCGTCAGATGGCCGATGAAGCCATGAAAGACGAATTGGCAAATGCGCCAACGCTGGCTTTATTCGAGCGTCTCTCGACCGGAACCGCGGCTGAGGGCGACAATCAAAAGGCCGTCTTCAATTTCAATCAGGATTTCGCCTGCCTGAACTTCGACCTGGCGAGCCAAATCACAAAATTCAACATGAAGCAGACCGGCAAAGACGAGGCGACTTTCGACGCGGAATTCGCGAAACAGGTGGAGACGATCAAGGCCGACAGCGCGAAAAAGAAAATCGAAATGGAGGAACGCATCATCAATGGTCTCGCGCTCCAGGATTTGAATACCACCGTGATCGACGGCCAGAAGGCCGAAAAAGAACTCATCGGTTACAAATACGACTCCGCGTTCGCGCTCCTGATCGGCAACCTGCCGTTTCCTGCGGGCGTTACGGGGTTTGTGCTTGCTGCTCTGTTCGGCGCAATCATGAGTTCACTGGCCTCGATGCTCAACGCGGCCTCGACCATTTTCACGATGGACATTTACAACGAGTACATTCACAAAACCGCATCTTCGAAAACGCAGGTCTTTGTCGGTCGTCTGTGCGTGGTCCTTTTCACGATCATCGCCTGCCTGATCGCCCCGGTTCTCGCCAACCCGAAATTCGGTGGTCTGTTCAAGTTCATTCAGGAATTCCAGGGCTACCTGTCGCCGGGCGTTCTGGTCGTTTTCATCTTTGGGCTTTGCTCGAAACGGGTCCCCGCTTTCGCTGGCGCAGTGACGATCCTGCTCTGCCCGGCGGTTTACCACGCGACCAAGCTCATCCCGTTTACTTCGAAGTGGAACTTCCTGGACCAAATGGCGATCACGTTCGGTGTTTTGTGGGTCCTGATGATGCTCTTCACGCTCGTCTGCCCGCGCAAGGAAGCGTTTAAACTTCCGGAAAAAGCGGAAATGGATATGACCCCGTCGAAGGGCGCGGCCGTGTTCGGCATCATCGTCGTGGTGGTGACGATCGCGCTGTACGTTTATTTCTGGTGATTCTTCAGAACCTCCCGCGGGTCTTGTTTCGGCAGGACCCGCGCGGGCTTTTTGTTCTTTCTTCACGGCACGGTTGAATTATTTCCCCCACCCCTTTCCGCCCCCACTTGTTTTTTTCGGAATATCGTCTATAATTGAAGAAAAGTGTTTTTCTTTTTTCTAAACAGGCAGAAAAATGGCAGATTCCAATTTGAGTCAGTGGCAGCAGCAGACCAATTCCCAGAAACGCGGCGTTCCGGAGGGCCTTTGGGTCCGGTGTCCCGGCTGCGGTGAGACGATTTTCCGTAAAGAGATCGACGACAATCTGGGCGTTTGTCCCAAATGCGCCTACCACTGGTCCATCCCCGCACGGACCCGAATCGCGCAGATCATCGACGACGGCACGTTTGAGGAGTGGGACGCCGACATGCACGGCCGCGACTTTCTTGGCTTCGTCGATAAAAAGTCGTATGCCGAGCGGCTCGAATCGGAGCAAAAGCGGAATCAGCTCAAGGATGCCGTGATCACCGGCACCGGCATGATCCGCGCGCGGCGTGTTGTGTTTGCCGTCACGGACAGTAACTTCATGATGGGAAGCATGGGGAGCGTCGTGGGTGAGAAACTGACCCGGGCCGTCGAACGCGGCACCGAAATGGACCTTCCCGTCATCATCGTCAGCGGCACGGGCGGCGGCGCGCGCATGCAGGAAGGGATCGTTTCGCTCATGCAAATGGCCAAGATCTCGGCGGCGCTGGCACGGCACGACGCGGCGGGGGGACTGTTCATCTCGGTCCTGACCAACCCGACGATGGGCGGTGTGGCGGCGAGTTTCGCCTCGCTGGGCGACGTGACGTTTGCCGAGCCGAAAGCTCTGATCGGCTTTGCCGGTCCCCGCACGATCCAGGCGACGGTCCAGGCCACCCTGCCTGAGGGGTTCCAGACGAGCGAGTTTCTGCTCGATCACGGCTACATTGACCGCATCATCCGCCGACACGACCTGAAAACGGAAATCGCCCGCGCGATCGACTACTGCGGGAAATGAGCGCGCTTGCGCTTGACCAGGAATTCACAATTGAAACCACGTTCCTTTCTTCATTACGGGAGGGCTGAGCCAATGCGTCGTTTTTTGTTTTTACTGGTTTTTGTTCTGTTTCTTTGTCTGACTCAAACGTCTGAGGCGAAAAAGAACGCCCCGCTGGTGGTTCCGGATGATTTCGAGACGATCGAAGAAGCTTACGCCAATGTAAAGAACGGGGGGACGATCTCGATCAAGCCGGGAAAATACGAATTTTCCCAAACGTTGGAGGTCGATAAAAACGTCAAATTCAAGAGCGATACGGGTGACGCGGAGAGCGTGGTCATTGACTGCGCTGTTGCGCGTACTTTCCAGATCACCGGCGGGAGCCCTTCGTTCCAGAACCTGACGCTGAGCAACAGCGACGACAACCGCGGCGGCTTCTACGTTACGGGCGGTACACCGAAACTTTTCCGCTGTATCATCACTTCGCGGAAGGGGAGCGGCATGGCCGTCGAGGGAAAAGACGCCGATCCTGACGTTGAGAAGTGCGTCTTCAAAGACTGCGGCAAGGCGGGATTGATCGTTGAGAAAGAGGGCCGCGGGGAGTTCTACGACTGCGAGATTTACGGGAATACCAGGCAGGGGATCCAGGTCAATGAATCAGGCAATCCGACCGTCACCAGATGCAAGATCCATAACGGGAATGGTGTCGGAGTGCTGGTATTGGATAAAGGGCGCGGTGAGTTCACCAATTGCGATATCTATGAGAACGCAATAGGGGAAATCGCGGTCAGACTTGGGGGAGATCCGACTGTTACCGAATGCGCTATCCATGATGGAAGAGGCCATGGGGCATGTGTCTTTGATAAAGGGCGCGGCACATTCAACAACTGCGATTTTTATGGAAGGAAAATGTCGTGTTTCGTGGTAAACAGTGCAGGCAATCCGACCGTGATCAAGTGTAAAGTACATGGCGCAGAAGTCGGCATTTCAGTCTTCGATAAAGGCATGGGCGAGTTCCGGGAATGTGACATTTACGAAAACGATGCGGGAATCGGAGTGATAAAAGCCGGGAATCCGACCTTTATTGGATGTAAGATTCACAATGGGAATAGTATTGGTGTGACGATTGCAGATCAAGGAACCGGAAAATTCTATAATAATACACTGAAAGATAATAAAGTGAGAGACTGGGTGATTTTTGATACCGCGGGCAAGGTGAAAGGCTCGGGCAACACGCCGGAGATTCCCAAACGCTGAATTTGTACTAAACAAAGAAATTATGGGTTTTCTTCATGGCTGGAGGGCTGAACCAATGCTTAGTTTCTGCTGGTTCCACAAAAAAATTTCCCCCAGCCTGTTGACTTTTTTACACTCTGTGTTAAACTTATATCAGTCGTTTTAAGGAAGAGACTTTTCTTGGTTCTTTTTTGGTTTCGTTCTTTTTAGCAGTCGTCATTTCCGAAAGTATGACGAAGACAGGAGGTTTACGTTTAAAATCTGCACTTTCGGAACGTCCACAGTGATTTTCCCGGGGAGTATGCCGGGGAGCCAGAGCGGACAAATCAGTTCAACTTTTCCAACTTTTTCTTTCATTTAAGGAGATCTGTTCTATGTTTCGTTTTTTGATTCCATTGACCATTTCAACTGCCGTGCCCAAATCCACAAGCCGGGAATCTTTTCGGTGGGAAGATGGGCAAATCGACCGGTTTATCGGCGAGGAAACCGAGGTCGTGATTCCCGATGGAGCGGAGGTCATTACCTTCCGGACGTTCCATGACGCCCCACGATTGAAATCCGTCGTCATTCCCGACGGCGTGAAGAAGATCAAATTCGAGGCGTTCAGTAATTGCGAATCCCTTCAGACGGTCGTCATTCCCGACAGCGTGGAGAAGATCGACAATGGCGCGTTTATCAACTGTCCGGCCCTGAAAAAATGGACCGTTTCCCCGACTCATCCTCTTTTCAAAAGCCACGGGGCTGCGCTGCTGAGCAAAGACGGCAAAACGCTCCTGAACCTGCTGAATGTGGGGGAAGAATACCAGATCCCCAAAGGGGTGACGAAAATCGGAAAAAGGGTGTTCCAGGACTGCGCGTCCCTGAAGTCCATCGTGATCCCCGAAGGCGTGACGGAGATCGGCCCGTATGCTTTCTTCGGATGTGATTCTCTGGAGTCTGTCACGATTCCCGACAGTTTGGAGACGATCGGCGATGCCGCGTTTCGAGGCTGTACCGAGTTGTGCGAATGGGTCATTTCCCCGACCAACCCTCATTTCAAAACGGATGGAGTCGGTTTGCTGACCCGAGACGGCGAAAAACTGATTGCCTGCCTGGCTACGACGACAAAATACAAGATCCCCAAAGGCGTGAAGGAAATCGCGGAAGGGGTGTTTGCCTGGCACGAATCACTGAAATCCGTCGTCATTCCGGAGGGTGTGACGAAAATGGGGGAATTCCTGTTCGACGGCTGCGCCTCCCTGGAGTCGATCGTCATTCCCGAGGGAGTGACGAAAATCGGGAAGCACATGTTCAAGGACTGTGACTCTTTGAAGTCCGTGAACCTTCCCGAAAGCTTGAGGAGCATTGATGATTTTGCGTTTTCCTGCTGCGCGTCCCTGACCTCCATTTCCATTCCCGGGAAAGTCAGGAAAATTGGGATCGGAGCGTTCGAAAGGTGCAACTCCCTGACCTCCCTCACCATTCCCGCAAGCGTATCGACTATCGAAATGCTGGCGTTTGGATGTCTCGAATCCTTGCAGTCCCTCGTCATTTCCGAGGGCGTAAAAACCCTTGGGTACATGGCGTTCACGGGCTGCAAATCCCTGAAATCGGTCGTGCTCCCCAACAGCGTCAGGAAAATCGGAGACTGCGCGTTCGAGGATTGCACGTCCCTGACCTCGGTCGTCCTGCCCAAAGGACTGCAAACGATTGGCCAATCCGCGTTCAGGAAATGCGAAAGCCTGAAGAAGATCGTCCTTCCTGAAACCCTGGCCCAGATCAATGACTCGGCGTTCGCGGAATGTTCCTTGCTGACCACGGTCGTCATTCCGGAAGGGGTGAAAAAAATCGGCGCGGGCGTGTTCGAGGACTGCGAAAACCTGAAGAAAATCGTCCTTCCCGAAGGCTTGACCGATATCGGGGAAAGGGCTTTCTGCGGCTGCTTTTCTTTGAAGACCGTCGAGATTCCCGACAGTCTGGAGAAAATCGGGATCCTGGCGTTCGGCTGGTGCTCGGAAATGAAACGGTGGAAAATCTCCCCGACCCACCCGCATTTCAAAAGCGTTGGCCCCGGACTGCTGACCAAAGACGGCCAAAAATTGATCGCCTGTCTGGACACCAAGAAGTACCGGGTTCCCAAAGGTGTGACTCAAATCGGGCGTTGCGCGTTCGGCGAATGTTCCTCTTTGACCTCGCTCGTCCTTCCTGAGGGCCTGAGGGAGATCGAAGAGCGCGCGTTCGAGTTCACTCACTTAACGTCCCTGACCATTCCCAACAGCGCAATCATCAAAAGAAACGCATTCCGTCGCTGCTCTTCCCTGCGGCAAATCATCCTCTCGCCTGACCATCCGAAATACCGGAGCGACGGGAACTGTTTGCTGACCAAAAACGGGAAAAAACTGTTTTTCTGTCTCGAAGGCGTAAAAAAATGCCGTGTCCCGGAGGGAGTGACCGCAATCGCGGACAATGCGTTCCGGGGCTGCTCCTCCCTGAAAACCGTCGTCCTGCCGGAAAGCCTCGAAAAAATCGGAGGCTGGGCGTTCTGGAATTGCTCCTCCCTGAAATCGGTCGTCATTCCGGACGGTGTGACCACGATCGGAGAGAATGCGTTCGCAGGCTGCCGAAAGTTGACCTCCGTCACCCTTTCCAAAAATGTTACCGAGATCGGCGAAGAGGCGTTCATCGGCTATCCGAACCTGACGATCCATGCCCCGGCAGGATCCGCGGCGGAGAAATTCGCCATGGAAAACGAAATCCCGTTTGAAGCCCAATAGACGCACCGCGGGGACGGCGCTTTCCGCGTCGTTCCCGGCCCCCCTTGAAAAACTCTCTTTTTGTGCTAAACTGGTAAATTCTCAAATACGAATTTCGCATTACGTTTTTTACCGCCAAAAGAGTTTATATGCTTTTCGATACGCACTGCCACCTTGACGATGATGCTTTTTCTGATGACGTTTCCTCGGTCGTTGCGGCCGCCAAAGCCGCCGGTGTGGAGCTGATGCTCACGCAGGGAACGACTATAAGTTCCTCGCTCGATTCCATCGCGCTGTCCGAGTCCTTCCCGGGCGTTTACGCGGCCGTGGCCATTCATCCGAACTGCCTGATGGAGGAGATTCCTCAGTTCAGCTCCGTGGATGCTTTTCTGGAAATCTTCACGAAAATGGCCGAAAACCCCAAAGTCCGCGCGATCGGTGAAACGGGCCTGGACCTTTACTGGGACGATACACCGCTGGAGATCCAGAAGAAATTCCTGGCCGCCCACTACGAGCTGGCGCGCCGGACGAAACTCCCGGTCATCATCCACTGCCGGGACGCGGAAGCGCCGCTTCTGGAAGTGACCCGGGCCGACTTTGAAGCGAACGGCCCCGTCCCGGGCGTGATCCACTCGTTCAGCGGCGACTCGGAATTCCTTGCCGCGTGCCTGGAGCTCGGCTTTCACATCAGTTACTCCGGCTGCGTGACGTTTACGAACAAGAAACTCGACGCGTTGCGGGAAACGGTGCCGCTCGTCCCGGCCGACAAAATTCTGGTCGAGACGGACAGTCCGTACCTCGCGCCGATGCCGTACCGCGGAAAAGTCAAAAGAAACTCGCCCGAGCTGGTCGTCCACACGGCCCGATTCCTTGCGGCGCTGCGATGCGTCCCGGAAGAAAAACTCTGCGAGCAAACGACAGAAAACGCCAGAAAACTCTTTGGAATTTAAAAACCGAAAGAAAGAGGGAAAACCGACCCCGCTTCAAAACGGGATTTAAACACGGATTTTCACGGATTTAATGGATTAAAAGGATTTTTTCAGGGAAGACGTCAACCCGTTTCTTCAAAAATCTGCGTAAATCCTTTTAATCCGTGGAAATCCGTGTTTAAGTTTAGGCTTAACCCAGGCCGCGCTCATACCCGGGAAAAGGGTTTGAGGTTTTTGAAACTCTCTTTTAACCTTATTGCAAAAGATCCAACCCGCTTGAGTTGAAACTCATTCGCCTCATTATTCGTTATTCGTTCTTCATTATTCATTCGTCTTTTCGACCATCATGACGGTGAATTTCAGTTTGACCGCCATTTTGCCGTTCACGGTCACGGTGCCGGCCATCTGGAAGGCGTTCGCGTATGCGTCTTCCAGCACGTCCGTGATCTCGACCGTGTCCCCCGGACGGACGGCCTGACGGAACCGAATGTCCGTCATTTTCGCCACGACGGGCATTTTGCCCTCAAATGTCTTTTCGGCGGTCTCCATCCGCTTTTTCAGAAAGACCGCGCCGGTTTGGAGGGCCGCCTCGCAAAGCAGCACGCCCGGAACCAGCGGGAAGTCGGGATAGTGCCCCTGAAAAAACGCCTCCGCGCCCGTGAACGTTTTGCGGCAAACGATTTGCGTGTCCGTCACCTCGACGATCTCGTCCACAAAAAGAAACGGATCCCGATGCGGGATCGCGGCCATGACTTCTTCACGATCCATGCGTTTACTCCATGAAACTCAGCGTTGGGGTGCCTTTTCCACTGACCAGCGACATGAACTCGGCGCGCGTTCTGGCGTCTTTGAGGAAGCAGCCGCGCACGGCCGACGTGATGCAGGTCGCGCCGGGCTTGCGAATGCCTCGGATCGCCATGCATGTGTGCAGAGCCTCCACCACGACGCCGACGCCGTTCGCTTGCAGCTCGTTTTTCAGAAGGTCCGCGATGGTGGCGGTCATGCGCTCCTGGACCTGCGGGCGCTGGGAAACGACTTCCACGACGCGCGCCAGCTTGCTCAGCCCGATGATCTTCCCGTTCGGCAAGTACCCGATGTGGACCTTCCCCATAAACGGGAGAAAGTGGTGCTCGCACATGCTGTTGAACGAAATATCGCGCACGATGACGATTTCGTTGTAATCCTCGGTGAAGTATTTGTGCAGGTGGATCCTCGGGTCCACGCGCAGGCCCTGGAACATTTCGGCGTACATTTTCGCGACGCGGCGCGGGGTTTCCTGCAGGCCCTCACGGTCCGGGTCCTCCCCGACCGCGATGAGGATCTCGCGAAACGCTCGTTCGATCCGAGGCAGATCAACAGGTTTTTCGACGGTTCTTTCCAATTCTTCTGACATTTTGGTTCCTTATGGGGACGACGCTTCCAGCGTCGTCAAAATGGCAGGCGGTAATGGAGGCCGTAAGGCCGGAATTACGCGCCATGGGGAGTTGAACAGCGCGTTCACGAAACTCCCCCAGTCTCGCTTGCGCTCGCCAGCCCCCTCAATGAGGGAGCCTTTAAACGACGCTGGAAGCGTCATCCCCGTAGTATGGGATCAGGCGTTTTCATCAATGACCGACTGCAGCTTGGTCTTGGACTGAACACCCATAAACTGCTCGATCAGGTCACCGTTTTTGAAGACGAGAATCGTCGGGATCGTCGTGATCCCGTAGTGGTTCGCGACGTCATCAGACTCTGCAATATCGACTTTCACGACCTTGGCGCGGCCTTCGTTCGCAGCCGCAACGGCGTCCAGTACCGGCGCCAGAGCCCGGCACGGCGCACAGCCCGGCCCCCAAAAATCCACCAGGACGACGCCCGCGTATTCAAGCACTTCTTTGACGAAATTATCGGAATTGACCTGTAGAGCTTTACCCATTTTGATTCAAACCTTTCAGATTAGTGTTTCAGTCAGTTACAAAAAGTTTTCTTCATTGTACCCAAGTCCAGCAAAAAGTCAAGAGCATTCCCCCAGTTTTTTGAAAAACTTCGGGAGAGGTAGTTGCAACATTTTGTCTTTCTGGTAAAATAGGAGAGTTAGGTCCTTCATTCACCCATTCATTTCGACGCGTAAAATTATGCCGCAAGGTTCAACCTCCCAACCCGTTCCGCGTTTGCTCGTCCTCGGGGACCTGTGCCGGGAGGAATTTCGCCTCTGGTGGGAGGCTCTGCCGGAACCCGTACGCCAGCGGGCCGTTCTCGGGCTGAAAAAAGAAGACTTTCTGCCGGATTTTGCCGTTCTGCTTCAATCCTGGTCGGGGGAGTACTCTGCCGCGGACGTTTTGGCGCTGCGCCAGCATTTTCCGCTTGCCCCAATTCTGGCCGTGCAGGGAAACTGGTGCGAAGGAGAAACACGCAACGGGGAACCGCTGGCGGGCGTCCACGTACTCAAGTGGTACGAGTTTATCGCGATGATGCCGCTGGAATTCCGTGCGTTTTCGGAAGGCTGGGCGACCATCTGGTCTCTGCCGCCGGAAAGCCAGCCGGAACATCGCGCTTTGTTCGAGCTCCAGCGCCCCGGATTCCGGAAGTCCTGGCCCGATGAAAAGCCCGTAAGTTTCCGGATCGAAAGCGACGATTTTGATCAGTTCCGCCTCCTGCGCGACTTCTGCCTCCGTACCGACTGGAATGGCCAGGAAGTACGGGTTTTCAGTGAGTGGACCGGTGACGCGGACACCAAAACCGATTTTCTTTTCTTTGATTTTCCGGACTTTAATCCTGCGACTGTCCAACGCTTCCTGACGCTTCAGAAACGGCAGCCCGAGGCGGTAATTGCCGCGTTCTGCGAGTTTCCGCGCCCGCACGAGTGGCGTTTTCTGCTGGAACACGGCATCACCGGGATCTTTTCCAAACCGTTCCGGCTGGCCGATCTAGAATTTTTCGTGCGGGGGCAGAAAAACGACTGAAAAGCCGGTAAAAGCCGCGACTCTATTCAGGAGCACGTCCCGATTCAAAGTTTCATTTAAACACGGATTTCCACGGATTAAAAGGATTCAAAGGATTTTTCAGAAAGTACTTTTCCTTCTTTCTTTAAAAATCTGCGTAAATCCATCTAATCCGTGGAAATCCGTGTTTAAATCAAGGGTTGAAGTGGGCCCGGCCCGGCGTTTTCTTAAAATTCCTGCAGAAGGTCCATCATTTTTTTGTCCATCTGCAGGCCGTGGTAATCGACGTACTGGGCGTCGGCACGGCCGCTGTTCATGACGCCGATGGAGCCGCGGAAGTTCCACATCGCCCAGCCCCAGCCGGCCTTCTTCCAGTTCCCCATCAGGTCACGCAGCCACGCGAGCACCACGTCGTGCGGCGTCTGGTTGAATGCGCCGAATTCGCCGACCATCACGCCGCCGAGTTTTTCCCACTTCTGCCACGGCTCGACGTACTCTTTCCAGTGCCACGCGGCATCTTTTTTGGAGGCTCCATCCGCAACCAGATGGCCGTTCTGAACGTCCAGATCCAGCGCAAACGGCGCGTCTCCCCACGAGGCAATGCACGGGAAAGCCGTTTCCCCGTCGAATTTTTCACTGCGGAAACCGAGTTCCTCGACGCTCATCCAGTCGCCCGACGTGACGCGGAACTGAACGCCGCACGTACCAGCGGGAATTTCGACCGTCTCGTCTTTGTGGTAGAAATTCTGGTAGCACTTCCACTCCTCCTTGAAAACGACCTCCGCCCACTCGCCCTCGCCGGGGCCGGGTTTGTACGAGTGGTCGAAGAGGACCGCGCCCGGTTTCCCGTTTTCATCGAGCGCTTCGACCAAAAGCCGCGCAAAACTCGAGACCTGATTGACGCGGAAACGGAGCTGAGTCACGCCGCAGCCCGGCGCGAAACGGATGGTCGAGGGCTTCTGCTGGTTTTCCCGGATCCCGGCCTTGCCCGGGTTGAAAAGCTGACCGTTTATGCTCACGATCGGCCAGGTCGGAGGCGTTTTCATGTTTTTGAGGTAGTCACCGACCCAGCTCGCGTGGTAGTGCGAAATCTCCATCGGCATATAGCCACGCGTCGCCTGCGCGACCTTCAGCTCCGCCAGCTCCATGGTCGGCTGCGTCCCCCAGCTCATGCCATCGCAGATGATCAACCGGTTCGGGTCCACGGCACGAATCGCCTCGCAGAGTGTCCGGTGGACCTTCATGAACTTCCCGATCTCAATGTTCGACGGCTCGTTGAAAAGGTTGAAACTCACGTTTTTGCCCGGGATCCCAGCGTAACGCTTCGCGAACGTCTGCCAGTGCAGTGCGCAAACGTCGAGCGTCTCCTGATCGTCCCAGATGAGCGGGTTTTCCTGCGGCCTTGCCACGGTGTAGCCCGGTGCGCGGTGGAAATTGATCATCGTGTGGATCCCGTACTTCAGGCCGTACTCGACCGCCAGATCGATCTCCTTGAGCGTTTTCTCGTCAAATTTGCGCCGGTCGCCGTCCACGATCCACCCTCTGTAGTCCATCGGGAGGCGGACGAAGTTGAAGCCCAAATCGTGGATCATTCGGAAATCGTCCTCGACGAACGGAACGTTCCGGGCGTTAAATTTTTCCAGAAGGTTGAACCCTCGCCAGCGCGGGAGTTTTTTCCAGCTCGCCTTCGGCATGGAATCAGCGAGCGACGCGGCGTGCGTCGTGGCCGCGGCGGACGGAAAAGTGAGGGAAGCGCCCAAAAGCGCGGAGGTTTTGAGGAATGTACGGCGGTTGGTTTTCATAAAAGGTTCCTTGGATTGAATAAAAGGTTGGGGACGGCGCGGCGTGCGCCGTTTTTAATGCGGAATGCGGAATTACGGGGACGACGCTTCCAGCGTCGTTTAAAGGCCCTTCCTTGAGGGGGCTGGCTCGCGAAGCGAGACTGGGGGAGTTGCACAACGCGCCGAATGACTCCCCCCGGCACTACGTGCCACCCCCCTCAAAGAGGGAGGCTAAATTAATGCACCTGGACTCGTTTCGTGTACGTTTTCCCGTCGGTGCCGGTCCAGCTCAGCTCATACTCGCCCTTGAAGCCGCGGAATACGATCTTTCCGGTCTCGTCGGCCTTGAGCGTCAGGTTCGTTTTCCAGTCGTGATTGATCAACTGATCCATCGCGTAGTAAACCGGCTTGGGTTCCATCTGACGGGTAAAGAGGCCCGAAACCGTCGGCTCACCTCTGTAACCGCAGTCATCCACGACGTTCCACCACGTAATGCGGTAAATGCTCGGCCACGAGAACCAAAGCCGGTACATGTCGCGGGTGACCCGGGCCTGGATCGCCAAAGCCCGCGCGTCATTTCCCGGGGCCGGGATCGTGATCTCGCTCAGGTGGATCGGCCGGCCCAGAAGGTCCAGCTCGCGCAGGTACGCTTCCACGTCACGAGGTTTCCATGACGTTCCGTTCGTGATACAATCCTCCCCACGGGCGATTTTCTCCATGGGGGCCGAGCCGAAAATGTGCATTTGAAGCCCAACCACGTCGATTTTCGCGCCGCGGTCGATCAAGCTTTTGATGAATGGCGGATAGACCGCCCGCCACGAGTCGTTAATGCAGAGTTTCACCTCTTTTGGGAAACCGCTCTGCGCGACCTCCCAACTCCGGAACGTGTAATCGTCCGGCATATTGGCGTGACGCTCTTTTCCCGGCGCCACGTTGACCGACTCGTTCACCACGTCCCAGCTTTCCAGCCGGCCGCCATACTCCGAGATGTAAAGTTCAATGTGCGCTTTGAAGAGCTTCCAGAGTTCCTCCTTGTACTCAGGCTTCACCCGCGCTTTAAGCCACTTCGGCATGAACGGGCAATAAATGATCGGGTGGCCGTGCATCGAAATCCCGTTTTTCTCGCAGAACTCGATGATCGGTTCCGGGCACGGTCGGCGCCAGTGCAGTTCCTTCCCCGGCTCGGCGACCTGGTTCCAGTAGGCGGCAGAATCACGGTACTCGGCGTGAAGCCGGACTTTTCCCTCCTCCAGTTCCATTTCGGACCAGTAGAACGGCAGCGTGGCGGCGTTGAAAAGACTCTCGCGGCCGTAGTACGATTTGTACTTCGCGTTCAGGTCATCGGAGCCGAGCTGGTCGAAGTTGAAAAGATGCGCGCCGAACAGGAAATCGTGCGTTTTCTGCGTCACGGAGATCTCGCAGCCTGCGGCGTTTTCAAGCGTGAATTCGGCGTCGGCTTTGCGGTACTTTTCGATTCTCGCGTCGATTTCGGCGTTTACCTCGTCATTCCAGAGCGCCTGGTATTCCGCCGGGATGGGATCATCCGGCTGAACGGCTTCTTCGGCCAGAACGGGAACGGTGAAAGCGAGGGAAGCGCCAAGAAGTACGGCGGTTTTCAGGAATATACGGCGGTTGGTTTTCATAAAATGTTCTGTTCTTTGAATTGAAAAAAGGATTGAGGGAAAATACGAGTAGCCTCCCCTGAAAGGGGAGGGGGACCACCGCAGGTGGTGGAGGGGGCCGGCCAAAGGACGGATTTCTCCCGCATCGGAACCCCTCCGACGCTACGCGCTACCTCCCCTTGCAGGGGAGGCTTAAATGGGGACTGACTCTCAAAGCAAATGATTTTTCATTTTATCCGATTCGGAGGGGAAATAAAAGGGGGGAGGTGGAAAGAATTAAAAGAATGGAATGAAAAAAGGACGAGCGTTCCACCCGTCCCGTGATTTTGTATTTCCTGCGTGAAGAAAAAGTAAAGCCTCACGCTTCTTCTTTGGTCTCGCCTTTTTCTTTGTCCGTGTAGGTCTGGAACATCGACTGGTCTTCCACGTGGCGGTACATATAATCCGGAACCGTCACATCGCGGTGAATGCCCGTAACTTTCTTGCAGAACTCGCCAGGCAGCAGTAGCAGACGCAGAAAAGTCGTGACAAAAATCTGAACGTCCAGCTTGAAAGACCCGGTTTTGATGTATTCCAGATCGAGCGTCACCTTGCGGCGGACGCTTTCCAGGTCCGTATCCGGCGGAAGGTTGATCTGGGCCAAGCCAGTCACTCCCGGCGGGATCAGCGAGCGATTGTCGTAACCGGGAATCGCTTTGGAAAGGTGGCACGTGAATTCCGGACGTTCCGGGCGTGGGCCGATGAGGAGCATATCACCCTTCAAAACGTTGAAAATCTGCGGAAGCTCATCCAGATGCGAGGCGCGGAGGAGCTTGCCCAGTTTCGTGATTCGAGGGTCGTTGACGCTCGTCCAGACCGGACCGGTTTTCTTCTCGGCGTCGGGGATCATCGAACGAAATTTCATCAGGGTGAAAATCTTCCCGTTCTTCCCCACACGGCGCTGCTTGTACAAAATCGGTCCATCCGAGGTCAGGAAAAGCAAAATTGAGACCGCGAACATGATCGGCAAACCGGGAATCAATAAAATCAAAGCCACAAAACGGTCAAACCAGAACCGCCAGACGAAGTATGCTGAAGGTTCGATCACCTCGACCTCCACGGGCATTTCGTCTGTGGAAAGGATCGTTTCTTCACGAAAATCTTCAGTAATCGAAGAAACGGAACTGGTTTTTATATTTGTCAAAGCTGTGGACATAATACTATTTTTGACGGAAAAGCAAATTAATCCCTTTAAAGCAAACGTATGTTTTTATACATTATACGCTGATTTTAAAATAATTCGGCTAAATTTTGCCGAAAAAAGGAAATATTTTATAAAATAGTAAAAAATTTTTTAAAAAACCAGTTTTTGAGACAGAAAATTCTTTTCTCAACCGTTACAGACTTCCCCAATTCCCCTTTTTGTTCGAATATCATCCCCTTCCCGAGGGCCAAGAACTGCCTCGGCGTACTCTGCGATTTGCTCAGGCGTTTCGAAATAACGGTCGTAAACCCAATGATCCTCATATTCGCATCGGGCCGTCGTGTATTCGCGGCAAATGTTCGGGCGGTTTTCATAATCGGTACAGCGATTATTCTCGTCCAGTTTCCGGCATTTCGTCTGAACCAGCAGGAACCAGTGCTCGTCTTCGGTAAAAAGAGTGGCATATTCGTGCAGGACGAACCAGCGCAGGCGGTCGAAGTCTTCCCAATCGATCGGTTCGTCGATTTCCATTGCGAAGTACCGGCAGCACTTTCCGGAACAGTACTCGCACAGTGTATCCAGGTCTTTCACGTCCTCACGACGAGGTTTCTTTTTTTGAGCAGCCATTAACGTGCCTCTTTCCCAAGAATTCCTTCTTCGATTTCATTTGGAATCGGAATGACCGAACCTTCACTATTAATTAATGCCAGCGTAATGTTTGCCTCGGTCAGCAGTTCACCGTTTCGGCGGATTTCGTAATGGTGAACCATTTTCGCTTTCGAGACTTTTTCCACGTGAACAGAAACCTGCAGCACGTCATCATAAAAGGCCGGTTTGATGTAATGACAATCCAGCCGGACCACGACGAAAAAAATACCGCTCTTTTCCAGCGCGTTGAAATCCCCGCCATTTGCCCTGAACAATTCTACACGGGCCATCTCGAAATAAACCAGGTACCGGGAATGATGCACGACCCGCATGGGGTCACATTCCGTATAACGAACCCGAACGTCTATCGTAAAATCTTTCATTTTTCCAATTATGAACGAGGAACCTGAAATGAGTTAGGAGTGAGGAGTGAGGAGTGAGGAGTGAGGAGTGAGGAGTGAGGAGTTGCGCTGGCGCGTAATGTTGGTTTCAGAAAGATTTCAACCTTGAAAAGACGCGTAATTCCGGCCTTCGGCCTCCATTACCGCCTTCCATTTTCACTCCTCACTCCTCACTCCTAACTCCTGACTAAGTGAAGCGTGTACCACATAGAAGGGTCTTCCATGAACGGGAACGGGGAACCGACCGTGAGAGTTTTCACGGGAAAATCCCGGTCGAACAGCGCCCAGTTGATTCCCAAGTCCTGAAAATCCCCGGGGTCGAAACCGGTCAAAGCCGCCGCAGAGAGGTAAACGAAAAGCGAGTAGCAATTCCTCTGCACGAGCGATTTGGCCTGAATGGAGCCGTTCGGGATCTCGCTGGGAAGCTGCTTCGCGCGGTTGATCGGAAGCGCAAAAACCGACGGTTCCGCACCGTCTGGCCCTTCACCGCACGGAAGGCAAATCAATCGGTGACAGTAGCGCGTGGCACGGTGAACATCGTGAACATTTCGGGTATCGAGCCACAGCTCCACACGATCGCTTTCATCGGGGCGGTTGAGATTACACCAGATTTCTTTGCTTTTCCCCGAAACAAAAAACTGAAACGCCACGCCGTTCTCGTTCCAGGCGCCGCGAACCCGGAAGGTCTTGGCGGTGTTGGCCAAATCACCGTCAGAAATTTCAAGAGAATCAAAATCAGGAAACTCGTAATCTGCAGGAAGTTCATTGAGATTCTCAAGATTATCCTTGTATTTACAGGCAATTTCCATACGAAAAAGAAATCTGCCGGGAATGGGGAATTTTTGCATCATGAAACCAAAAGGGGAAAAACAATGCTTCGGGAATACTTTCAATCCCTGAATTATACCTCAAATGTTGCGTTTCGTCAACAGGGAAAATAAAAAACATTCTGTTTGTAGGGATTGTACCGATTGTACAGGCGAATTTTACCTCTAAAAATGAAAATGTTGCTTTTTGTCAACATTAACTCCATCAAAGCCTTCAAATGTTTATAAAAATCAACATTTTCCTCTTGGGCATCGTTTCGGAATCGTGTCATTTTTTTGATTTTTAGCTGGGAAAGATGTAAAAAAGATAAAATTTAACGAATTTAACGAAAATACGATAAAGAACAAAAGAGCCAAAAATAAGCAGAATGCAAAATCTCTTGTTTTTTCTTCCATCAAGAGAAGAATTTTTGGAGCAACCCGTCCAATTGACACAATTCGTGCAACACCATTAAAACGTTCAACCATTTCAACTCTGTGAGAGCGAAAAAACCGCAGATTGAAACCAAATATAAAATCAATAACCTGGCAAGAAACCAACATTTTGGAAAGGATTGCAAAATGACACAGAGCATGTACAGCAGGATTTGGCGCGAGGAAAATGGCGTCTTGACGTTTGAATGGATTCTTCTCATTACCGTCCTCGTAATTGGAATCGTCGGTGGGATTAGCGCGGTTCGTGACGCCCTTATTGATGAATTGGGCGATGTTTCGGAAGGTGTGGTTTCCCTGGATCAATCTTACTGGGTCAACGTTCCCCTTCAGGCTTCCATTTACGACTCGATTACGTTTCCCGTTGAGGATTACATCAGTGGTTCTGCAAACGCTTACGTCGTGGGAGGCGTCTGGGTTTACACTCCTTCGCACTTCCAGGATGTCGCCGGCGAAGTTACGCGCAGCCGTCCGGACGAAAATGGGGAAACGGATACGGGCCATCGTCTGACTCAGGAGGTACACAAACAATCCTCTGTTGATGGTGAATAAGGATTTTGGGGGCGGCGCGGAAAACGTCGTCCCCCCCTTTTTTCGTCAGGATTTCTTCTTTTTTTCTTTCAAACCTCTTTTAGTCTCTTGCTTTTTTCTGGAATTTGTGTAAAATAAAGCAAAATTGGATTATTCCTTATAATTATTTGCTGGACTTATCTTGAATTCAGGAGAAATACATGAGCACATTGGCTTCCAGTCAAAAATCCCTTTACGACAAGTGCTGGGAAATCGCCCAGAATCTTTGGTGGTGCTGGCATCATGATGTCGTGGCGATGTTCCGTGATTTGGCCCCAGAACGCTGGCGGGAGCTGGCACACAATCCCATCGCACTTCTGCGGGAATTTACACCCGAAACTCTCGAACAGCGCGCGAACGAAATGGTGATGGAAAGCCGAATCAATTATGCTTATCGCCGTCTGAATCAGTATGTATCGACACGTCCCCAATGGGCCGCGGAAAATGTCGGTGTACTGGGTTCCAAACCGGTAGCGTATTTCTCCCTGGAATTTGGTATTCATGAGTCGGTTCCGATTTATTCCGGTGGTCTGGGTATTCTGGCTGGCGACCACATAAAAAGCGCCAGCGGTTTAGGTGTTCCGCTTGTCGCAGTCGGTCTTTTTTACGATCAGGGTTACTTCAAGCAGCACCTCAATGCCGAAGGCTGGCAGGAAGAAGAATATTTGCGCACAAATATCGAAAACCTTCCCATGAAGCAGGTTTTCAAAGATGGCGAGCCGCTCATCGTGAAGATCGAAACGACTCAAGAGCCGATTTACGCCCGGGTCTGGCAGATGGAGGTTGGCCGTGTAACACTCTACCTTCTCGACTGCGATCTTCCGGAAAACAACGAGTCGGACCGTGGATTGACCTCGCGTCTGTACGGCGGTGACAACCGGATGCGTATCCGTCAGGAAATGGTCGTCGGGATCGGCGGCGTTCGTGCCCTGCACGCTCTGGGGATCCACCCCGGCGTTTTTCATCTGAATGAGGGCCACTGCGCGTTCGCCACGCTCGAAGCAGTGCGTTACAGTATGGAAGAAGACGGTATCACGTTCGACGAAGCGGTCCGCCGGATCGCGCAGGCCACGTGCTTCACGACTCACACGCCGGTCCCCGCAGGACACGACCGATTCTCTCCAGAACTTGTAGGAGAGCATTTGGGACCTCTTCAGAACCAGCTGGGCATCGACTTCCACCAACTGATGGCCATGGGACGTGTGAACGTTTACGACCAGAATGAATCGTTCTGTATGACGGTCCTTGGTTTGAAACTTTCCCGTCACGCCAACGCTGTGAGCTGCCTGCACGGGATCGTTTCGCGCCGTATGTGGTCCAGCCTCTGGCCCGCCCGGCCGGAAAATGAGATCCCGATCGGCCATATCACGAACGGTGTGCACGTACAAAGCTGGATGGCGTGGCAGATGGAAAAACTCCTCGACCGGTACTTCGACCCGAACTGGATGGACTCGAGCTGGACCGCGGAACCGTGGAAAGACATTCAGAAGATCGATCCGGCCGAGCTTTGGGAAACGCACGTTTCGCTGAAGTCGCTGATGATGGAATTCGTGAGCCGCCGCGTGACCCGTCAGGCCGCACGCCGCGGGGAAACGGAAAGTGTTCAGATGGATCCGAATGCGCTGACGATCGGTTTCGCCCGTCGTTTTGCGACCTACAAACGCGCGACACTTCTGCTGCGTGATTGGGAACGGCTTCTTAAACTGATCGACGATCCAGAACGCCCGATCCAGTTTGTTTTCGCTGGAAAAGCCCACCCCGCAGACAAACCGGGCAAAGAGTTCATCCAGCGCATCGCGAACTTGCGCAAAGACCCGCATTTCAAGAATAAATTCGTCTTTGTAGAAGACTACGACATTAACGTGGCCCGCCATCTGATTCAGGGCGTGGACGTTTGGCTCAACAACCCGCGCCGGCCACTGGAAGCCTCGGGAACCTCCGGCCAGAAGGCCCTTCTGAATGGCGTTTTGAATTGCTCAGTTCTGGACGGCTGGTGGGCGGAAGCCTACGACGGAACCAACGGTTTTGCGATTGGAACAGGCACCTCCCACTCGAACGATGAGATCATGGACGACCGGGACGCAAAATCATTAATGAGCGTTCTGGAAAACGAAGTGATCCCGCTTTACTACAACCGCGATGCGAACGGCCTGCCGAACCTCTGGATCGAGCGCATGATGAACTCGCTCAGCACGATGGCGTGGCGTTTCAGCGCTCAGCGTATGGTCGCGGATTACGTTCGCTGCTCATACCTTCCGGCTTCGGGCGGAGTGACGTGCGATATGAACTTCCGCCAGTAAATGAGAGGAGGTAATGGAGCGCGGAATTACGCGCCGACCTAAACCACTACGGACAAATGGGAGGCGGTAATGGAGCGCGGAGCGCGGAATTACGCGTTTTTCGTCCGTGGCAAATTTAACCCGCGCGTAATTCTGGCCTTCGGCCTCCATTACCGCCTTTCATCCTCCCATCCATTTTTTCACGAAGTGGCATCGAACCTCATGCCCCGGCGCGATTTCCACAAGCACCGGTTCCTTTTCACGGCAGAGAGCCTGGCATTTCGGACAGCGTGGATGAAACTTGCACCCGGCCGGGAAGTTCAATGGGCTGGGGACCATTCCCGGAATCGAGTAAAGCGCCTTTTTCCCCGTGCTTCCCGCCTCGTTTCCAAGTTCAGGACGCGACTCGAGCAGACCTAGCGTGTACGGATGCGACGGGTTCGTAAAAATCGTTTTCACGTCGGTTTTTTCGACCACCTTTGAGGCGTACATCACGACCACTTCATCCGCCATTTCCGCGATGACTCCCAAGTCGTGCGTGATCATCATGATGGACATTCCGTAAGACTGCTTCAGTTCATTGAGCAGTTCGAGAATCTGCGCCTGGATCGTTACGTCAAGCGCGGTAGTTGGTTCATCCGCGATGAGAAGTTCGGGGCTGCACGAAAGTGCCATCGCGATCATGGCCCGCTGACGCATCCCGCCGGAGAAATTGTGGGGAAAATCCTTCGCACGCAGTTCCGGCTCTGGAATCCGTACCTTTTTAAGCATTTCAATCGCCTGGGCGAGCGCGTCCTTTTTCGTAATTCCCGGCGTATGAAGCCGTACCGCTTCAGCGATTTGCTTCCCGATCCTGAAAACCGGGTTGAGGGACGACATCGGCTCCTGGAAAATCATCGCGAGATGGCCGCCGCGGTACTTTCGCATTTCAGCTTCCGGAAGTGTGAGAAGATTCACCGGCTCCTTCGCTTTCCGGTCGTGAAAGAGAATTTCACCTCCCACGACTTTCCCCGGTGGCAGAATCAAGCCCATAGCGGACATGGCAGTGACGGATTTCCCGCAGCCGCTTTCGCCGACCACCCCGACGGTCTTCCCGCGAGGAATCGTGAAGGAAACATCATCGACGGCTTGGGCGACTCCTTCCTCGGTAAAAAAGGACGTTTTCAGGTGACGGATCTCCAGTAATGGTTCTGGTTCATTCATGGCGTGTTCATGGGTGAAAAAACGAAAAAGCCTCCTCCTACTCACTGAGGCGGCGTGTACTCTTTCCGGGGACGACGATTCCAGCATCGTTAAAAAACGTTTGCTTGTACGGGGACGATACTTCCAGCGTCGTTCAGCAAAAGTCCCTGGTTTCACAAGGCAACGTAATTAGTATAACATAAAACCCGCTTCCCGTCAAGGAGAGAAAATTAATAAAAGGAAAAATCATGAAACGTTTCACTTTCATTTTCGGTTTGGCTCTGACTTTTGCCCTCCTTTCCCTCTCGGCCAACGCCCAGTTTAAGAAGGATGTTGATGAAAACGGGAATGAACTCCCCAAAGGTGGCTGCGAATTGGGAGAAAATAAAACCCAGTACTGGGAAGCGGGGATACTCGTGAAAGCGGGCGACGCCCCTCTGAAAAACGCCGTCGGAATGGTCCCGATCCCGGTGAACTGGCCCGAACAGAAGGTCAAAATCGCTGAAGAACGCCATTCCCCTTACGCGAAAGTCAACATTAAGAAGCAAAAAGGCGGCTCTGCCCTCATGATCGTCACGATCCCAAACCTTCCTGCGGGGGAGGAAGCGGAAGTTGTCACGCGTTTCGAGTGCGAGTCTTTCACCCAGCTCAAGCCTGAAAACACGTCAAAATTTCAAAAACTCACCGACAAAAAGGAATTGAAAAAGTTCCTGCTCTACCTGGGTCCCTCCCCGAAAATCGAGGTGAAGGATAAGGAGATCCAAAAACTCGCCAAAAAAATCGGCAAAGACGCTAAAAATGCCTGGGAAGAAATTGAGGAAGTTTACGACTGGGTCCAGGCAAACATCCGGTACGAAAACGGAAAACTCAAAGGCGCCGTGGCCGCTCTGAAAGACGGAACGGGTGACTGCGAGGAACTTTCGTCCCTTTTCATCGCGATTTGTCGTGCGAAAGGAATTCCTGCGCGAATCGTCTGGGTCCCTGAACACTGTTACGCGGAATTTTACCTCACGGACGAAGATGGGCAGGGTTTCTGGTTCCCCTGTCAGCCTGCTGGGGACAAAGCATTTGGTGAAATGCCTTTCCAGTACATCATCCTTCAGAAAGGCGATAATTTTGTGACCACTGACGGTGAAAAAGTGCGTTACCTGCCCGTCAAATTTACCTGCAAAGTCGTTGGAAAGGGTGGAAGCGGTCCTTCCTTCCGTGAAATTATGAAAGTCGTTCAGCCATAAGGTGAAGAATCATGGAATCGTTTGATGATTTTGCTCTTGAACCGGTTGGCAAATCCCTTCCGCCCAAAATCCTCGCTGCCGTCGATATTGGGACGAACTCGATCCGTGCCGCAATCGCTGAATCGTACAGTGACGGCCGGCTGAAAATTATTGAGCAGTTGAACCGCGGTGTCTGGTTTGGAAAAGAAACCTTCCAGCGAGGTGGTCTTTCTGCCCAGTCGATGCGCGCTGGGATCGAAATCCTCAAAATGTTTCAGAAACGATTCGCTGAATACCACGTTGAACCGGTTCGAGTCGTTGCGACTGCTTCGATCCGTGAGGCTTCCAACGCTGACATTTTCATCGACAGAATCAAAATTTCTACCGGTTTGGATGTGAAAATCATTGATTCTTCGGAAGAGATCCAGCTTTCCGTTACGGCGATCCAGGAGGAACTGGGTGATGATTTCCCACGCGATGAATCGAAAAACGTTCTGATCGTGAACGTTGGGGGAGGCAGCACTCTTCTGGCGATTCTCCGCGGCGGGACGGTCATTCATTCCCAGATTTTGAACATTGGAACGATTCGTATGCGGGAATTTCTCACGGACCCGAACGACTCGCTCGAAAATAACGCGGCGATTTTCCGTCACGCCATTCACGAAACCCTCACATCTGCAGAGGCGTTCTTTCCGTTCCACGAGGTAGATCTCGCGCTGGCGATGGGGTCGGAACCTCGTTTTGTGGGGAAGCAAATTGGCCGGCCTTCCAAAATCGGTGACCTGCAATCCGTACGCACGAGCCGTTTTGACGGTTTGGTCGAGCGATGCATGAAGATGGAAACCCCTCAGCTTTGCCAGACTTTTGGGATCAATTTCCAGACCGCTGAAATGACGGTTCCGGCCCTTCTGACTTACCAGGAGATTTTTCAGAGGACGAAAGTTCCCTCTTTTCTGGTCGGTTCCGCTTCTATGCGCCACGGTGTACTGCGTGTAATGGCGAGTGAAGTCTGGGGGCTGGAAAATCTCGACTATCAAAACGACGTTTTGGATGCTGCCCGTTCCCTGGCCGAAAAATACCGTGTGGACCTGGATTCTGCCAATCAGACGGAAAAACTGGCGATTCGTATTTTTGACGAGCTGAAGAACGAATACGCCCTCCCGCAGCGGTCGTGCCTTCTGCTTCGGGCGGCGGCGATCTTGCAGTATTGCGGTTGTTTCGTGAGTAACCGCTCGTTCCACAAACACTCTTTTTACCTGATCAGCAACTCGGAAATCTTCGGTCTGCGTGACTACGAAAAGGAAATGACGGCGTACATCGCGCGTTACAGTTTCCGTTCGGCACCGAAACCGTCCCATCAGGCGTTTATGTCGCTTTCGCGGGAAACTCGTGTGGCCATTTCGAAACTGGCCGCTATTTTGCGGGTGGCGGACGCGCTGAATCACGGCAACCCGATCGATCCCGACACGCTTCAGTTTAAACGGGAAGAAAATGATTTGTATATTATTCTCCCGCCGGACGATACACTGCTCCTGAAAAATCGTTCTCTTAGCAGTCAGGGCCGAATGTTTGAAGACGTTTTTGGTTTGAGAATCTTTTTCATGAGCTGATTTTTCCTTACTCAAAACCTCACTAATTCATATATGTCACCCAAAAAACACAAAATGCCGACTGGCCTCCCGGAAAATTTCATCAATCGTGATTTGAGCTGGCTTGCGTTTAACGAGCGGGTCCTTCATGAAGGACTTGATGAAAAGGTTCCGTTCGCAGAACGCCTAAAATTCCTCGCGATCACCAGCTCCAATCTGGATGAATTCTTTAGAATTCGCATGGGGAACATTCTTCAGCGGGAACGTGCCGGGCGTGAAGAAGCAACCAATGAATCGAAAGAAGCGTCCGAGCTTTTGGCCAAAATTTCCGCTAAAACGCACTCGCTGATGAAAACCGTGTCGAATGAATTCCATGAAATGCTGGATGAACTCCCCCGGTTCGGGCTTTCGGTCTCGGGTTTAAAAGATTTAAGCGACCAGGAAAGCTCTTACTTGCGGAATTATTTGGCCGATGAAATTCTTCCAGTTCTTACGCCTCTGGCGATCGAGGATTTCAATCCTATGCCGATTCTTCCGGCGCTTCAGCTTCACGTTGCTTTGCGTTTGCGCGTTCCCTCAAGTATTTCAGCCCTGAAATCTTCCGATTCAGGAACGTATGTGCCCCATAAAAAGAATCGGCGAAAAGCTCCAATTCAGGAAAGTTATGAGGAAAAACTTGCCGTGGTCCCTGTGCCGGATCAGCTGATGCGACTGGTACGTTTCTACGATTCCACGGAACAGACACGTTTCGTTTTTCTGGAACAGATCATCGCCCGGAACGCCGACCTGATTTTTCCGGGGTGTGAAGTCCTTGCTCATGCGATTTTCCGAATTACCCGTGACGAAGACGTTTCCATTTCTGTTGATTCGGCTAATTACGCCCAGAGCGTGGAAAATGCCGTGATCTCGCGCAAGTATCAGGATGCGGTTCGTCTGGAAATTTCTGAGGGGGCCGATGTTTTGATTCGCCGTAAACTTGCCGCGATGCTGAATATTCAGGATCGTGACATTTACGATGTTCTGGAACCTCTTGATACGACGGTTTTGTTTGAGCTTTCCGAACATTTTCGGCTCCAGAATGAACATTACCCGGAGTGGAAGCCCGTCCTGCCGGCTGATCTGAAAGACTGCGAAGACCTTTATGAACGCATTTCACAGCGTGATATTATGCTTTTTATGCCGTATGAGAAATTCACGCCGGTAGTGGACCTTCTGGAAAAGGCCGCAAGCGATCCAAACGTTTTCGCGATCAAACAAACGCTCTACCGTACGAGCGGCGATTCTCCCATCGTTAAAGCCTTGATCAAGGCGGCTCAGAACGGCAAGGAAGTGACGGTTCTGGTGGAACTGCGCGCCCGATTCGATGAGTCCCGAAACATTCAGTGGACACAGCGGCTCGAAGATGCCGGCTGCCACGTTATCTATGGAATCGTAGGCTTCAAAACACACGCCAAAGCCCTTTTGATCATCCGGCGTGAAAAAGGCCGAATCGTGCGGTACGCACACCTTTCGACCGGAAACTATAATGATAAAACCGCCAAGTTGTATTCTGACATCGCACTGATGACCTGTAACCCGGAAATCACGGCGGACATCGCCGCTTTTTTCAACATTCTGACGGGTTACTCCGAGTCCGTTGGCTGGAAAAGACTCACTGTTGAGCCGGTTTTGCTCAGACGCCGTTTTCTCGAGTTGATCGAACGTGAGATCACCGTTTCCACGCCGGAACAGCCAGGCTGTATTCGCGCCAAGATGAACGCTTTGGAAGACCGCGCCGTCATTGAGGCACTTTACCGTGCGTCCCAACGCGGAGTTAAAATTCAGCTCAACGTTCGAGGAATTTGCTGTCTGAAGCCGGGGATTCCTGGGCTTTCGGAAAACATTCAGGTCTTTTCGATCATTGACCGGTTTTTGGAACACGCGAGAATTTTCTACTTCCAAAACGCGGGTAACCCGGAGGTTTACCTTGCCAGCGCCGACTGGATGACGCGAAATCTGGATCACCGTCTTGAGATTCTGTTTCCGGTTTTGGCTCAGCCTCTGAGAAAACGAATTCTCAGCGCGCTAAACCTTTACCTCGCGGACAATCAGAAATCGCACGAGCTTCAGCCGGACGGCACGTGGAAAAAGCGTAAACCCGGCAAGAATCAGGAAAAGATCCGAGCTCAGGAGATTTTGTACCGTCAGGCAGTCGAGGCCGCGAACGCGCCGCCCGCCACGCCTCTGCAGTACATTCCGCTGCAAAAACCGGATAAATAAATATTCCCCCTTTTTCCCTTCAAGGAGCCACTCATGAAAAAACTTTTGACCACCTTCTTCTTTCTTTTCCTGACCGTCTGCGCTCAGGCCATGCCCGAGTACGTTCAGCAGGATTCCTTCGACTGCCATCCCCGGACGGGGATCGGAAACACCATCGCGAAGCTGAAAGCCGGTGAGACCGTCACCGTCGCCTACTTCGGCGGCTCGATCACCGCCCAGAACGGCTGGCGGCCGAAGACTTCCAAATTCCTCGGCGAGACGTTCCCGAACGCGACGATCAACGAGATCCACGCGGCCATCGGCGGCACTGGGTCCGACCTCGGCGTTTTCCGTCTCGGCTACGACGTTCTGCGCCACGATCCCGACCTGGTTTTCGTCGAGTTCGCGACCAATGACGGCGGAAACTCTCCCGAAAACATTTGGAAGCAGATGGAGGGGATCGTGCGTCAGATCTGGAAGCACAATCCGAAGACCGACATCGTGTTCGTCTATACCGTGACGGTCGCCACGATCGGTGACTACCAGTCCGGCAAACTCGCCCGCGCCGCCGGTGCGATGGAAATGCTCGCCGATTTCTACGGGATCCCGACCATTAACTTCGGGAAGCGTGTCGCGCAGATGGTCGATGACGGGAAGCTCATCATGAAGGGCGACGAAGCGCCGGAAGACGTGATCCTCTTCGCGAAAGACGGCGTGCACCCGGGTGATGAGGGCCACGAGCTTTACCTGGCCGACATTAAAGCGGGTTTTGAGAAAATGAAGGATCTGCCGGGGATCGACCACGCGCCGTTGCTCGAAAAGGTCTTCATCGAAGGAAACTACGAAAACGCCAAAATGGTCAGCATCACGCCCGAAATGCTCAAGGGTGAGTGGAAAAAAGTCGAAGAGGGTGAGCCGAATTACGGCTTCACCAACCGCACGGGCGAGATGTGGTTTTCCGGGAAGCCCGGCAGCACGCTGACGTTCAAATTCCGCGGCACCATGGCGAAACTCTACGACATTTTGGGCCCCAATGCGGCTCAGGTTTATGTGACGGTCGATGGGAAACGCGCCGAAAACCCGTCCAAGCGCTTCGATAGTTACTGCAGCTGGTACCGCCTGGCGACGCTCTGGTGCTTCTGCGACGAGAGAAGCCCGGAAGCGGTCCACGAAGTCACGGTGGAGATCGACTCGGTCCAGCCTGACCGACACATCGTGAAAGAGTACCAGGACGGCGACCCGAAATACGACGGCACGAACTGGTGGGTCGGCAAAATCATGCTCATCGGCGATCTGGTTGATTGATCACTTTGGTCGTTTGGAGTGCGATGATACAGTCGCGAAGCGACATTCATCGCTTTCACTTGCGGCAATAAAGCCTCGCAGAGGCGTTTGCCGCTGAAGCACGCTGGACGTTCCCCACGAGAAAATCGTTTGGGGCACGCCATATTTTTCGGCCGCTAAGTGAAAGCGGCAAATGAAGCCTTCGGCTTCTGTATTGCCGCACTCCACATAAAAAAGAAAGCCCGTTCCTTATGCGTTCTTCACTTCTTTTTTTCCTCGTTTTTTTCACGGTTCTCCCGGCCTACGCCCAGCGCGAGGTCTGGCTCGAGGCGCTCGGCAAGCCGCAAAATTACGACTTCGAGCCGACCGTCACGTCCGTGGAAACGTTTGAAACGCCAGAATTCCGCGCCGAGTTTTATCTCCAGCAGAACAGTCCGGACACACGCCAGAAGCTCCTCCTCTTGAAGCCGCTCGACCTGAAACCCGGGGAGAAACGCCCTGGGTTCGTCGTGCCGTATTACGACCCGGACCGAATGTGCGGCTACGACCTGGCGACGAAAAATCGCATGCCGCCGGGGCGTGAGTACGCGGAATTCGGCCGTCAGCTCGTCCGCCAGGGTTTCGTGGTGGCTTGCGTCGAGCCGTACCCATACAATCTGCTCGCCGATCCGGACGGGACCGCCCAGAAGCAGGGCCTCCGCTGGTGGGGACGCGCGGCGGAAAAACTGCTCACGGACCAGCCCACCTGGACCGGCATGGGAAAACTCACGGCCGACACGCGGCTGGCCATCGATTTTCTGGCGGCTCAGGACTGCGTGGACGCGAAGCGGCTGGGCATCGCGGGGCACTCGCTCGGCGGCAAAATGGCGTTTTATACCGGCTCGCTCGACGACCGCATCTCGCTGATCTGGTCGAGCGATTTCGGAATGCGCTGGGAGGACACGAATTGGGACGCGCCGTGGTACTGGGGGCCTGAAAAGATTGCGTCGTTCCAAAAGAGCGGGCTGGAACACAGTTCCCTGCTGGCGCTGCACCCGGTGACGTTCATCCTGATCGCGGGCAAGGCAGACGGCGAGCAGACGCGCCCGCAGCTCGAACGCGCACAAAAACTCGAACCGCGCCTGGAGATCCACCTCCTCAATCACGCCACAGGCCACCAGCCGACGAAAGAGACCGTCGAGAAGGCGCTGGAATTGATCAAAGAAAAGTTTGGCGAGAATTAAAAAGTCACGAAATGGGAGGCGGTAATGGAGCGCAGAGTGCGGAATTACGCGCCGGGTTGAAATGGTTTGACCCGATCAAGACGCGTAATTCCGGCCTCCGGCCTCCATTACCGCCTCCCATATCCGGCGGAACGCCGGCCCTCCGAATCTACTTCCAGAGTTTCAGCCACACGTCCATCGTTTTCAGCTCGGGGTTGAGGCGGTCGTAAATGGCCTGCGCGTTCTTTTTGTACTCAGGGCCGTACTCGGGGAAGTCGGCCGTGGCGCAGAATCTTGCGATCTCGAGCGTCTTGCGCATCGGCTCCAGGTAAACGATCTCCAGCCGGTCACGGTTCAGGGCCGAGGACTTCGGCGCCTCCGCGTTCAGTTTGGCGCAAAGGGCGTCCAGCTCGTCGAGCAGCGCGAGGGCTTTTTCCCGGTTTTCCAGAGCGGTCAGGCGCGGCGGAAAGTCTTTTCCCTGTTTGAAGCCACGCGACGGCAGAACGAACAGTTTCTTCAGTTCTACGAGTTTCGCGTCAAACTCCTGAGCCGTCTCGACCATTTCCGGGCCGTAGATCCAGCTATAGATCGCGCGTTCGCAGCGGGCCTGATCGAAGGATTCGGGATTCCACGCCCAGAAGCCGAACAGCGTGTCGAGGTACTCCTCCGGGAACCCGCCGCCGACGCAGAAAAGCATGACGTTCTGCGTGAAATTCGGGAAATCGCGGATTTTGTCGTACTGCGGGGCGTGCCAGCCGGCAGAAAGCTGATGAAGTTCGATATACGCGGGAAGGGGCGTTTTCGGGTCCCAACCGGCATACTCGACCCGGCCGGGGCGCAGGGAAACCGCGATGTTCCCGTTATTCTCGAAACCCGGGTGCAAATGGATCAAATTGTGCCACCAGGCGGGCTTGAGTTTCAGCCCCATCTTCGCGCAGAGTTCTGTATCGGCCTCGCACGGCAGCGTCGTGAAGTACCACTGGATCGAGTCAAAGCCCGGGATCTTGCTCAGCTCGTGGTTTTGCGGGTGGTCCACTTTGTTGTACGCTCCCACCGCGGGCGTAAAGGCGAGCTGCTCGCCGGAAAGGCCGTGCTTCTTCGCAAGTTCAAGGAAATTCTGGATCGAAAGTTTCGGGTTGGTCCCGACCCCGATGTCGTCGAAGGAAAGCCACATTCCGTCTGCACCGAGAGCCAAAAGCTCCTCAAACGCCTGGTTCACGTCGGCGTAAAAACTGTTTTCGTCCAGTTTATCGAAACCGGTGATGATCCCGCCGGCTTTTTTGGTCGTCGCGGCTGCGACCACGGCATAGATGAACATTCCGCGGCGGTGCATTTCCTCAATGACGCGCGAAACGGCCTCGCGGTCGATCTCCTGCCCCGGCATGAACCCCATCGGGGCGGCATAAAGCGGGTAGGTCGGCGTTTCGGGATGCTTCGGATTATCGCGCAGGTCGGCGTAGTTGATCCTCCCGCGGGCGAAAGCGTCCAGCGCCCCCGGAACCAGGTGCTGGCGCAGCACAAAGTGCGGCCGGCCACGGCGCGCGATCGACGGCCAGTCCGTGACCTGGAAGGCCGCCAGCTCGACGTTCTGGTTTTCCTCGTTCCAGCGGAAAAGGTCGAGCAGGGCATACGCGCCGTAAATCACGCCGTTGAAATCGTTCCCGCTGATGGAGACCGTGGGGGAGCCAGACTCAGGGACGTTCCACGAGATCTGGAACGCGTTCGTCGTGCCTTCTGGAACGTCTTTCAGCGCAGCGACGCCCAGCGAGATTTTCACTCCGGCTTCCGCTTTTTCCGTGCCGGGTTTCTGCCCAAAGCGGTTTTTCAGGGTCTGCCGGATCATGGCGGCCGCGTACTGGAGCTGGGGCGAGGCCGGGTCGGAAAGCGTGATCTCGACTTTCGCCGGGTCCACGCGGAAAGTCTGGCCGAGGTCTTCCGCCGCACGTGGAGTCGGGAAGATCGGGCACTCTGCCGCCTGAAGGAAAGTGGGAAGCAGGAACGAAAGAAACGCCAAAAGGAAGGCGAAAACGGTAGGGGAAGTTTTTTTCATGGTCGTGAGTATCCTGGTTTATGGGGGTGGGGAATTGAAAATCTTTACAAAATCTGGCAGAGTTTCTTGAGCTGCTCGGCCAGTTCAAACGCGAATTTGCGGATCTCGACGATGTCCGCGTTCGGATCGTTGCGGAATTTTTCGATTTTGGCCGTCGGCAGGTCGCTCATCGGCACCATCTCGCACGCTTCCAGCAGATTGGCGGCCACTTCGCACGCGTCCAGAAGCTTCTTTTTGTCGCTGCGGCGGTATTCGAAAAAGTCCACCGACCGGTACTCCGTCAACGCCTCGCGAATGAGCTGGATCGCGCGCTCCGCCTTTTTCTCCCGGTTCGGGTTGGGCGGGATGATCGACTCTCCGCGGTTCCGGTAGCACCCGAACATGGCCGCGATGGTGCCGGCGTCCCGGATCGTTCCGTCGGAGTAGAAGATCCCGTGCTCGTCGCTGCAGCGGCCGTGGATCATCAACTCGAACAAATACCAGCCCATCTGGTACTCGTTGCAGAATTGAAGGACCAGTTCGTACGGATTGGCCCGGGCGAGGCAGCCGGTCTCCGTATTAATGACGGGCTTCCCGAGTTTCTCGCCCCATTTCTTCGCCTGCTCGAAGTTGGCCCGGATCTTCTCGCGCGTATCGTTGTAGTCGTGGAAAGAAATGACGTCGCACAAAGAGGCGGTGGATTCCTCGATCTCCCAGGCCGTCGTGTAGCCGATCGTCACGAGTGTGTCGGGGGCCAGACGCCTGACCAGTTCCGTCTCGCGGCGGAGAAACGCCCAAATCTCCTGCTCGCGCCCTTTGCGTTCCTCGCCGGAAGACTGATGGATCCATGGCGAGCAGAGCGGCTCGTTCATCACGTCGATCATCAAAAGGCCCGGCTCCGATTTCAGCGCCGTGACGAATGCCGTGGCATACGCGTCCGCCTTTTCGTAGGCCTCCGGTTTGATCGTCTCCGGGTTGAGCATATTCCCGTTGAAAAGGATCGGCATGCACTTGTAGCCGCAAGAATCGCAAATGCGGATGAAGTTCACGATCTGCTTGACGTATTCATCTCCGCGGGTCTCCCACGCTCTTTGACTGAGCCAGAACCGGGTGGCGTTCAGCCCGACGCGCTGGCCGTAGGAAAGCTCCTGCCGGACCTGCTCCTCCGGCGCTCCGGGCCCGTAGCAGACGCCGCGGATTTTGGAGCAGTCGATCTGCGGCTTTTCCGCCAGAACCGTCCCGGCCCAAAAAACAAAAAGGAGGGAAAAAAGAGAAATCAGGGGAATAATGGAACGAATCGTGCGCATTTTTAATCCTTTCTGATGATCTGATCGACTCCAAAACCGTCACGGAAGCGGTTCTCCCGCGACCCGGCGGCTTCATTTTTTTGTATTATACTATGGGCCAGACCGAATGTCAAGAAGGGGCACTAAAAAGGCGACGCTGAAAGCGCCGTCATGTGGAGTGCGGCAATACAGAAGCCGAAGGCTTCCTTTGCCGCTTTCACTTAGCGACCTAAAAAGAATGTGGCGAAAAAGAGTTTTCGCGTGGGAAAAGTCCAGCGTACTTCAGCGGCAAAGGCCTCTTCGAGGCCGTATTGCCGCAAGGGAAAGCGGTGAATGTCGCTTACGCGACTGCATCACCGCACTCCAAATTCACTTCTTCCGCCAGTACATCAGCCCGAACGTGCCGAGCAGGAGAAGAATCCACGCCGACGGTTCCGGCACGGCATTGGCGTTGATGGCCGCGAAAACCGTGTCGCCCAAAACGGACAAATTCCAGTAAGCCGCGTCTGAGGGGATCAGCAAAGAGGTCCAGAAATCGGCGCCGTAATCCTGGCCGAAATCGCCCGACGTGTTCTGAATGATCGGGTACGTAATGCCCGGAAGAATGTCGCCCATGTTCAGATCGATGGTCCCCGAATCGACGCTAAAGGAGCTGGCCCGCAGGAGATCCATCCCGGTCGCATCCTGCTCCAGCAGAAGCGTCGCGCCGGAATCGAGTTTGAACTCGCCGCCGACCGTTGCCGTTCCGATCGGATCGCCCGGCGAGAAGACCTTGCCCGGGTTGACCGTGACGCCGCACGACGTGTTCCCCTGCAGGTCGAGCCGCCCGGCGGAGACCGTCACGCTGGACGCGTTGATCGCCCCGGTCTCGCCCGTGTTCAGACGCAACGTACCGTCGCCGGTCTTCTCGATCGCCGCGGCAGTGATCGACCCTTTGAATTCGGTCGTCCCGTCATTATTGAGCGTCAAATCCTTGCCGGTCGCATCGATACTCGCGGCGGTTTCTTCGCTTCCGCCGGAAAGATTCTTCAGCGTTCCGCCCGTGGGCAAAACGAGCGTGCCCGCTTCGACCGTCGTCGGGCCGGTGTAGGTCGGGCCCTGCGTCAGGGTCAGCGTCCCCTCACCCTTTTTCGTGAGTCCGCCCGCGGCATCGCCTTCGCCGGTTCCCTGCTCCAGTTTGGCGGAGACCGTGACATTATGGCCGTTCGTATCGAAGACGGCGCCGCCCTGTTTGACGTAGAACTTCATCGAGCCCATCGGCGTGAGAAACGACGCGTCATTATCGGCGACGGCCTGAAGCGTGCCGCCGTTAAAGTTGAACGTACTGCCGTCTTTCGGGCCGTTATTCTTCACGCCGAACAGGGAGATCGTTCCGCCGTTGAGGTTGACCGTGCTGGTGCCGTAGCCGAACCAGAGGTTACCGCAGGCGGGGTCGCCGCTTTCGGTGTATGCGCCGGGAACGCCAAGCGTGAGCTGCCCGCCGTTCATCGTGAGCGTGCCTTGGGCGCCGGATTTATTCGCCGCGATAAGAATTCGGCCATCGACCTGCATCGTGCCTCCGTTGATGGTCAGCACTCCGACTGTCGTGTCGGAGTTGGTCCCCAGCTGGATGCTGCCGGTGTTGTTGCTCGCGTTGCGGATCGTCACGTTTCCGGAGTTCAGCGTAAGACTTCCGCTGGACCCGTTCCCGATCATGACCGAGTTATTGTACCCGTCGGCGGGCATGTTCAGGACGCCGTCTTCTCCCGCGTCGATCGTCGTCGAGGCGCCGCTGTTGACGACCAGACGGGAAGCGAACGCCGGGCCTGTAATATTCAACGCGCCGGCGGAAACGGTCGTGACGCCGGTGTAGGTGTTCGCGCCGGAAAGCGTCAGCGTGCCTGCGCCGGTTTTGGTGAAGCCGCCATCGCTCTTGACCGTGCCTGAAATGGTCAGCGTGTCCGATACGACGTTGATCGTCGCTTTGGCCCCGCTGTTGATGTGGACTCGGGATTTGATCGTGGAATTGCCCGTTGAAGTGATGGTGCCGGTTCGCGAGCCGAAGTCCAGACCGGTTCCGCTGCTATTAAAGCCATATTCTGCCTCGATCGTGCCGCTTTGGAGCGTTACGTTTTTGATGTGAGTGTAATTGCTGGGAATCAGCGTCCCTTTGATGGTGATGTCGTTCGGGGCGTTCGCTCCGTAGCCGAGCTGGTTGGACTGCTGGAATTCCAGCGTCGCACCGGCCGCGACCTCGATCGGGCCCGTTCCGAAAGCGCTGGGGGAAGCGTTGCCTGCCTTGGAGATCACCTTTCCTGCGGAGATCGTCGTGCCGCCCGAGTAGGTGCTGCGCTGGGTCAGCGTCAGCGTCCCGGAACCCGTCTTGATCATGGAGCCCGACCCGGAAAAGACGTTTGCAAACGTTTTGTCTGCCGTGTGCGCGAATTCCAGCGTCCCGTTATTGACGACCGCGCCAGTTCCCAGTGTGCCGTCGCCGGAAAGGATGAACCGGCACTCGGAAATCGTCGTCCCGCCGGTGTAGGTGTTCGCCCCGGCCAGAGTCATCGTCCCCGCGCCGGTTTTGGTCAAAGCGCCGTCGCCGGTCAATGCCGTGTTGATGGTAATCGATTTGCCGGAATCGGCGTTAAACGTTATGTTTGTGCCGGCGTTCAGGGTGGCCGTCATGTCGGCGCCCCACGTGTGGCTCTCGGTCGCGTTGATCGTAGCATTTCCCAGATTAATGATCGGATTGGCAGAGCCACCGGCGCCTCTTTTGTTGCGTGAAACGCCTTCCGAGCCGAGGTTCAGCGTTCCGCCGGTCACCGTGAGCTGCCCGCGGGCGGCCGAGTTGTTCGAGAGGCTGATCCCTTTCAGATTGGCCGTCCCGCCGGAAATGTTCAGTTCCGCGTAGCCGTCCCAAGCGACGTACGTCGTCGTATTCAGGACGCTGAACGTCCCGCTGGAAAGATTGTACCGCGACGGGTAGCCGGTGTTCGGGTAGTGACCGATGCGCACGCCGGAAGCCGCGTCCGTGGTGAATTCTACCGTTCCGCCGCTTTGGTTAATAATGCCCTGCGCGTTTGTTTTCTGGTTAATGAAGGCTTGACCCGAAACGGACAGAGAAGCGCCGTCCGTGACGTAAACGCTGGTGGTCCATTTGTCGCAGATGTAGAGATTGGTGACGCTCATGCTTCCGTTAAGCGTCATCGAAGAGCCGTTATTGGCGTTGTTGGTCATAAAGAACGTGCCGAACGTGTTCGTCGTGCCGGCATTGAAAACGACCTTCTCGCCGTTTTGGCTGAACTGCCCCGTCGTGACCACGTTTTGAGTGAATGTGATCGTCCCGCCGGAATCCGGTGTCGCGGTCAGATTGGAAGTCGAGTTGACGGCTTCGGTGTATTCCCCGCTCCCGGTAAACGTCGTACCGTCAAAAATCACCTCCGCCTGTGTATAGGCAACAAGAAAGAAAAATCCCGATAAAAGAAGAACGGCCCGACCCCACGTGAAAACACGGAAGGAGGAAAATTTTGCGGTATTTCTAAAGGATGATTTCATTTTTACGGCCTCAAAGTTTTGAACATCACGCTGGTTTTATCTCTCCAACAACGATCTAATACTGAGTACATTATAATCCAAATTCCAGAAATTATTGAATGATTCGAGAAAAAAACAGAAAAAATGAAAATTTAGGCACAAATTTTCAAAAAATTCCCCCTGCATCGTCTCGAACCCATGATCGAAAACGGCCCGATTCAACGTTTGTAAATCAAGTAAAGCCCGCGCTGGAAACGGAAGAAATCCGAGTCGCTCTTCAGCGCAAGCGTCGGCACGACCGTCGGCACGGCCGGAATCGTGATTTCGGTCGGCTGGAACGGCAGGACTTTCAGATTCAGCGTGGTCATGCGGTACTCCGACCGGAACAGGAGGGCCAGTTCGCCGACCGTCATGGCGTATGAGGATGGCAAACGTCGGAAATTCGCGTCCGTCTCGGCGCCCGGGGCCGGAAAATCGTCCGAAATGTCCGTCATTCCCATCGGGTTCAAGTGGTCCACGACCACCAGCTCCAGGTCAAGGTCCGCCGCGCTCTGCATCACCCGGCCCAGCTCGGCGATTTTGCCCGAATTTCCCGGGTTGGTCGGCAGGTAGTCAAAGACCAGAACGTCCAGCCCACGCACGTCCTGGATGCGGAACCGCCGCTGGTTCAGGCCCTCGGACGAAAGGCGCTTCACGTCGATCCCCTGCGCCTGCATTTTCTCAAACGTCGCGTCAAACTCCGTGATCAGGCCGACTTTTTTCCCTTGAAGGAACGCGAAATCCGCGTCTTCCGGGCGGAGGACCGAGTTTTTCACTTCCTCGCGAATTTTCACCACGTCGTGCGGATCACGCACCGCGTCGATCACCCGATCGGCGATTTTTCCGGCCGTGGGGTAAATATTCGGCTGGCTTGCGCCGTGCCAGTTCAACCGGTTGGAAAGCATGATCACGAACGTCCCGAAATTCGGGTCGATCCAGATCGAGGTGCCCGTGTAGCCGCCGTGACCGATCGCCTGCGGGGACTGGAGGATCCCACGGTTCGGTTTCTCGCTTCGGTGGTCCCAGTTCAGCCCGCGGTTTCCGGCGGTGGTGGGGTAAAAACTCACCATTTTGTCGTAAACTTCCGGCGAGAAAAGACGCTGCTTCGAGCCGTCCGGTGCCGTAAATTCCCCGCGGTTCAGCATGACCGAGGCGAAAATCGCCACGTCGCGGACGGTCGAGAAATTGGCGCCGTTCCCGGTCCCCTGCTTCATGCGGCGTGCCCGCGTATCGTTCGGAATGCCCTGGATCCAGCGGCCGTCCATGAACTCCGTCACGGCGCAGCGTTTGACCCGCTCCGCGTCGGGGAGGAACATCGTGTCGGTCATTCCGAGCGGGACGAAAATGTGGTTCCGCGTAAAGTCGGCGTACGTCTCGCCCGACACGCGCTCCACGACCTTCCCCAGAATGATGCAGCCGAGGCAGGAATATTCAAACCGTTCCCCCGGCTCGGCTTTCAGCGGGAGCTGGGTGATCCTCTGCCAAATGTCGTCGGGCGTCCCCTCCCAGCTGTAGCCGTCGCGGATCCCGGACGTGTGGGTACACAAATGCCAGATTTTGATTTTCTCTTTGCCGTGATTCGCCAGCTCGGGGAGGTACTTCGTGACCGGGTCGTCGTAAGAGATTTTACCCTGCGAAACGAGCATTGCCAGCGACGGGGCGAGCGCCTCGACCTTCCCGCACGATGCCATGTCCCACATCGTGTCCCACTCGACGGGCCGCGGGACGGGATTCTGCTGGCAGTTCCCCCACTTCTGGAGGTAAACGAGCCGATCTCCCCGGCCGATCGCCACGATCCCGCCCGGAATGTTCTCGGCCTCGATCAGCTTCCGGACCCAGCCGTCGATCGGCGCGAACGCCTCAGAGTTCAGGTTCAGCGACTCGGGCGAGACCACCTCCAGCGGCGGATTCGCCTGCGCGAAAAGAGCAAAAACGACGAGAAAGAAGGTAAAAGGCAGGAGGCGGGACATTTTCTTGAGTTAGGAGTGAGGAGTTAGGAGTGAGGAGTTGAAAACTGAAAACCGAAATGCGCCGAGGGCGTCAGTCCGCGCTCAGGGCGGAAGAAGCCGTCACGGGTTTGCGGTCGGCGGCGTCTTGCGGAAGCCACGTGACGTCGATTTTCATTTCGCTGGTCGCGCCCGTCACCTCGGCGGTGATTTGGCTCGTCGCGGCCGATTCGCAGCGGGATGGGACCAGACGCAGCGTTTTGTTCCCCTTCTGCTGGTACACGTAAAGCTCCACGCCGTACTTGCCCTTCGGGCAGCCGTCGCCGTTTTTGAACGAGGTCAGGGCGAAGTGCCCATTCGCGTCGATCTGCGCCGTGGCAGGACGGCCGTACTTCTCGTCGGGCGTGGCGGAAACAAACCGGATCGTTCCGTCAAACTCGCCCTCAAGCGGCTTTCCATCGACGTAAACCGTCCCAGAGACCGGGTAGCACTTGGGCATTCCATCGCCGCAGCAGGCCAGAAGCAGGAGAGGAAGCAGAACCATGAACGACTTGATCAAACTTTTCATTTTTTCAGGTGGGTGGAGGTAGTCCGTAAAACCGTAAATCAGGTAAAATTACAAAAGCCGGAGACAGAAAATCCCCGGCTTTTATAAATTGGAGGCGGCGGGTATCGAACCCGCGTCCTGCGACATATCCCTGTGAGCGTCTACATGTGTATTCGATTCTTTAAATCTCGCTCCATCTCCCCCCAACCGAAAGGGTGGATCAGGAACCAGGCAGAACAAATCTCGCCCCAACCGTACTGCCGTGAATCAGGACATAACAGACTTCGTTACGCTACATTGGGCCTCCATCTGTCAGGGAAACCCATGCACGGTCGCCTCTTCTTAGGCGGCAAGAGCCATATTATTGTTGGCGTTTATTTTTTAGTCGGATTTTTACGTGGCATTCTGACCAACCACGACATGCAACTCACACTTCAAGTGCCCAGTCGAATCCAGTCGCCCCCGGACTGTGAAAAAGCGGAAGGATGAAGAAACCACCGCTTTTTCTGAAGTGCTTTGATTATTAACGACCGTGACGGCGACGGACCGTATTTCCATAGAAATGGCCCGGACGGTTCGGACGGTCAAGGATGTCCATACTGCGAATTTCCTTACGGGTGAGAGCGCGTGGATTTTGCGGTCTCTGGGCCCTCGGAGCAGTTTGCGCCGTGGGAGCGTTTGGGGCCATCGCGGCTCTCGACGCTACGGCAGCGCTGGGCTGAACGTTTTCTGCCTTGGGAGTTTCCTGCTCTGCAACAAATTCCGGTTCTGCTGTGTTTTCGACCACAAGAGCCAGTTCAGCCAAAGCCTCATCCTCTGAAACGATGGTCGATTCATCTGCCAGGCTGTAGGTCGTTACCGCCAGAAGAGCGGCAATCGTGAAGGAAATCATCTTTTTCATCTTTTTGTCTCACTTCTTTTTGAGGTTGATTGAAATCCATTTCTGCCCATAGTATAACATAATTTTAAATTTTGTCAAGAGATTTTATTCGATTTTTGGATTTTACTCTATCTTTTTTTATTTTCTTCTGTTACTATTTACCCAGTCGGAAAAGTCTAAAGTGTAAAAACTCCAACTATTAAAACATTTTCACAAGAGGGCCTGATGGACGATCAGTTTTTTATTTTTGAAACATCAGAAACTCCGAATCCCCAAAACGATCCAGTTCCGCCAGCCGAACCGGCCCCAAAAGCCCCTGAAGAACCGGCCGCGCAGGATGAGGTTTCGGAAATTCTCTCGCTCCGCCAGCGGCTCACGTATTTAAATCAACGTTACTACAATGATTCGGTCTCCGAGGTTTCGGACGGCGAGTTCGACTTCATGATGAAGCGGCTGGAACTCCTCGAGTCCCGCCACCCGGAGCTTTCTCGCGAGAGCAGCCCGACGCAGAGGGTCGGCGGAAACGTCATCGATTCTCTGGAAGAGGTCCGGCACAAAGTCGTCATGCTGTCGATCGAAAACGTTTACGAGCCGGAGGGCGTGCGGAAGTTCGCCGATGACGCGTACAAGAAATTCCCGCCCGGGACCGTGATCCCGTGGGTCCTGGAACTGAAGATCGATGGCGTCGCCATGTCGCTGCACTACGAGAAAGGCGTTTTGGTCCAGGCGGTCACGCGTGGGGACGGCGAGAAGGGAAACGATGTGACGCATAATGTGCGGACCATCCCGGACGTGCCGCTCCAGCTCACGGAAACCGACCCGCGTTTTCCCGTCCCGGAAGAGGTGGAGATCCGCGGCGAGGTTTACATGACGAACAGCGGTCTGAGCCTCCTCAACGAGCGCCAGAAAGAACTGGGGAAGGAACTTTACGCCAATCCCCGGAACGCGGCCTCGGGAAGCATTCTGCTCAAGGACCCGAAAATCGCCGCCAAAAGACCGCTGCGAATGTTCTGCCACAGCGTGGGGGTGACCGAAACGCTTCCGTGCCGTACGCACTCGGAATTCCTCGAGGCGGTTCGCTCGTGGGGCCTCACGCCGACGCCGAACGTTCAGCATTTCACGAGCGTCGAGGAGGCGATCGCCTACTGCGAAAACCATCAGGAAGACCTTTTCAGCCAGGACTTCGAGGCGGACGGTTTCGTGCTGAAAGTCGATGATTTCGCGCAGCGGCGGGAACTGGGCGAGACGTCGAAATTCCCCCGCTGGATGATCGCTCTGAAGTTCCAGAAATACGAAGCCACGACCCGGCTTTTGAACATTTACACGCAGGTCGGGAAAACGGGCGTCATCACGCCGGTGGCCGAGCTGGAACCGGTGCAGCTGGCCGGGACGACCGTCTCGCGCTCGTCGCTGCACAACGCGGAGGAGATCCGCCGGAAGGACATTCGGATCGGGGATTGGGTCGTGGTCGAAAAGGCCGGGAAGATCATTCCGCACATCGTCCGCAGCGAGATCCACCGCCGGGAGACGGAGCTTCCGGAGTACCAGTTCCCCGACGTTTGCCCGGTTTGCGGGTCGGAGCTCGTGCAGGACGAGGGCGGGGTTTACATTCGCTGCTCGAACGCGCACTGCCCGGCCCGATGGAGCGAGAAGGTTTTGTACTACGGAAGCCGCGACGCGATGAATATTAAGGGCCTCGGGACCAAACTCGGCGCGCAGCTCATCGAGCGGGGTTTCGTGAATACCTATGCGGACCTTTACCGCCTGGCCGACGTTCTGACGCCGTCCCAGATCGCCAAACTCGACCGCGTCGGGGATAAAATGGTCGCGAATCTCTGCGAGCAGATCGAAGCGAGTAAAAAACGCGGTCTGGCCCGGCTTTTGAATGCGCTTTCGATCCCGCACCTCGGAAAAGAAACGGCGGAACTTCTGGCGATGAAGTTTCTGACGATGGACGCGCTGCAGGCCGCCACGGCGCCGGAGATCGCGTCGGTGGACGGGATCGGCGAGATCATCGCGGATTCGGTCTGGGGGTTCCTGCACTCGGAAGAAGGGGAAAAAACGGTCCAGGACTTGCGTGACGTGGGCGTTTTGATGGAGTTTGTGGACGAAAACGGCCGGCTGGCCGCCGCGAATGAGTCGGCCGAAAACCTTCCGCTTGCCGGTCAGACGGTCGTCGCGACGGGCAAACTCGTCCGCTTCACCCGGCAGGAAATTGAGGGCCTCATCAAGAAACTCGGCGGAAAACCCGCGGGGAGCGTTTCGGCCAAAACGTCGTTCGTCGTCGCAGGGGAAGATGCCGGCAGCAAGCTCACCAAAGCGCAGGAGCTTGGAATTCCGGTTTATTCGGAGGAAGAATTCCTGGCGAAATTCGGGCTGGAAGCGCCGAAGCAGAAGATTTTTTAGCAGATTCGGAGGGCCGGCGTCTCGCCGGTCAAGTAATTGCAGGCGCGGCCGAGGACGACCGCGCTCCGAAAATAATTCTCAGCCCTCAATGGCCCGCACGATGTCGTCCACGTCGTTCTCGACCTTGATCGGATTGTTCGCGAAGGCGCAGGTCGTCACGCCGTGCGGACGGAGTACCTCGTCGAACTTCTTCGGGTCGCCGCAGTGGTACGCCACGGTCGCGGTCGGGTCCTTGAGCTGATGGCCCGTCAGGATGCAAACCACGCGGTCGGTCGGAGCGATCACGCCTTCCTCGCGGAGGAGTTTCGTCCCAGCCACACTCGCGGCGCTTGCCGGCTCGCAGCCGAAACCGCAGGCGCCGACCTGGGATTTCGCGTCGAGGATCTGCTGATCGGAGACCTTGCACACCACGCCGTTGCACCACTCCAGAGCGCGGAGGCACTTTTCGAGGTTCACCGGCCGGTTGATCTCGATCGCGCTGGCGATCGTGTTGGCGCGGCGGCCTTCGTCGTTCATCTGCTTAAAGAACGCGTTGATCTTCACGCGGTCCGTGTTTCCGCCGTTCCAGCGGATCTTCTCTTCGTTAAACACGCGGAACAGCGTGTCGGCCCCGGCGGCGTTGATGACGGCCAGACGCGGGATCCGGTCGATCAGGCCCAGCTCGTAAAGCTCGTGGAACGCCTTGCCGAAAGAGCTGGAGTTTCCGAGGTTTCCGCCCGGGACGACGATCCAGTCCGGGACGTTCCAGCGCAGGGCCTCCAGAACGCGGAACATGATCGTTTTCTGCCCCTCAAGCCGGAAGGGGTTCACGCTGTTCACGAGGTAAATGCCCAGTTTCTTCGAGACTTCTTTCACGCGGGCCATGGCATCGTCGAAATCGCCGTGGATCTGGAGCGTCTGCGCGCCGTAATCGAGCGCCTGGGAGAGTTTCCCGTAGGCGATTTTCCCGTCGCCGATGAAGATCACGGCCTTCATCGTGTGCAGGCACGAGCAGTACAGCGCGAGCGAGGCGCTCGTGTTCCCGGTGGAGGCGCAGGCGGCCCGGGTCGCTCCGACCATGCTGGCGTGGGTCGTCGCGGCGCACATTCCATTATCCTTGAACGACCCGGACGGGTTCATGCCTTCGTACTGGAGGAAGAGGTTCCCCTCGTTCATGCCGGTGTACTTCGCCACGCCGCGGGAGTTCTGCAGAATGGTCTGGCCCTCGCCGACGGTCACGCATTTCTCAAGGTTCGCGAAAGGGAGCAGATCGTGGAATTTCCACACGCCGCTGAACCGCTGCGGCACGTCGCGCATCGCCCAGTACTTTTCGAACTCTTTGAGCGATTTCGGGACGGGCAGTTTATCCCACTCGTACGAAATATCCAGCAAGTTCCCGCATTTGGGGCATGCGGTCAATACTTCATCGACGCTGTAAGTCGCGCCGCAGTTGGGGTCAATGCACTTCTGGCAAACGTGTTCAGCCATAATTTGAACCTTCCGGTTTTCAGGACTTGGAAAAGGAAAAACGTTTAACTTCTTTATATTATACTGAAATTTTCAGAAATTTCAAGAGAGGGGGAGAAAGACCGAACTAAACCCCAAATCCGCAAGAACTCGCAGGCCGAAAAAGGGCCCGCGGGGCCTTATTGGGGTGAACTCTTTAGTGGATTTGGCGCTTTAGGAGTGGATCAAGGAGCGTTCAGTTGACGCCGAACTTGACCGGCGAGGACGCCGGCCCTCCGAATCTAAAGGCGCCTGACTCCTGACTACTCGCTACTGATTGTTCCTCAGCGCGTCGGTGATGCTTCCGCTGCCGGGCAGTGCGACGCCGCCGGTCACGGAGTTCAGATTCAGTTCGCCGCGGTCGATCCAGATGCCTGCGCCGTCAAGCTGGAAAATACCCAGCGAGATTTCGGTTCCCATCCGGCTGGCCTCGAAGGCGATCCAGCTCTCGACGAAGTTGTTCTGCGCGGAAAGGAGTGAGTTCAGCGCATCGATCAGGTCACGGGCGAACGAGTCACCAAACTGGGAGTTCTGTCCCGGCTTCGGCGGCTGCAAAAGCTGGAGGTTCGTCTGGTCCACACGATTCATCGCGACCAGAACCGAAATACGCCTCAGCTCGAAATTCAGCTGTGCCACTTCGATCGAACGGACAAGCAGCCTGATATTCCTGTGTACCGAATCTTCATACATGATGTACGACCGGCGGGCTCGATCGTAGCTGATGAGCGTTTCCACGTAGGCGTTTCGCTCCGCGCGGCGGTCCAGAGGCGCATCGACTGAAATTCCAAGCGATAAGGACGAGTTGGCCTTCGCGTTTTCAAGGTTCGAACGAGCGTTCGCGGTCAGCTGGAGGTCCGTTTTCAGAGCATTGGCGGCAATTTCGATCTTGCGCCACTGATCCACTAAAGCGGTACGGGCGTTCATCCAGTCGAGGCGATTTTCACGAGCTACCTCCAGTGCCAAATCCTCTTCCAGTTCGACCGGTGTGAGCGTTACGGCATCCAGTCGGGCACGGGCCTGCAGGAGTGACATATCGAGGAGCTTGCTGTTGAACTGGTCCATCCAAAGGTCCAGCTTTTCCTCGTTGTTTGAGGCTTTGATCGATTCAAGCGAATTATGAATCTCCACCACACGGTCCTTGAAGAGGAGATAATCTTCGCCGAGTTTCTTCACGCGATCGCGGAAAATACGCGGGTCGATGGCGGTCATGTCCACATTCCCGGAGCGAACTTCCGGGCGATTCACCAGGCGACGCAACGCGGCGAGACGTTTCGGGTAGGCGTCACGCAGTTTCACGAAGTCACTGTCGATTTCGGAGCAGTAATCCTGCATTTCATCCACCAGACCGCTGAGCAGTTCCACGGAATCCTCAAACGAGCGGTGCCCATTGCGCAAGTCGCGCTGGAATTGGGACAAATCGTTACGCATCCGGGTAATTTCCGGCGAAATCAGGATGAACGGCTCGAGCATATTGTCCCGGACCACCGCTTTCAATCCCGGCGGGAGGCCGATCGTCATTTTGTACTGGTCGAGGGAGTTCTGATAGGAGTTTTCGGCGTTCATCAGGTTGATCTGGGCACTCAGCAGCGACTGACGTGTCTGGTCAACCTGGGTACGAGCCAGACGGTCTGCCATATACAGCGCTTCCATTCGATCCATGCTGTACTGCAGATCGTTGACGTTCTGCCTCTGGTTCTCGAGTCTCAGCTGTGAGAAAATCAGGCCGTACAGGTTGCCGGCATTGGAAATCATACCCTCAACTCCTCCAATGGACGCGTACCCGGTACCCGGAGCCCCCAGGTTCATTCCGCCAACCATCGTATTCACGTAAAACCCCTGACGGAAACGTTCCATCGTGCGCAGGTTGCAAATGAACCCACGTTCCGCGGAGGTCAGACTTTCCAGCGCGTACGCCCGACCGAATCTGCGCAGAAGCGGCTGCACGAGCGACATGTTCAAGAGGGTCGTTGAGATCCCCTTTCCGCCGGAATCTCCGACCGTCCAGACTACCGAGTTGGCCAGGCTCGCCGCCAGGGTACCACCAAACGCCGAGTATCTCGAAGCCGAAACATTGGAATCAACCGAAACGATTCCGTTTCCGTGGAATGATGTGTCGTAATACGCACCGCCGCCAAGACCGTAGTGAATGTCAAAATCGTAACGGCGAAGCGAAACATTCAGGGCCGACATATAAATATTTTCCAGTGCGGTCAGGTATTCCGGGGAGTTTACCAGTGCGATCTGAATGGCTGTTTCACGGTTCAAAAGGACATTTCCGTCTTTGTCTCTGGGCAGGGAATTCAACCAGTTCGGATTTTCGACCGAAGAAATGACGCCGTATTTGTCCCAGCCTTTCCAGCCTTTTTTCCCGTAAACGCACTTCATCATCACGTGCGCGGACGGATCATCCGTCGGCCGTGGCTGATAGTCCCGATCATACGGGAGATAAAAACGCGAACTTGGGGAAGCCTCAAACCGGTAGTCCGAAATGGGGAGATTCGGGAACTGACATTTCTTTTCCTGAATAAGCTGATGGACGTTCTGATCAGCCTGGCAGCGCCAAAACGGCCGCTGGCAGCCACTGTTCATCAAACAGAACATACTCAATGTGAGGACCAAAGCCCAGCTCATTATCGTCTGTTTCGTCATTGAAAAAGCCATGATTTCGTTCCCTGTAATAATTAAAACCATACGGTGGCAGTCCGTCCACCAATTTCCTGTTTTGGATTCATCGACAGAAAAATAGGTAAACTTTAACGATTATAACGATTTTAACAATTACGTCAGAAATTTTTAAGTTTTTTGGGATTAAAGTAGTTAGTGTTTCGGCTTGGCCGAAATTGGGATTCGATTTTCGGCTTGGAACCCATATTCTGCCGAAGGCAGAACGCTGACTACTGACTACTTTAAAAAGGGTCCCCCTTTTCAAAACGCTGGAAATTCATATAATATTAATGTTTTTTATCTTTTGATTCCTTATTAGTTAGAAGTATGAATTCCATCGAAATTGAAAACGCCAACGTCATTTACGGGACGAAGGCCGCGCTGAAGAATATTTCCTGGTCGGTCCGGCAGGGGGAACGGTACTTCATCCTCGGAGCGAACGGCGCAGGCAAAACGACGCTCGTGAAAATGCTCCTCGGCTACATCTGGCCCCGTTACGGCGCGAAAATCTCCGTTTTGGGCCAGCAGTTCGGGAAAGTCTGCCTTGCCGAGCTGCGAAAACGCATCGCGTGGGTCAGTCCGTTCGTTAACCAGCTTACCCAAAACCCCAACCTGACGGCGTGCGAACTGATCGTCTCGGGCAAGAACGCGGTCTTTGGGGTCTATTTCGACGAAGTGACGCCGGAGGACGAAGAAAAGGCGCGGCAGCTGCTCGCTCTGCTGAATGCGGATTCCTTGCTCCATCAGAAAGTACAGACGCTTTCGTCGGGCGAGCAGGTGAAAGTCCTCATCGCGCGCGCCCTGATGACCGACCCGGAACTGATGATCCTGGACGAACCGACCGTTTACATGGACGTTTCGGGGCGGGAATTCCTTCTCAAAACAATCTCCCGGCTTGCGCAGGACCGACCGGACCTGACGATCATTTTTATCACGCAGCGCATTGAAGACATTCTGCCGGTTTTCCAGCACGGGATGATCCTGAAAGAGGGCGAGATCATCGTGAACGGTCCGCGTGACGAAGTGCTGACCGAGCCGAACCTGAAGGCGGCGTTCGACATGGATCTGAAACTGGTCCACACGCAGTCCGGCCGGTACTGGACGGTAATCGAGTGATTTGCGGAGCAAATCACTCTAAATTATGAATTATGAATGATGAATTAAAAGAGCGCTGGAGCCTTTGACCTTAATAAAATCGCCCTTGGCGATTTCCAATTCATAATTCATAATTCTTAATTCATAATTTAAATAAGGGGTAAACTTTCATGAAATTCGATGTGATCATAGTCGGCGGCGGTCATGCGGGGGCGGAAGCGGCTGCGGCTGCGGCGAGGCTCGGGGCGAAAACCGCCCTTTTGACCTCCAACCTCGATACGATCTCCCAGATGAGCTGCAACCCGGCCATCGGCGGCGTGGCGAAGGGGCAGATCGTCCGTGAAGTGGACGCCTTGGGCGGGCTGATGGGCGAAGTCATCGACGCGACCGGGATCCAGTTCCGCATGCTGAACCGCTCGAAAGGCCCCGCCATGCACGGCCCGCGCGCCCAGGCCGACAAGAAGGCGTACCAGTTCGCCATGAAGGAACGGCTCGAAAACCTCGAAAATCTCGAGCTGCATCAGGAACTCGTCGAGGAGCTTCTGGTCGAACAGCGCCCCGACGGGAAGCCGTTCGTGACGGGCGTGAAGACCATGCTCGGCGAAATCTATGAGGCTCCGCGCGTCGTGCTGACGACCGGGACGTTCCTGCGCGGGATCCTGCACTACGGCCCCAACCAGTTCCCCGGCGGGCGGGCGGGCGACATGCCGGCGAACAAACTCTCGCAGACTCTCGAACGCTCCGGGATCCGGCTGGCTCGCTTCAAGACCGGCACTCCCGCACGGCTGAACGGCCGGACGATCGATTATTCCCGCCTTGCGCCACACGTCGGGGACGAGGACCCGGTTCCGTTTTCGTTCCTTCACGAGACGCTTCAGGTCGATCAGATCCCCTGCTGGATCACGCGAACGAACGCCAAAGTTCATCAGATCATTCGGGAAAATCTCCACCGCGCGCCGATGTACTCCGGCCAGATCAACTCGACCGGGCCGCGGTACTGCCCGTCGATCGAGACGAAGATCGTGCGTTTCTCCGACAAAGAAAGCCACCAGCTTTACCTCGAGCCCGAGGGCCGGCACACGCTGGAGGTTTACATCAACGGCCTTTCCACGAGCCTGCCGTGCGACGTGCAGCGCGAGATGATCCGGAACATCGAGGGGCTGGAAAACGCCCAGATCATGCGTTACGCCTACGCCATCGAGTACGACTTTGCCCCGCCGGAGCAGCTTCATCCGTCGCTCGAGACGAAAGCGATCGAGGGGCTTTTCTTCGCTGGCCAGATCAACGGGACGACCGGTTACGAAGAAGCCGCGGGCCAGGGACTCCTCGCCGCCGCCAACGCGGTGCGCTCGCTGAACGGTCAGGACCCGCTGATCCTCGGCCGGGAGGAGGCATACCTCGGCGTGATGGTCGATGATCTGGTCACGAAAGGGGTCGATGAGCCGTACCGGATGTTCACGAGCCGGGCCGAGCACCGTCTGCGCCTGCGCGGCGACAATGCGGACCGGCGGCTCACCGAGATCGGCTGGAATGCCGGCCTGGTGGACGCGGAGCGCTGGAAGATCTTCCACGAAAAGATGGACGCGATCGACCGTCTGGCCGCGCTCCTGCGGGAATCCCGCGTCCGTTTGCCGGCCGGGGGGACCATTTCGGCAGAAGAATACCTGCGCCGTCCCGAAGTCGAGTGGAGCGAGATCACCGAGCGGTTCCCGCAGGTGAAAGAGTTCTCGCTGCGTGTGACCGAGCAGGTCTGCTGGGACATCAAATACTCCGGCTACCTGAGCCGCCAGGACGCGAGCGTGGAGCGGGCGCGCAAACTGCAGAAGATCCGCATCCCGGACGACTTCGACTATTTCGGCATCAACCAGCTCCGCATGGAGGCGAAGGAGCAGCTCTCAAGGATCCGCCCGCAGACGATCGACCAGGCCTCCCGCATCCGCGGCATCACCCCGGCCGACCTGGCGGTTCTGGTGCTCGTGCTGAGAAAACACTAAAATTCCCGTCACAAACCGAAAAAGCCCGCGGGAAACGCTTCCAACGGGCTTTTTGGGGTGACTTCATTCTTGCTCATAACTCACTAAATTTCTGCAGCAAGATCACGGCGGGAGTGAATTCCTGTTCCGCCGCTTTTTGGTACCATTCCATCGCTTTGATCAGATTTTTTTCGACGCCCCAGCCCTTCGCGTAACACTGCCCCAAATTGAATTGTGCTTGAGGCCACCCCTGTTCCGCCGCTCTCTGCCATAATTCCGCTGCTTTGTTAGAATCTTGTGTAACCCCTATACCGTTGTGATAGCAAACCGCCAAATCGTTTTGTGCCGGGGCATATCCCTGTTTTACCGCTTTCTGGTACCATTCCACCCCTTTGAGAAAGTCTTGTTTAACTCCTCTGCCTGTCATATAGCACCAGGCCAGATTGCATTGCGCCTTCTCAAATCCTTGCTCCGCCGATTTCTGGTACCATTCCGCCGCTTTAACGTAGTCTTGCTCGACACCATCGAGAGCAAGAGTCAAATCATCGCCCATTTCTGCTAAATCCCGCTTTCCCGCTCCCTCCGCGTAAGCAAAACCTAACTCATATTGCGCCTCCGCATCGCAGCTTTCGGCTTTTTTCTGCAAATTGGAGATTTTATCCGCATAAACCACGCTCGCCGTCAGTGTCATCAGTACGGCGGCCAACATCAGGAACACTCGTTTATTCATGTTCGTTTCCTCAACGGTCACAGGGCTTAAATTCAAAATTTCCCACATAGAAAAATTATAACAATATCAGAAGAATAATGCAAGCCCAACTGGCCACATTGAGGATTTCTTTGCTGAAGAGAGGCCGTCCGCGCCTCTTTCAAATCTCACGCGGAGCGGCGGAGGCGCGGAGAATCAGAGACCGTTTCAACCATAAAACTCCGCGACTCCGCATCTCCGCGTGAGGCAAAAAGTAAGAAAAAAGCGCGGTCATTTTCGGCCGCGCTTTGGGTTTCTCCCGATTTATTTTTTCTTTCTGAACCAGACCAGACCGCCCAAGCCCATCACGAGGAGAAGCCACGTGGCGGGTTCGGGGACGTTGCCGGGATTGGCTGCCGAGAGCGTCACGAGGTCGTTCGCATACGTCGCGGTCCAGAGGATCCCGGGCAGGTTGGACGAAAAGGTCAGTTTGTCCAGGATGTTCGCGGTGGTGGTCTCGAACAAATCGAACGTTTTCCCATAGAATGAGGTCGGATCCGCGTCAGAAGAAACGTAAACCGTCGTGTTGCCGAATGTGCTGCCGGTCAGGTCGAGCGTGTTGACCGTGTCCCCCCAGGCGTCCAGATCGAACGCAATGGTGGAGCCGTCCTCGAACGTGATCCCGGCCGGGGCCGTGCTGTTCTTCATGCCCTGGTACGTTCCACCGTCTTTCACGGTCATCGCCTTCGCAATCGTGCCGTAGTTTACAAGCGTTCCGCCGTCCGCAACGATTCTATTCCCCGGGACCGGCGACCAAAAGGACACGGAAACCGGTCCAATGATTCTTTTCATCCGAATCAATACTGTCGCGGTATCTGGACTTGCACGCATAGCCACCGCGGAAATAACTGCCTCCGCGGACTACATATTTTTCTGAAGCCTTTGTATTTTCAGGATCGTTTGTCGGTGATCCTTTGTAGAAGTCTAAGTCATACCAGTCTGAACAGAATTCTTCGACGTTACCGTGCATATCATATAAAAACCATGCGTTCGGTTTTTTCAAGCCCACTTCATGGGGATGATGATCCGATTGACCACCGTACCACGCCATCGAGTTCAAGTCGCCTGCGTAATCGTCCGTTGTTCCCGCACGGCAGGCGTATTCCCACTGCGCTTCGGTAGGAAGTTTCACTGTACGTCCCAATTTTTCACTCAAATTTTGGCAGAACTCCTGACAATCATTCCAATTCACGTTCGTGACAGGATACAGATCTTCACCATAATTACTTGGATTGTTGCCCATCATACTTTTCCACATTTCCTGAGTGACTTCCGTTTCCAAAAGCCAAAACCCTTTTGTCAGTACGACCTTATGGGCTGGGTGGGAATTGTAATCATCGCCCATTATAAACTCTCCGGGAGGGCACCAACGAAACGCATACGCAACTCCGTCCACTGTTAAAACCTTGCGAGTTCCAGCCTGAAATCCAAAACTTTTGATCTTTGTCTTGAGAAGCAGGTAGTCCTCGTTTGTCGGGCAACAGTCAAGTGCCGCCTGGACTTTCTCTAATGCGTCGGAATATTCCTTCCGTTCATAAAGCTGCGTGGCAAGCACATAACATCTGAAAGCATATCGTTCTTTAAAGTATGTATTTTCGATTTTATCCAGGATCGACTTCAAGCGTTCCTGGGTGATCAAGGCGTTCCGGTCTTTTTGTTTCAGTAAGTACTCAAAATGGGAACGAATGATCTCCATCTGTGTCCCAATTTCCGGATCCAGCTGTGTTGGTTTGATGCGCAGCAGGCCTTCCAACGACTCTGCGATGGTTTTCCAGTCCGGGTCTTTAATCTCCATATCCTTGACACATAAGGAAAGCGCCTGCAAGAAGGGCTTGCTCATCACAAGGAGTGTCTCGTTTCGGCACGAATCCAGACTATTCTGATAATCCGTGAAAAAATCCTTGGCGAAATTGTCTGTTGCGTTAGCCACGTTCTTTTGGAGCTGTTGGATCGTCTCAAGCCGGCAGAGGCACGCGGCATCCAGTTGTTTGTCTTGCACACATTCCTCGAATTCCTTGTTAGCCCGTTCCGTAATTCGATTGCAGTCATTTTTCACACGCACCAGAAGACTTTTTTCCGCGGTGGTTTCGGGTGTTTGGACTTTTTCGGCCAAATCCGGCAAAGGAGAAAGGCCTTTCACGGACTTCAATTCCAGCTTCTGTATCTTCGTAACGTTATTCTCCATCGTCTCGGCCATGATTTTATCGACTTCGAGAGCGATTTCCGTCTTTTCGCCCGTGGACATTTCGTCCCATTCCTCGTCCTGGATGGTGACATCCCCTTCCGCGATAAGCCGATCGAGTTCCGGGTCTTCGCCCTGAATATAAACCCGATTGTTTTCCTCGATTCTTCGGAGCGTTTCCAGGGACTGTTCGAGCTGGTGTTTGGACTTATTCAGACGATCTTCCTGCCGGGTAAAAACGACGACGTCGCGCTCCAGAGCTGTCAGTTTGCTCCACGCTGACCGGACCTCCTGAAACCACTGCTGGGAGTCCAGATCCGATTTGACCTTGGCAAGTTCCGCTTTGATCTCTTTGGGGGTTTTGTTGGAACGGCGGATAATCTGCCCAAGCTCGGACTTGGCCGTATCACGTTCCGCGGTACGTTTGATCAATAGATTTTCCGTGTTTTGCAGCTTGTCCTTGATCTCGGTCAACTTCCCTTCCATTTCCTCGATGGAAGGCGGGGTCTTGTGTTCTTCCACTGCCGGTGGAGCCTGATTTGTCTGCTGCTGTGTCGTTGGACCAGATGGTTTGGGCTTCAGTTCATCACAACCGGTCAGGGTAATGGCCGTCATAAGGAATAGCATTAAAAAACGTTTCATTTTGTCCTCTGTATATGTATTTTAACGCCCGCGGCCGGGGGTCCAATGTTTTCCCTGTTGGGGACGACACGGAAAGCGCAGTCCCCAGTAAGGAATTTACTCCCCTTCACCGGGAACGATCAAAACGCGGAAACCTACGTCGCTTAGTCTGGAATCGGGGATCTGATTACTGCGGAACGAAGACTTACATTTCTCGGCCGGGCCCATCCAGCTCCCGCCTCGGGTCACACGAAGCGGGGAAGAAGTCTGATTTTCCGGATCGATTTCGGGTGAGTTGGTATAGTAATCTTCGTCGTACCAGTCGGAACACCATTCATAGACGTTCCCGTACATATCGAGCAAGCCCCATGCGTTCGGTTTCTTCTGGCCGACTGCGTGGGTTTCTTCATCTGAATTCTTTTCGTACCAGGCCATAGCATCCGGGTCACCCGCGTAATTGTCCGTCGAGCCGGCGCGACAGGCGTATTCCCACTGCGCCTCGGTCGGAAGTTTTACCCTCTTGCCCAGTTTCGCGCTCAATTTGCGGCAGAACTCCCAGGATTCTTCCCAGTTGACATAATAAATCGGGTACGAGTTTCCGATCCCATAGTCGTAAGAACGCCCTGAGAGTTTTTTCTGTTCCTCCTGGTTTAGTCCCATCACGGCCTTCCACATCTCTTGTGTGACTTCGGTTTCCAGAAGCCAGAAACCTTCTGTCAGCCTCACCTTGTGAGCCTTTCGGTCCAAAAACCGGGCATTGGGGGCGTCCAGCGTGAGCAGACCTGGATCACCCATCATAAACTTGCCACACGGACACCAGCGGAACGCGAATTCAACGCCATCGACGGTAAAGACCTTGCGGTCACCGGCCTTGGGGAGCATTTTTTCAAGCTCTTCTTTTTGTTTCCGGTAATCGTTGTTTTCCGGGTATATTTCAAGCGCGGATATGGTTTCCGCTAACGCTTCCGAATAGAGTTTCCTTTCCAAAAGCCCGGCAACCTGTTTGAAGTGCTTGTCCGCTTCTTCATTCTTGACCGTCTTTTCGATCCATTTCTTGTGATCGGCGAACTTTTCGTTATCCGGAGTGATACTCAGAGCCTCCCCGATTTCCTTGAGGGCTTCCTGATATTGTTTGTTTTCCAAAAACTTCACCGACTGGTTATAGTGTCTGTTCGCTTCTTCCTCGATGACTGTCTGCTCGATCAGCTGCTTCTGCTTGGTGTATTTTTCGTTCTCCGGGAAAATATCGATCGCGGCCTTGATATCATCGAGCGCTTCATTATATTGTTTGTTCTCAAAAAGCGTTACGGATTGACTGTAGTGTTTATCCGCGGCAGCCTGTTCGATCAAGTGTTTTTGATTGGCATACTTATCGTGCCCCGGAAATAGACCAATAGCGAGCTCGATTTCCTTGAACGCTTCTTCAAATTGTTTCTTTTTCAAAAAAATCACGGACTGGTCGTAGTGGCCGTCCGCTTCGTCAATTTTGGCAATCCGATCGATCAAATCCTTTTGAGCAAGAAACTTTTCATTATCCGGATATTTCTCGAGAAGTATCTGGATCTCGTCGAGCGCTTCTTTGAATTGTTTTTTTTCCAAAAACTCCACAGACTTGTTGTAATGGCGGTTCTTCTCTTCATTTTCAGCAGCCTTTTCAATCGACCTTTTTTGAGCGATATACGTTTTATTGTCCGGACATTTCTCAAGAGCTAACTGAATTTCCTCGGCCGCCTCTTTGAATTTCTTTTCTTCCAAAAGACGCATGGATCGGTCATAGTGTCTTGCCGTGAATTGTTCTCCAACGTATAAACCCATTTGGTCCAAAATCGGCTTCAGACGAGCTTGCGTAACCTGGGCGTCCCGGTCTTTCTTTTTAAGCAAATAACTGAAATGGGAACGAATGATTTTCAGCTGTGTCTCCACTTCCGAATCAGGGAGCGTTGGCTTGATCCGCAGCAGGCCCTCCAAAGACTCCGCGATGGTTTTCCAGTCCGGGTCTTTAGTTTCCAAATCCTTAACGCACCGGGAAAGCGCCTGCAAATAAGGCTTGCTCAGTTCCAGGAGCGTGTCGTTTTGGCACACGACCAGAGCATCCAGGTAAACCCTGAAAAAATCCTGATCAAAATTGTCGGAAGCGCTGGTTAGGATATTTTCAACCTCTTTGACCGCTTCGAGCCGGCAGCGGCAGGCGGCCTCCAACTGTTTGTCTTCCAGATACTCTTCGAACTCCTTATTGGCACGGTCCACAATTCTGTTGCAATCATTTTTCACACGTGTCAAAAGGCTTTTCTCCGCCGGTTTATCTGGCGTTTGAACCTTTTCGGTCATATCCGGCAAAGGGGAAAGTTCCTTCACTGACTCCAGTTCCAGCCCCGAAATTTTTGAGACGCTGCTTTCAATCGTCTCGGTCATGATCTTATTGACCTCGAGAGCGATCTCCGTTTTCTCACCGGTGGTCAACTTCTCCCATTCACCGTCCTGAACGATCACGTCCCCTTCCGCGATGAGCCTATCCAGTTCCGGGTCCTCGCCTGCAATGTACACGCTATTATTTTCTTCGATCCGTTTCAGGGTTTCCAAAGACTGTTCCAGCTGGATCCTGGATCGGTTCAGACGTTCTTCCTGCCGGGTAAAAACGACGACGTCACGCTCCAGAGCCACCAATTTGCTCCAGGCTGACCGGATCTCCTGAAACCACTGTTGGGAGTCCAGATCCGATTTGACCTTGGCAAGTTCCGCTTTGATCTCTTTGGGGGTTTTGTTGGAACGGCGGATAATCTGCCCAAGCTCGTTCTTGACCGTATCACGTTCGGCGGTACGCTTGATCAATAAATCTTCCGTGCTTTGGAGCTTGTCCTGGATCTCGGACAGTTTCGTTTCGATTTCCTCGATGGAAGGCGGGACCGGCTGCAGTGTTTGTTTTTCTACTGCCGACTGAGCCTGAGTGGGTTGCTCCGGGACAGCCGGGACGGACGGTTTCGGTTTTGATTCCTCACACCCGATCAGGGTTATGGTCATCATAAGGAAAAGAATCAAAAAGCGTTTCATTGCATCCTCTGTTCAAATATACGTCTATAACAGGCTTATTTTTTACCGTTTCAAAAAGGAATGAAGCAGCGAGACAACATACGCCCACACTTCGTTTCTGTGGCGTGTGGTTCTGGAACAGTCCCGAACAGCGTTTTGAATTATTTGACAAATCCAGCCTCTTGCCTGCTGGTCACACGTTCCGCGGTAAGAATCGATCTTGCGGAATATCTTTATTAAAACTTCCTGTAGTATATCTTCCGTTTCATTTATACTAACATAATAACGATTCTCTGTCAAGTACCTGACCTGCTTTTCACAAAATCCCCAAAAGTCTGTAAACATACCCTTGGATAAGTGACAAAAAAGTTCATTGTAACGTTCTTTGTTCCTGTCGGCGTGGGATAATCGCTGAAGTTCAGTCAATAGCGCGTGATAATCGGGGATTTTTGCCTTTTCGGAACTTTTGAGTACACGATTCACAGGCGTTCTCCATAAAGTCTTTATAAACAAAAAACGATTGACTCGAAAAGGGGCAAACCGGCCAGGTAAACCCAACCGACTGTCCCACAGAGGAGGCGCGTTTAATCCCACAACGCGTCCAACGCATTGGCGCCATCGGTTTCAGGAGAGATTTCCGGCATGGTATAGACGTCACCTGCGGCCGGTTTACCAGCTTCCTCATTGATCACTTCGGCGGAGGCGGTCAATTCGTCGATTTCATCCTGAATCGTGTCAAGGATCTTGCCAATATCACCCACATTGACCCCTTCAGCCGTCGCCCCCAATTCGGCCAATTCCTTGTTAATGGCGGCGATTTCGCGCTCCGTTTCCAGTTTGGAAAGCTGGACCTGAATTTTTTCGATTGCCGCGTACAGTTCTTTTTGCTTTTCGAGCATCTTGTTGGCTACTTCAATCTGGTTTGCGATCAGCTTCCGTTTGGCTTCCAGAACAGACTTTTTCTGCTCGTATTCTCCCTGCCATTTAGCAAGCTGATTATAGGCATCCATCGCAGAACCTTCCTTTCCGGCAAAAACGATTTTCGTCTGTTTTTGCTCTTCGGTCAGCATTCCGATCTCGCTCGGTTTAGGTAACCCGGCCGTCTTGATCGTCTGCGCCATCTGTTTCACGGCAAACTCGAACCTCTTGAGCTCTTCCTGTTCACGCTCAACTCCCAGTTCCATCGTTCGGGCCTTGATTTTCATCTCGCGTGACCGCTGCTGCAGAGAATCCGCCTGGCGTTTCGTTTTGGCTATCATTGTTTCCGCACGCTGAACCGCAGTGGCACGGTCGATTTTCTTCGTAATATCATTGACCTGCTTGCTGAAAAAACCAAATTGCCAAATGACGATACCTAAAATAACCGCCAGTATGCCGATTGTCGCAAAAATAGTTCTCATTTGAAATTTCTCCTGAAAAAAAGGGAAAGGTAATAAACAATTCTGAAAGATTAATCACCGATCGAGGTAATGAAAGCGTTTGCCAGCTGATTTAATTTCATAATCATCAGGCAATTTAAGGGAAATATGAATAACAGCAGCGCCACAACCGCCAAAAGCGCCTTATTGAACTTTTCCAGGCCCATTTCCCACTGCTGGATCCGGATCACTTCCTCAGTGGTTTTTTGGGCCGAGTGTTCACAAATTTCGGCCCAGCAATCCTGTAAACCCTGTTTTAGTTCCTGTTTTGTATCCGCGGTAATGAAACCGTTTTCAATCTTCACCGCCATGATATTCTCCATTTGGGGGCATTTTTGAACTTGTTCGGGAAAACTTTTTTCCCTGTCTGTTAATATTGACGGTACAAAGTTGGAAGAAAACCAGAAAAAGGAAAAATTTTCCTGAAAAATCAGTAAAATCGTATAATCGGTCCCCTTCGACAGCTCCGAGTCGGAAATTCCCCTTTCTTTTTCTCCCCCCTCTTGATTTATTCCCAATCTGGGGTAAAATAATAAATGGACGTTTTTTCCCCTTTTCAACACTACAGCAATCCGTTTTCCCGAAGTGAGGATCAATCCATGGAATCTCCCAAAATCAAACGTGCGATCATTAGCGTCAGTGATAAAACCAATCTGGACGTTTTCGCCAGAGGACTCGTCGAAATGGGTGTCGAAATTTACAGCACCGGCGGAACCCGCACTTTCCTTGAGAAGAACGGAATCCCCTGCAAAGATATTTCCGCCTACACTGGCTTCCCTGAAATGATGGACGGCCGCCTGAAGACCCTCCACCCGTTCGTTTTCGGCGGGATCCTCTGCCGTCACGACCGCGAGGACGACATGACCGGCCTGGAGGAACACGGGATCCTCACGTTCGAGTTGGTTTGCGTGAACCTTTACCCCTTCGAGGCGACGATCGCCAAACCAGACGTTACCGCTGCGCAGGCCATCGAGAAGATCGACATTGGCGGGCCGTCGCTCGTCCGAGCCGCCGCGAAAAACCATAAATTCACGAGCATCGTGACCAACAAAGACCAGTTCCAGACCGTTCTGGACTGCATGAAAGCCAACGATGGCGCGACGACGTTCGAGCTTCGCCGTCAGCTGGCCGCCGAGGCGTTCAACCACACCGCAAAGTACGACCGCGCCATCGCGAACTGGTTCTCGAAAGAGATCGGCGAGGGCGACTTCCCGCAGACGCTGGGCGTTTCTTTCGAGCTCAAATCCACGCTCCGCTACGGCGAGAACCCGCACCAGAAAGCCGCGGTTTACGCCGACCCGAACGTCGAAAACGTCCCGAACATCGTGAACGCGAAGCAGCTCAACGGGAAGGAACTTTCCTACAACAATTTGATGGACCTGGATGCCGCGCTCGGGATCGTCCTGCGCAGCAAACTGCCGGCCTGCGCCGTGATCAAGCACAACAATCCGTGCGGTGCGGCCGAAGCCGAGACCCTTTCCGTGGCCTGCGAACGCGCCATGGCGGGCGACCCGCTTTCCGCCTTCGGTTCCATCCTGGGCATGAACCGCGTCTGCGACGAAGCGACGGCCAAAGTCCTTTGCGAGCCGGGTCTTTTCGTCGAGGCGATCGTCGCGGAAGACTTCGAGCCGAAAGCGCTGGAGCTGCTCACGACCGTCCCGAAGTGGCGCAATAACGTGCGCCTGATGGCCGCGGGCGACCTGGGCCGCAAGCAGTCCGAATGGACCTGGCGCCGCATCGAGGGCGGACTCCTCGTCCAGAACGCCGACATTCACGACGATCCGGAAACGGAGTGGAAGGTCGTAACGAAGGCGCAGCCGAAAGAGTGCCAGATGGACGACCTGCGCTTCGCGTGGGACCTTTGCCGTTTCGTGAAGTCGAACGCGATCGTGCTTTGCAAAGACCGGATGCTGCTTGGCGCCGGCGCCGGTCAAATGAGCCGCGTCGATTCGGTGAAAATCTCTATCGAGAAAGCGGGCGACCGCATCGAAGGCGCGGTTTTGGCCTCTGACGCGTTCTTCCCGTTCGCCGACAGCATCGAGCTGTGCCACGAAAACGGGATCACGGCACTGATCCAGCCCGGCGGTTCGAAACGTGACCAGGAAGTCATCGACGCCTGCGACAAATACGGCATTGCGATGATCTTCACCGGTTACCGCCATTTCCGCCACTAACAAATTCGGGGGGTCGGCGTCCTCGCCGGTCAAGTTCAGCGCCAGCTGAACGCCAATAAAAAACACGCTAAACACTAAACCCGTAAGAACACACAGACCGAAAAAGGTCCTGCGGATTAAAAGCCTCCCCTGAAAGGGGAGGTGGCCCGAAGGGTCGGAGGGGTTTCGGAACTGGTGAAAGTCCGTC
>SAMEA3663299__coassemble_38_pt1 | contig 99500 bp, 69 predicted proteins | sample SAMEA3663299__metabat2_low_PE_003 | metagenome-assembled genome bin SAMEA3663299 (sample SAMEA3663299) | pig gut metagenome | biome: pig gut; feature: pig-associated habitat; material: faeces | place: China | collected 2013 | reverse complement strand
AGCGTCGTCATAATTTATGGCAGTTTTTTTAACGACGCTGGAAGCGTCGTCCCCGCAGATGTTGGTTTTTGAAACGACGCTGGAAGCGTCGTCCCCGTAGTGTCATCCCCGTAAAAGCGTTGTTCCTGTAATTTTATTGCGGGATCGAGGCGACTTGGCCGTCCGCTTTCTTTCCAAGGTAAGAGTGGACTTCCAAATCAATGCTGTAACTGATCCTCTGGGCGGATGCATCGCACATTACCATGCCAAACGAACCTGCATGAGCGCTGCCAAACGGCGGGTCAGCGGAGTCATATCCCTGACGGTCCTGCCTCGGCTGGAACTGTGCTGCATTCTTTGTTTGACGAGACAGGTCGTTGGATTCCGGCCCCATCCAGCAGTTCCAGTCGTCTCCGTTTGCACACGTGCCAGTCGGTTCGTAGTATTCCGGAATCAGATATTTTTCGCCGTAGAGGTACGTATTGGTAGTTCCGTCCCGAATTTCCCCGACGGTGATGGCGGTTTTCGGGTAAAACATACCGGTTTTCCCACCGTTATAGACCCATGCGAGGCCCTCTGCCACGGAACCTTTATTCTCCCACGACCAACCGTCAGCGCCGTTGCAGGCGTAGTCCGATTTCGCGATGCCGCCGGAATACGAGTTGTTATTGTACGCGCTCGTATGCCCCTGCATCGGCTTGGCCATACGCCGGGATGGGCAGTAGAAAATTGAAATCGGGGTTTTCAAGCGGGTCGAATTAGCGTCTTTGATCGTGGCGTCGATTGCTTTGTTACCGTCCATGCCGAGCTGCCAGAAAGCATTTTGTTCGAGGAACGGAAGCAGCGAGTAAAGCCACGAGCCGGGCTGATTCTCGCCGAAACCGAAATCCGGGTCCCCTTCCCAGTAGCACGACCAGCCGCAGGACGGGTAGATCTTGTTCTGGCTTTCGTGGTTCATTGCCGCCAGCCCCATCTGTTTCAACTGGTTACTGCACTGCATTTGACGCGCGGCTTCACGGGCCTGCTGGACCGCCGGCAGAAGCAGACCAACCAACATCCCAATGATGGCGATGACGACTAACAATTCAACGAGGGTAAAAGCGGAGCGTCGCATGGTAATTATGAATTATGAATTGTGAATTATGAATTGAAATGAATAACGAATAACGAATAATGGGCGCTTCGTGTAATGTAAGTTACACAGAGAGTTTAACCTCCTTCTTCTCGTTATTCATTATTCGTTTTATTTGTTCGTTCTTTTTCTCCAAATAATCATTCCCAGGAGGCCCAGCCCGAGGAGGCAGAGCGTTGAGGGTTCCGGAATCGCATCCATGGGCAAATTCGTGCCATAGAACGTGATCTCGCCGAGCTGGAACACGTTTGTAACCTCCTTGAGCTTCGAAATTTCGAATTTGTAGAACGAGTACTCGTCCTCATTATTGACGGCGAAGTTCTGCGTGTAAAAACGATTGTCCGTCAATCGAATGTCGGAAAGGTCGTCGAGCTGCGTCCACGTCGTGCCGTCATTGGAGGCGAAAAGCGTCCAGCTCGACGGGTCACGTCCGGGAACGTCATTTGCCGTGGTGAGACTGTAACTTCCGACCGCGATGGGGTCGGTCATCTCGAACGTTATGACCAGAGGTTTGTTTACAAGGTCATTTTGATCAAACCCGGAGACGCACAGTTTATTTCCGGTGCCGTCATAGAGGTTTGCTTCGTTTTCCCCGGCGGTTCCATAATGCCACGATCCATCATTAGAGAAAGTGGCGTTCTTGATCGCACTGGTCGGGATCTTAAACTGGACGGCCTGGTCGGACCAAACGGAGAACTCGGAGAGCTGCATGCCTCTGTCCGTTCCCTTCGTACCGGAGATCGTCAGGCGGTAATTGTCGTACGCTTTCGTTCCTTCCGGGAGAGGAATCGTACACATCTGATAATTAGCGGCGGGAAGGTTCGCGCCAGATATTTCATCCAGAACGATCCAGCTGGTTTTATCGTTTGACCCGTAAAGAGTCCAGCTATCGGGGTTGCGGTTGGGAAGATTTTGAGCATCGTTCGCGGTGGTGATTGCGTAGGCGTTGGTGGTCGTATTCTGGATGACGTAATCCGGGAGCGCGAGCGGGGCGTCTTTATTGGATGCGGACTGGAAGGGCGCTTTGGTCGTGGCAAAATCAATCGAGAAGGAATCGACGCTTTTGAAAAAGTCCGAATTGTCCAGATTGCCGCCGACATAAAGTTTGACCTTGCCGCTGGAGTCGGGGATGTTCCGGTCCACCAGCTTGTCAGGGGTTTCGTTGGCCCCGAAATAGTAATTGGAAGTCGGAGCCGTCGCGCCGTCTTTGGTGCCGAAAGTCCTAGCGACTTTCAGCGGGACGTATGTGCCGAAATCGTTGTCGTTAAAATTCGGCGTGGTGTCCGTGATGACCGGATCGGTCCAGAAGGAAATTTCCGACATCTGGACGATGTTGTTTTCTCCCCTATCCCCAGTGATGTCCATTTTGTAGAGACTGTACGCTTTCGAGGTGGAGATCGGGAAATCGTACATCGTTTTATAAGCGTCCGGGATGGCAGCGTCCGTGACGGTGACAAGCGTGTCCCACGTGGCGCCGCCGTCATTGGAGCCGTAGATCGTCCAGTCGTCCGGGGTCCGGCTGGGAACATCGTTTGCCGTCGCGATCGAGTACGCAAGAAGCGGTTTGTGGTACTGCCAGCCGCTGGGTTTGTACGTCAGCTCGATGTGCGAGCCATTGTTCATGATGGGGGTCACCACGGTCATACTCCCCGAAATACAGAGTTTGGTGTCAACGCTTTTGTCCGTGGCCTTCGTAGGGTCTTCGTTCGTGCCATATCGGTAATGCGTATTCAGCGTCAGCAGGCCTTGATCGACATTAAAGACTTCACATTTCGTGAAACTTCCATTGACGTAACTCATCGTGTCCGTGTCCGTGAAGGACGGCGTGTCACGTTTGGTCCATATAGGATCGGCGTTCAGACTCTCCGCAAACGGCAGCGCGGCAAAAACGGCCAGGACGGCAAAAGTGTAAATCCTGTAAAAACGATTCATCACGGAATTCCTCGTATTCTGGAATCAAGTTTTCGGTGAAACGGGCAGGCAAAGAAACCCCAAATGCCCTTCAACCCAACTTTTTTAACATCATCCCTATGTCATTAATTTTATACGAGAATCGAAAAATTGCAAGAAAAAAAGTGAAAAAAATTAAAAAAAACGTAAAAATATTTAACAAAGGAAAATCGTACACGAAAAAAGGACCGTGTGATCAGCTCACACGGTCCCTCTGTTGGTTCAGAAAGTTCAATTACATTGGGCCGCCGGCAAGAATGTCCGCGCCAGCGTGGTCAGCGTACTTCGTGAAGTTGGCTTTGAACGCTTCGGCCAGCTTTTTCGCGGTCGCGTCATACGCATCCTTGTCGATCCAGGCGTTTCGCGGAATCAGAACCTCTGCCGGAACCCCGGAACACGCAGTTGGGACATACAGACCGAAAATCGGGTCCCGTGTCGTTTCGGCGCTGGCAAGCTCGCCGCTGTGGATCGCGTCGATGATCGCACGGGTAAACTTGATCGACATACGTTTCCCAACGCCGTATCCACCACCGGCCCAACCAGTGTTAACGAGCCACGCGTTCGCGCCGTGCTCTTTCATCTTGGCGGCAAGCAGCTCGGCGTACTTGGTCGGGTGCCAGGCGAGGAAGGCCGCGCCGTAGCAGGCCGAGAAGTCCGGGACCGGCTCGCGGATGCCCACTTCCGTCCCGGCGACTTTCGCGGTGTAACCGCTGATGTAGTGGTACATCGCCTGCTCAGGGGTCAACTTGCTCACCGGAGGCAAAACGCCGAACGCGTCGCAGGTCAGCAGGATGATGTTGCTCGGGTGGCCCGCCATGGCCGGGATCTTTGCGTTCGGGATGAACTGGAGCGGGTAGGCCGCGCGGGTGTTCTCGGTCAGGGTCTTGTCCGTGTAATCTACTTCGTGGGTTTCCGGGTCCGCCACGACATTTTCCAGAACCGTTCCGAAACGGATCGCGTCGTAAATTTCCGGCTCGCTCTCGCGGGTGAGGTTGATACACTTGGCGTAGCAGCCGCCTTCAATATTGAAGACGCCCCGGTCGGTCCAACAGTGCTCATCGTCACCGATCAGGTACCGGTTCGCCTCGGCGGAAAGGGTGGTTTTGCCCGTTCCGGAAAGACCGAAGAAAATGGAGACGTCGCCATTTTTCCCCTCGTTCGCAGAGCAGTGCATCGAAAGCACGCCCTGCTTCGGCATGAGGTAGTTCATGATCGTGAAGATGCCCTTTTTCATCTCGCCGGCGTACTGGGTGCCGAGGATGACGAACTCGTGTGCGCCGAAGTTCAGCGTCACGCTGGTCTGGCTCGTGTGAGTGCCGTTGCGGGGGTCGGCGGCGAAATTACCGGCGTTGAAGATCACGTAGTCCGGCTCGCCGAAGTCTTTCAGCTCGTCCGCGGTCGGCATGATCAGCATGTTCCGCATGAACAGGGCGTGGTATGCACGGGTGCAGATGACGCGGATCTTCACGCGGCATTCTTTGTCCCAGCCGGCAAAAGCGTCCACGACGTACAGACGCTCGCAGACGTTGAAATAGTCGATGGCGCGGCAGCGGCTGCGGGCGAACGATTCTGCGTCGGTCTTCATATTGATGGGACCCCACCAAATGTCATTGATCGTTTCAGGATCTTCCACAATGCGTTTGTCTTTGGGGCTGCGTCCCGTTTTAGCGCCGGAATTCGTCATCAGGGCGCCGGTGCTGGAAATCAGCGCGTTGTCGTGGGCAAGAGCGTCCGCGTAGAGGACTGCCGGAACTGGATTACGAAGCACGTTCGTCTGGGTAATTCCATACTGTGAAAGATTCATGATTCAACTCTCCAATAAAAAATGAATGACTGTGGATTAACCACGCCTCTTACCGTCGATGGCCTACAGGCGCCATCTCTACCACCCGACAATGGCCGGGTCTGCGGTCCAAGAGTTTTATAATGTATGAGGTGAAGCCCTGTATGAAAAGGCACTCCGACCTTCAAACGATTGATTATGACAGATTTTCAGTTTTTTTGAAGGGGGACCGGCGCGGTTTTCCTGACATTTCCCCGTTTTTTTCTGGAAATAGTCAGCATTTTCCAGTTTTGCTTTACGAAACCCTTGACTTTTCACCCGTTTCCTTTTAAAATAAAGGGCAAATCGAAACCGCTTTCGGTAATTAAATATCGGTTCAGACGATGCTTTCTCGGCCCATTTTGAACATTTTTAAAAATCGCGCCGCCAGATTGCCTATTTTAATATTGTTGTATAGATTTTCGTGAAATCATCCGGCTTTCCCATCACCGACCTGGTTCACTGGAACGCTTCCGGCGGAATTCCCGTCTGCTCTCTGGAGGAGGCGCGGGAGTACTGCCGTTCGCTCGCACGTAAGCATTATGAGAATTTTTCGGTCGCGACGTTTTTTCTCCCCAGGGCGCTGCGCCCGCACTTTTACAGCCTCTACGCGTATTGCCGCTGGGCGGATGATTTGGGGGATGAAGTAGCGGAAAATTCTGAATCCCTGCGCCTTTTGGACGATTGGGAAGCGCAGCTCGCGGCCCTGTATTCGGGCGAAAAGCCTCGCCACCCGGTTTTCCAGGCGCTCGGCGAAACGGTCCGCGAGTTCGGTATCCCGCAGTCGGTTTTCTCGGACCTGCTCTCGGCTTTCCGGCAGGACCGAGCCGTTCACGAGTACGCGACCCGGGAGGACCTGCTCGACTACTGCCGCCGCTCGGCCAACCCGGTGGGGAGGCTCATTCTGTACCTTGCGCGGACAACCGACGAGGAGTCGTTCCGCCTTTCCGACTCGATCTGCACGGGCTTGCAGCTCGCGAATTTCTGGCAGGACGTCGAGCGGGACTGGCGTGAAAAAGGGCGCATCTACATCCCACGCGAGGACCGTCAACGGTTCCACTGCCCGGACGAAGTGTTTCACGTGAAACGCGCCTCCACGCCGGAATTCCAGGCGCTTCTGGCCGAGGAAGTCGATTGGGCGGAAGGATTTTTCGAGACGGGCAGCCCGTTGATCCAGCGGGTTCCCAAGGACTTCAGGATGGAGATCCGTCTGTTTCACGACGGGGGCAGGGCGGTACTGGACACGATCCGCCGACAGAAATATCGTGTCTGGGAGAAACGGCCGAAAGTTGGGAAAATAAAAAAACTGCGGCTCCTCATCCGGGCGCTGTGGAACCGGTGAGGGCCGCTTTAGATGATACACACAAACGTTATCCCTGTATAATCTATTTACGTTTCCGCCAGTAAAACAGACCTGCGGTCCCGAACAGGAGCAGGGCCCACGTTGCCGGTTCCGGGATTGGATTTGCATGCAGCCAGATACGATCCGCGGACAAGGCATAATCGTACAGAGCCACATAATCGATTGCCCCGGCAAATTCACCGCCGCTGCCGATATTGCTGAATGTCAGTGGGATGAGTTCTTCATTACTGGTGCCGACCAGAGTGCCGTCCAGATAGAACAGCATATTTTCCCCGTCATTGACATAAGTGACATGATGCCACTCGTTCTGGGAAATGGGGGTATCATAAGCGCTGCCATCCAGGGCCAAAAAATTATAATCTTTAACCCCGAAATGGGTATATCCGGGAACCAGACCACTGTATTGCCCCAGGCGCAGGGAATAGTTCCCGCCGGTAAGCAGACTCAGCCACGACGTGATTCTTGCCGAATTGAGCAGGAATTCCGCCGTCCACGGGCCGACGATCGTTTCCGCGTTGGAAATCGTAACCTTGGACGCACTGCCGCTGAATTCCCCGATCGGATTCAAATCGTGGATCGATGACATATTGACGTTCTCTGACGTGCCGTCTTTGGGGTTGGAGCCGTAGTCCTTGACGATCTGGTTTTCCGGACCGTCGAACTTATACAGATGGGCCGGTTTGTCGGTTTCGATGAAATGGTTCCGGGTCTCGTTTGCAATCGTGGCCGTTTCAAGCGCGTTACCCCCGAACGGAGCTTCCAGACGAATATTCGTGACCCGGTTGTTGGCATTGTTGAATGCATAAGGACCGATCGATTTGATACCGCCGTCTGCGTCGATCGTGGCGATCGGGCACGTGTGTGTATGGGAATAGGTATAAGTTCCCTGTTCCGCCAGGCCAAACTCGGTTTTGAAAACATAATTGCCCGCGTCTTCGTCACGATGGACCGTCAGCTTCATCATGGTGTATTTATCCCCAGCCACCGGCGGGGTAAAGCCGATATTCTGGTTGGAACACGTTCCATACTGGCCCTCGATACGAAATGCCCCATTGGTGTAGCCCGGATGATACAACAAACGCATCTGGTTGTTGTTGATGTTGGTTCCATGATGATAGCCGCCCGCGCCGGTACCGGTCCAGTCGCAGGCATAATAGGCTTCGTAAACCAGATCGCCGGCAGTCAGGTCAAAACAGGACGCGGTGGAAAGAATGGAATTCGCGGTGATCTGGAACGACACAGCCTGACCAGAAGCCGCCGCCAGTTCAATGTAACCATCATCGCCCGTGCCGTAACGGAGATTACTGCCGCCGCCGTCAAAATAAGCGAAATTGTAAAAGTACGGAGCCAGACTGGCCTTGGTATTGTCTTCCCGAAAAGAAGTCGCGGATTTGTGCCCGGCGGTAAAGTCATTGAAAAACTCAACCGTTGCGGCCGATGCGGACGAAGCAAAACCAAGCGTCGCCAGCCACACAAACATCCCGAGTGTAAAAATTCGGAGGGATTTACGTAACCCAAGTTGTGCCTTAATCATATTGGTCCTTTCAGGGAAATTGGAGCAAAATCCACGCCAAAGTTCCATATCGTGAAAAAAATATTCTTCTTTGACTGATTAAAGTATATGCGAACTTCCATGCTTTGCAAGTTTAAAAAAGAAAAATTTAGAAAATCTTAAAAATTTTTAGACTCAGAGGTTTGGCCTTCCCCCCTGCTTGACAAAATCCGGGATTTCGTCATAATAAAAAAATGTACCGCCGCCAGGCAAACGGCCCGGAAGCGGTTTGACCCCCGTGTTTGGCATTTTTCAGGAGATCATTTCATGTTTTCAGGAATCGTCGAGGCGATGGGCACCATCGCGAAAATCGAAATGGAAGCGAACGGCCCCGGCTGCCGGCTCGTCATTCGTGAACCCGGCATCGCGGCAGAAACGAAAGTCGCCGACTCGGTCGCCATTAACGGCTGCTGCCTGACCGTCGTGGTCAAAGAAGGCGATGAACTCGGTTTTGACGTCGGGCCGGAATCCCTCGCACGGACCAACCTCGGCGAGAAAAAAGTCGGCGACCTCGTTAATATGGAACGTGCGCTGGCCGTCGGCGACCGCCTCGGCGGGCACATCGTCTCGGGCCACATCGACGGGACGGGCGTCCTGCTCGAACGCCGCGATGAGCAGGACTGGAGTTTCTATAAATTCGGCATTTCGCACGAAATCGCGAAGCAAATGGTCGAAAAAGGCTCCATCGCCATCGACGGCACGAGCCTGACCGTCTGCGAGGCGGAGCCGGACTACTTCACTGTGGCGCTGATCCCGTACACGCTGGAAGTGACCACGCTGGGTAAAATGCAGCCCGGTTGCCGCGTGAACCTCGAGACGGACATTCTGGCGAAGTACGTCCAGCGGCTCGTCGAAGCAAGAAGCTGGGACGACGGACAGCAAAAAAATTATGAATTATGAATGATGAATTATGAATTAAAGGCCCCCTCACTGAGGGGCTGGCGAGCGAAGCGAGACTGGAGGAGTTACTGTAGTGCGCCGACCGGCTCCCCCCGACGCTAACGCGCCACTCCCCTCGAAGAGGGGGGCTTTAAAATCATCTCTTTTTTGGAGTTTCCCATGACCCGATTTTTATTTTTCCTTTCCTTCCTTTTTCTTCCTCTCCTCGCCAACGCGCATGAGGTCCTCTGGTCCCTCGACCTGACGCGGCCTGGGGAGAAGGTTTTCACCGAAGAAGAAACCCAGGGCCAACTGACCGGGCAGCTCCCGGAAAAGGTCGGCCAGAACTACTTCGGCTGGACGCAGGCGAAGTGCAAAGGTGAATTTCTCACCGAGTCGGACGGTTCGTTTTTCCGCCTCACGACGCTTGCCGCGCCGGGCAGCGGGCCGCAATTCTCCATCGGGATCCCGAAACTCGAAGAGGGAAAATTCTACCGTCTGAGCGGCAAGATCCGGAACTCCACCGACGGCTCGCTTTCGCTGTACCTGCGCGAAGGCCCCGCCCCGTACAAAAATATTGGCCCGGCAGCGACCGGAGCACCTTCGGGCGAGTGGGAGACCATTTCCACCATCATTCAGTTCTGGAAGCCCGCCTCGGACGTGTACCACATTTACTTCACGCTTGGCGCGCCGGGGGTCTGCGACTTCCGTGAACTCCGCCTCACCGAAGCGACCGCAGCTGAATTCAACGCCCAGCGTATGGGTCTGGCCCAGCACAAAAATATTCGCCGCCCCGACGCGAAGTGGCAGAATTTCGCTCCGTCGAGTTGCTTCCCGTTTGGGGTGCCCGCAGGTTGGAACTGCCGTCGGGGAATCGCGTCCGTCTCGAAAGACTGCTCAGGCCCGTCCGGCCAGCCCGCACTGAAGCTGAAACGAGGTTTCAGCGAGCGGGTCGGAATTCAGCTTTATTCGGCGCCGTTCCAGGTCCCCGATCCGGCCAAGACCTACGTGGTTTCGTTTTCCTACCGCGGCGGGGAGATCCGCTGCAATGGCCACGCCTTCGAAGCGTCCGAAACCTGGAAACGCGCTTCGTTTGAGTTCCAGATCCCCGAAAATCAGAGCGGGTACGTTTTGGACTTCACGGCGAACGAAACGGTCTGGCTCGATGCCGTCCGCGTGACGGAAAAAGGGACTGACCCGGCGGAAAACTCGGCGTATAAACTGGCTGGGAAGTGTGAGATCGCGCTGGGGCTTCCCAAATCGGACGCGAGCGAGGGCCGAATCCAGTTCGAGGACGAGCCGGCCGTTCTGGTTTACCGGCTTCTGGGCGATTCCGAGGGGGTGGTCCTGAAAGGTTCCGTCACGAATATTTGGGGCGAAACGCGCGAGCTGGCGGAGACCCCGGTCGGAAAAGACGCGAAAAAGGTCCGGACTCTCAACTACCAGATTTTCCCGGAAACGCCGCTGGGGCAGTTCCGCGTGAACCTCCAGGCGTTTCGCAAGACCGCGGACGGCTCGGGCGAGGAGGCGGTTTCACCCGTCGCGGAGTTCGTCGTGAGCCGGTTCCATCGTCCGGTTTACTGGGGTAAAGACGCTCCAAACTCCCCGTTTGGGTCGCACGAGGAACCGATCGGTCAGCTGCTCACGACGCTCAAAGCGGGCGGGATCAACTGGATCCGGCTCCACGACGGCGGCACGCAGACCGTCGCCTGGCCGTGCGTTGAGGCGGAAAAGGGCGTCTGGACGTTCCACGATGACGAGATCAACCTCTACAGAAGCCACAAAATGAAGCTTTACGGCCAGCTCGTCGGCGCGCCGATCTGGGCGAGTTACTACGCCGACACGGAATTCAAGCCGGACGGGTACTGGAAGAATTTCGCAGCCCCGACCGATGACCACCTGAAGGATTTCGAAAACTACGCGTACACGATGGTGAAGCACTACGAAAACGAGATCCAGGACTGGTTCGTCTGGAACGAGCCGTGGGGGCACTTCCTCCACTGCGGCTGGGACCCGGAAAAGAAGAGTTACAAAACCTTCGAGAATCAGGGGGCCGCGTACGCGAAAATGATGAAGGCCGGCTACACCGGTGCGAAACGGGCGAATCCTGACGTTCTCGTCACCGGGATCTCCGGCTACGCGAATAATGACGCATTCGTCCGTCAGATCGTCGAGGCGGGCGGCTACGAATTCTGCGACGAGATCGACTACCACGAGTACTCGCCGCGCTCTTACGGCTGGCCGAACGACGGGAACGAGGCGGTACTGGTGAAAATGCTCAGCCCCATCACGGAGAAGTACGGGAAAATCCAAAAACCGATCATCATGTCGGAGGGGAGCTCGCTCACGAGCGGCTCGAATCCCGGAAACGCGCTGGTCGGGATCTACTCGCAGATCCTGCCGTGGGAAAACGAGGAGCCGTCGGCGCGGCTGGCGGATGACGTCGTGCGCTATACCATGTCGCTCCTGAACATCGGGGTGAAGCGGGTCTTCCTCTACACGGCGCACGGGCACCAGAACCTCACGAAGACGTCGTTCCAGCTGCTTCTGAGCGGCGACGGCTACCCGCACACGTCACTGGCGGCCCTTTCGGCGTTTGCGTATCTGGCCGAGGACGCGAAGTTCGTCAAGTACGCGGAGCTTCAGCCGGACGTTTACGCGGCCCTTTACCAGCGCGCGGACGGCTCGGCTTTCGCGGTCATTTGCGGGAAACGTCAGGCCCGGGCGGAAATCACGTGTACGGCTCCGGCGGCCAAGGCGTTCGACCTTTACGGAAACCCGCTTTCGTTCCCGGTCAAGTACGAGGGACTTCTGGAGTACGTGACCACCGAGGCGGACGTTGAGACGCTCGAAAAGACGCTGAAGTAGAAGTTTCGGGCCAATTTACGAGCTGGACAAAACGACGAAAAGGGGACCAGCCCAACGTTCACGTCCAGCTCGCTGCCACGTCCAGCGACTATAGGCCCCGCGGATCAGGCGGATTGGATTTAAAAAAAGAAAAAGTTCAAGCCCTTTTCCAAAGGGTAAGCCACGCCTGGTTCAAACCTTAATTCAAACACGGATTTTCACGGATTAAAAGGATTTCCAGGGATTATTTTAAAGGAAAAGGTGGAAGTCTTTCCTTAAAAATCCTTCTAATCCCTTGAATCCGTGGAAATCCGTGTTTAAATTAAGGTCGGAAGTGAAACGGGTTTGGAGATTGGGATCGGAGGTTCCAGAAAATTTCCTTTTAAAATCCAATCCGCCTTAATCCGCCCCATCCGCCTGATCCGCAGGGCCTATAGCGATTTTGGACGTTTTTTTGAAGAGCTGATCGTCACGGGCACGAGATTTCAGGGCGTTTTCTTTTTTGATTGAGCCCCGGTGGGCCTGAAATTCGCCTACTTTTTCTCCACGGCGAACTGGATCTTCTGAAACCCGTTTTTCTTCCCGGCGGAATAAAGCTGGATCACGCTTTCTACCGGGACGTTCGGGTCCACGTCCAGGATTAGCGGGACCTCCGGGCAGTCCTCCGCGAGCGTGCGCAGCATCGTGTTGAGCTGGGCGAAATCGGTGATCCGGTTCCCGTAAACCTCCCACCACGCGGCCGACTCGTAGTGAAGCTGGACCGCGATCTCTTCGAAGTCCTGGATCTCCTCCGGAAGCTCGAACGTCTGCGCGCTTTCCGACGGACCGTTCCCTATCATGGCCTGGATCGGCGTGGCAAAAAGTTTTTCGGGAAGTTGGAACGACGACGTGCAAATGAAGAAAATCAGGAGCTGAAAAATCACGTCGATCATCGGCGTCATTTGAAGCTCCTGAGAGTTTGCGGAATGAATGGGGGATTTGTATTTCATCTTACCCGGTTAAACCTTTAGAATCGTGAAATGAATCCCAGATCCAGACCCAGCACGAAAATCGTCAATCCCAGGAAGAGCAGGAGGCCCAGGTAGGAAAGGATGATCATGAGGTTTTCGTTCGGCGCTTTGCCGGTGATCCCTTCCCAAAGGAGGAAGACCACGTGCCCGCCGTCAAGAACCGGGATCGGAAGGAGATTCAAAACCGCCAGGTTCGCGCTGATGAGGCAGACGAACATGAGCAACTGCGCCAGCCCGTCTTTCGCCGACGAGTAGGCCACCTGTGCGATGAGGACCGGGCCTCCGAGGCCCTTCACCGAAACCTGTCCGCTGAATAGCTTGCCGAGCATCCGGTAAACCATCGTCAGCGAGTTCCACGTTTCCTGACCACCCAAACCGATGGCCGGGAAGAAACCTTCCTTAATGAAAACCGTTCGGGCCTGGAAATTCAGGTCATTGTGGTAGATGAAAACGTCCGCGTATTCTTCGAGAGGAAGCTCCATCGACTGCGTTTTGCGAGTTTCCGGGTCTTCAAAAACCACTTGCGCTTTCGTCTCATTCAACGGGAAAATCATCAACGAATTGTGGTAGATCATCGGCCACGAAATGAGGTCCTTCCGGAACTCGTGCGGCGGGAGTTTTTTCTGGAAGTGGCTCACGACCGCTTTTTCTTTTTCGGAAAGTTCCGTTTCTTCGGGGACTTTGAAGTCAAACCCCAGGCTTTTAAGCACAAAACCGGGCTTGACGCCTTTCTTTTCCGCTTCCGAGCCGGGCAGAACTTTCGCTACGACCGGCAAGATATCATAGGTCAGACCGATCTCAGGAAGCACTTCGCCGGAGCCGAAGAAATAATTGTCGGCCCCGAAAACGTCCAGCGAAAATTCGACCGGTACGATCTCTTCCTTGCCGGTTTCTTTTCTCTGGACTGCGAAATTAAGGAGCATAGCCGGTTTTTCGGCTCCATCTCCCGCGGCGGCGGCCTGGGCGAAAAGTTCCCGTGTACGCTTCTGAACGAGATACGGAAGTGTTACCGGGTCCAGGTCGCGGAGCATTTCCACGTTTCCGTTCACGGACGTTTCAAAACCGACGATTTTGTCACCGACTTTGAGCCCGGCGCGGCCTGCTCCTTCGTACCCTTCCAGCCCGGAACGGAGACATTGGATCGGTCCCATCGTTAACACGATGCCGAAGTTGCGGGCGTGCAGCGGTTCCGCCATCACCTCGACGGTTTTCGCGTCTTTCACATACTCGTTCTTGATCGTCTCAAAATCGCTTTCAAGGTCGAGTGTCTTCATTTTGGCATCGTAAACTTTCCGGGCCTCTTCCGTCGGACGAAGGAATTTCAGCGTTACGTTTTTCCCCACGGAGGCGTAAAGAGCCTTCTGAACGTCCAGATTTATATTGATTTCCGCCTCGTCAATTCCAACCAGCACGTCCCCTTTTTTCAGGTCATTTTCAGCCATGAAAGTGGGTGAGGCGGGAGTGACCGGAGTTTCGTCCAGCACGGGAACGAGAGGAGCGGTCGCGCCAAGCATCGGAGCCAGCGCGGTCTTTTTGGGGAATGCTTTCGTTGTTTGGATCAGCGGCATGGACGGACGCTCAAATTGAATATTGATCCCCTCCTCCAGATGATTGCCGAGTGTTACATTTTTGGAAATGTCGTCGAAATATTTGAGTTCATTCTGCTCGATCTGTACCAGCGTATCATTAGACTGAAGGCCCGCTTCCCATGCGCCCTGGCCCGGATGTACGCTTCCAAGCTGGCACGGCAGTTTGGACGTTCCAAGCATAAACGCAGCTGCGGCCGCAATGAAGGCCAAAACGACGTTCATCGTGACTCCTGCGACGATGATCGCCATGCGCTGCGGAACGCTTTTCGCCTGGTAACTGCGCGGGTCGTTGATGAGTTTTTCCGCTTCGGCGATCTCCTCGTCGGTCATCAGGACGGCCTGATCGACTTTCGCTTCAGCGTTTTTCGCCAACGCCTCGCGTGCGGCCTTGGCCTTGTTGATCCGCTCGCGCGTTTCGCCCGGATTGTCTTCCTGACCGAGCATTTTCACGTAGCCGCCCAGCGGGAAGACGCCGATGCCGTATTCTGTTTCGCCCCACTTGAATTTGAGGAGTTTCAGGCCGAAAAAGTCGAATCCGATGTAAAATTTATCGCAGCGGACCCCGCACGCCTTGGCCACGAGAAAGTGCCCCAGCTCGTGAATGAAAATGATGAGCCCCAGCGCGACCGCGCACAGGAAAACCGCCTTGAAAAAAGCAAAATCATAAGCGGCGAAAAGGAAAATACTTGGCATAGTTCAAACTTTCTGAATGAATAATGAATAACGAATAATGACTGAAATGAGGTACGGCTCAGACGCGAAATAGTCCCAGGGTTGATTTCCATTCACGACCTGGTTCGTACTTCATCGAATAAAGGGCAAAATCTTCCTCCCCATTATTCGTTATTCGTTATTCATTATTCGTTTTCTTCTGATCTCTTGATCCAGTTCTATTAATTCTTCCAGCGTGGGTTCCGGCCGGAAGTCGTGTTCCTCAACGCAGTGCCGGATCCGCGGAACGATCTCATCGAAACGGATCTCACCGCGGATGAAAGCCGAAACGGTCAAGTCGTTCGCAGCGTTCAGAACGGCTCCCGCCGTTCCGCCCCGCCGGGCCGTTTCCAGACCCAGTTTCAGCGCGTCGAACCGCGGGTTGGCGTAGTCCGGCGCGAAAAATTCCAGCGTCTGGTTCCGCGTCCAGTCCGTCCGTCGGGTTGGTCCGCCGCCGACCCGGTCCGGGTACGTCAGCGCGTTCTGGATCGGGAGGCGCATATCGGGCGGGCTGAGCTGGGCGATCACCGCACCGTCCCGGAATTCGACCATCGAATGTACGACCGACTGCGGGTGGATCATCACCTCCAGCTCGGGTTTCTCCATGTTCAGGTCGAAAAGCCATTTGGCCTCGATGATTTCCAGCGCTTTATTCATCAGCGTGGCGGAGTCCAGCGTCACTTTCGCCCCCATGTTCCACGTGGGATGCTTGAGAGCCTGCGCGACCGTAACGTTCCGGAGTTCCTCGTCTGGCAGACGGAAGAACGGGCCGCCGCTGGCCGTCAGGATGACACGCTCCAGCTCGGAGCGTTTTCCGGCGTGGAGGGCCTGAAAGATCGCGCTGTGCTCACTATCGACCGGGACGATTTGGGCGCCGGACTCTTTCGCGAGCCGTTTCACGATGGCCCCGCCAATGACGAGGCTTTCTTTATTCGCCAAAGCGATGCGTTTCCCGGCGCGCGCCGCCGCCACGGTGCTTTCGAGACCGGCCCGGCCCACGATCGCAGAGACCACGATCTCGACCTCCGGCTCGGCCGCGATTTCGGTCAGGGCCTTCATTCCGACACAAATTTCGGTTCCGGCCGGGACGGGAAAATCCCATTCTTTCGCGGCTTCCTCGTCGGTCAAAATGACCCAGCGCGGGCGAAAACGTTCCATCTGCTCGCGCAGAAGCGGAAGGTTTTTATGGCCGGAAATCGCCAGTACGCGGAACCCGTCGATGGTTCCAACGACGTCCAGCGTACTGCGGCCAATGCTCCCGGTCGCCCCGAAAAGCGCGATGTTTTTCATTTCCTGCGTCCCAACAGATGATTAAAAACGACAATATTTTTATATATTATACCAGATTCGCGCTTTTGGTAAAAGGGGAGTCTTGGGTTTTTTAGAGGATTTTTCAGAAATTTTCGCCTCGACGAAAAAAGAGGAGCCGTTTTCAGAGTTCCATTTAAACACGGATTTCCACGGTTTTTTAAAGAGAAAAGGGCGAAATCTTTCCTGAAGAAATCCTTTTAATCCATTAATCCGTGGAAATCCGTGTTTAAATCACGCGAGCAAGCGGGACGGACTCGTTCCGTTTTTCACTCGGCGTCCAGAAAGTCCGTGCCGAACATCGTGCCGGTCGAGCGCATCGACTTTCCGACGAGGTAAACCGTCAGTTTGTGCTCTTTCCCGTCGGCCAGTTCGGACGGAACCGGGAATTTGACCGTTTCGTGGATCACACCGTCAGCGCCCGGCACGGGGTTGCACCCGTCCCACGGCCCGCCGATTTTCTGGCCGTCGAGGTAAAACTCCACGATGCCGTAGTCACACGCTTTGGTCAGCCCGAGGGAGATTTCTTTCGTGTTCTGCGGGATCGTCACGAGGAATTCCAGCTCATCGCCCGGTTTTCCGGCGTGCCACCAGACCTGATCGGAATTGCGCCACTGGCCGTTTTTGAACCCGCCCATGCCTTGGATCTGGGCCGTTCCGCCGGTCGGTTCTTTCGTCAGCCGGAAGTTCCCCAGCTCGATCGGGAGGAATTCGGTCTTCCAGCTCACGTCCTGCGCGGCTTCCTCATCGAGCGGAGCGTAACCGTCGGTCAGGACCTCCAGCGCCCGCGTGCCGTAAAAGAACGTCGTGACGGCGTAATCGACCTTCGTCGCTTTCCAGTGCCAGACCTCCATGTCGAAGCGGAAGTCTTTCCGGAACGGGATCCGGTCGAGCGAGCGGAAGCGCAGGTTCGTCGTGTTCCCGAAATTTCCCGGTCCTTCCGCCCGGGGCTGGGCGCGCCAGGGAGACTGGAAAAACTGCGGCGTGCACCACGCGTAGCCGTAGTAGTCCTCCGTGCCGGTCCCGAAATGGGAGGGGAACGTCTCGCCGTCCACGAAAATCTTTTCGTCCCCTTCGCCCCACCAGGCCGTGACGGGGTTCCGGACCGAAAGGACGTCGCCGACGTACACGCCGCGGCCCTTGAGCGTCGCGTAGTTCCAGTCCTTCGTTCCATTTCCGCCGACGGTCTGGATCCCGCGTTCCTGGTGCCAGTTGGCGTGGAAGTAAAGAAAATCCTCCGCCGGAATGGCCGCGATCTCGGGCGGCAGCGGATCCGCCTCAAGCATCACCGTGACCTTGGCCGGCACGTCGCGGGTTTTGCGCAGACTCCAGGTCATCCCCTCCCGGAACGGCATTGGCCAGCAGGACGTCATCGCGCCGTCATTAAGTCTCGCGGAAGTCATCACGCCCTTCTCCTCGACCTTCGTGAAGTACGTCTCATACGGATTCGTTCCGACGCCCGAGCCGAAAAAGTCGCCAAGCGGGCAGGAGACCGTTTTTTTGCCGTCGAACGTGAGCTCCAGGAGCCAGCTGCGAAGGGCCTGAACGCGGTTTTCCGGCGTGTCGGAATCCAGCACGACGCAAATGTGATTGACGCAGCCCGCGCCCTGGAAACCGTTTGGGAGCCGTTTCAGTCCCGGCGGATCATTGGTCCACATTCGAATGCCGGTGATGATCCCCTTGGCCAGATCCTCGTTCACGGCCGCGATTCGCTCCCGGGCGGCGTTCAGGACCGCCGGCGTGAGGGACTGGACCGGCGTTCCGGCGGCGTACGTCCGGTAATTGATCTGGTAGTACAGATTTTTCTGTTCCTCCATCGAGTCGCAGGTGATCTTGATCGACTTCGCGTACGGGATCGGCAAATAAAGGTTTCGGCCCCGCGCGGTTTCCTGCGAGAGCGGCTCGCACGGCTGGTCCGGGCCGCCAAAAAGGGCGGAGCCGCCGACGATCTCGTCCACTTTTCCCTCAAAGGTCGGGGTTTCCGCGCCGTCCACGTAAATGTAAAACCGGTTTTTCCAGTGCGGGGCGGTGATCCACCAGCGGACGACCGCGCCCGGGCCGTCGGTTTCCATCAGGACCCACTCTTTCCGGCCGTCCCGCTCCTCAACGCGGAGGAACTGCGAGGCGTCGCCGTTTGCGAACCAGTTCTCCGTCGGCGACTTGGCCGCGCGGTCGTAACTGCTGAACTGGCGGCACGTGAATTCCGGCCCCGGCTTCAGAACGGCCTGACGGTCGAGCATCTCATCCAGAAGGGAGTCCAGCGAAACCGTTTGATCCGTTTGGGCGTGAAGGGAAAGCGGGAAAAAAAGGAGGAAAAAGAGGAAAAAACGCTGGGTCATGGGAAAGGTCCTTTGGGAAAGAGGGGAACAAACTAAAATCAACGTCCAGACCGCCGCAAAATCCAGCGACTACAGGCCCGCGGATTGGGCGGATTATTGCGGATTTAATTTAAACACGGATTTTCACGGATTAAAAGGATTTATACAGATTTTTAAAGAAAAAAGGGTAAAGTCTTTCCTGAAGAAATCCTTTGAATCCTCTAAATCCGTGAAAATCCGTGTTTAAATAGAGGTTGGGAGTGAGCCGGACTCGCACCATGGAAAAAAGTTTTAAAGTTTCAGGTGCTTCTCCTGAATCCAATCCGCCTAAATCCGCCGCATCCGCCTGATCCGCGGGGCCTATAGCGATTTTGGACTTTTCGGGCACGTTTGGGTCTCACGTGTGCCGGTTTGAAATCACCTTTATTTTATCCCCCGCCCTGCGGAAAGTCAAGGGGCCGGAAAGGTTTTTCCGTTTTTTTTCCACAAAAATCCGCCGGTGGTCCTTGCAAAATTCTGAAACTGTGGCATAATGGAACGAAATTGAAGAAGATTTTTCCTTTTTCGATTCACGGGGCATGGCGCAGTCTGGCTAGCGCGTTTGACTGGGGGTCAAAAGGTCGCAGGTTCAAGTCCTGTTGCCCCGATTCACCTTGCGAGGGTCTTCTTCTCGCAAGGTTTTTCTGTTTCTTGACCTTCGTTTTACCCACTTTTTTACCCACCTGCCGCGGACTCCGCAAAGAGCTGAACCATGAACGAAAAATTACAGAAAAAAGGTTTCATCTGGGCCAATCTCCTGCACCTCGGGCGGAACATGTGCTGCGACGTGCCGCTCAAATCGTTTGCCAACACGCCGCCGGAACTGGTCTCGTACATTTCGCAGGCTGACCATCTGCGCTGCGATGAGAAAGTCTGGGACGATGTGACGCGCCAAATGGCTGCCGTCGGGATGAACATGGCGGTCATTAATATTGGTGAGGGGATCCAGCTGGAGAGCCACCCGGAACTGGCCGTCCGTGGGTCGTGGACCCGTGAGAAAATGCGCGAAAAACTCGCCCAGCTGCGCGCTTTGGGCCTCGAGCCGATCCCGAAGCTGAACTTTTCCGCGACGCACGACATTTGGCTGAAGGACTACTCGCGCATGGTCTCGACGCCGACGTACTACCGCGTCTGTGCCGACGTGATCCGGGAAGTCGCGGAGATTTTCGACCATCCGCGCTTTTTCCATCTCGGCTACGACGAGGAGACCGCGGAACATCAGCGGAATTACGATTTCTGCCTCGTGCGTCAGGGTGAACTTTGGTGGCACGATTTCCTCTTTTTCGTCAAGACGGTGGAAGACCTCGGCATTCGGCCGTGGATCTGGGCCGATTACGTCTGGCGGCACGAGGAAGAATTCGTCGAGCGGATGCCGCGGTCGGTCCTGATGAGCAACTGGTACTACGGCACGAAATTCCGCGAAAACCCCACCGTCCACGCGAAAGCGTACCTCGTGCTCGAAAAGGCCGGCTTCGACCAGATCCCGTGCAGTTCCAACTGGAGCACGCCGGAGAGTTTCCCGTTGACCGTCGATTTCTGTTCCGAGTACGTGAGCGACGAGCGCCTGAAAGGTTTCTTCATGGCGCCGTGGAAAGCGACCGTGGAACCGTTCCGCGACCGGATCGAGGAAGCGATTCGGATCGTGGGCGAGGTGAAAAACGCCTGACCGATTTCTGAAACTCTTTCCGAAAATCGGTCCAGCCCAAAGTTCACGTCCAGCGACTATAGGCCCCGCGGATCAGGCGGATTGGATTTAAAAAAAGAAAAAGTTCAAGCCCTTTTCCAAAGGGTGAGCCGCACCTGGTTCAAACCTTTATTTAAACACGGATTTCCACGGATTAAAAGGATTTCCACGGATTCTTTTAAGAAAAAGGCGGAAGTCTTTCCTTAAAAATCCTTTTAATCCCTTAAATCCGTGAAAATCCGTGTTTAAATTAAGGTCGGAAGTGAAACGGGCTTGGAGATTGGAATCGGAGGTTCCAGAAAATTTCCTTTTAAAATCCAATCCGCCTCATCCGTGAGGCCTATAGCGCCTTCGGACGTTTTCTAAGCGGCTGATTCTAGCGTGCGCTGGATTTGGAAATTTTTCTTTTCTGGTTTCCTGAAATTTTTGCCCGGTTCGCCACTCGGCCCGCCTTGACAAAAGCCGGGGGCTTGTTTAAAATGGAAGGGATTCATGCGTTTCGCGTTAAGTTTCGCCTTTAAAAAAGGAACCCTTCCGATGAAAGATTTCAAAGATTTAAAAGATTCGGTCGTCGTTTTGACCCGGCGCGATTTTTGTAAAGCCTCCGCCAGTTCGCTGGTTCTGCTCGTTCTTCCGATGAAGGGGGCCAACGGCGAGGAAGCCGCCCCCAAAGCGGGGACCGATTACCCGTCTTTCAGCGGCATTTACCCGCATCTGGCCAATTTCAACCGCGAGGGCGAATGCGGGACCGGCGCGGTCGTGCCGTGGGCCGGGAAACTCTGGTTCATTTCATACGCTCCGCACGCCCCGGCGGGGTCCACCGACCGGCTTTACGAGCTGGACGAAAATCTGAACAAAATTAACCGACCGGAATCCATCGGCGGCACGCCCGCGAACCGGATGATCCACAAAGAATCGAACCAGCTCTTCATCGGCCCGTACGTGATCGACGCGCAGGGAAACGTCCGGGTGATCGACTACAAGAAAATGCCCGGCCGGCACACGGGAAACGCCCGCCACTTGACCGACCCGGCCAATAAAATCGCCTGCATGACGATGGAAGAAGGGTTTTACGAGATCGACGTGAACACGCTCGAGGTGAAGCAGTTTTTCTGCGACTCGAACAAACCGGACGCGACGTACCGCGACATTTTGCCCGGCTACCACGGAAAAGGATTTTACTCCTCCCAGGGCCGCTACGTGTACGCGAATAACGGGGAGCGTTCCTCGGAAGCCCTTCGCCGCCCTGAGATCCCCTCCGGCGCCCTCGGCCAGTGGGACGGAAAAAGCGAAAACTGGGAGGTCGTCCTGCGCAACCAGTTCACCGAAGTGACCGGCCCCGGCGGCATTTTCGGCTTCGACGAGAAAAACGGCCGCGAGACGCTCTGGTCGATCGGGTGGGATTTCCGCTCGCTCATCCTGATGGTCCTGGACGGCGGGAAGTGGTTCAAGTACCGGCTCCCCAAAACGTCCCACTGCTACGACGGTGCGCACGGCTGGAATACGGAGTGGCCCCGCATCCGCGAAGTGGGCGACCCCGATGATCTCCTCATGACGATGCACGGCCAGTTCTGGCACTTCCCGGCCGATTTCTCCTCCAAGAAAGCCTTCGGGATCCGCCCCCGTGCCGCGTACCTGAAAGTGATCGGCGATTTCTGCTTCTGGCGCGGCAAAATCGTCTGCGGCTGCGACGACACGGCAAAGAGCGAGTTCCTGAACAAAAGCCCGTTCAAAGGCCCGCTTCAGGAACCCGGCCAGTCCAACTCCAACCTCTGGTTCCTCGACCCGGCCAAACTCGATTCGGAACTGGGCCGACCGATCGGCCGCGGCGCGCTCTGGTTCAACGAGCCGGTCAAGGCCGGGATTCCGAGCGAGGCGTTCCTCTTCGTCGGCTGGGACCTGCGCGGCGTTCACCTGAAGCATGACGCGGGAAAAACCGTGAATTTCCGCTTCGAGATCGACCCGGCAGGCGACGGGACGTGGAAGGACTTCCAGACCGTCCCGGTCGAAAGCGCCGAGTGGGTGGAATTCCCGGCGGACGCGCCCGGCGAGTGGATCCGCGTGACCGTCGATTCCGACCTCCCGAACGGCACCGTGATGTTCCAGTACGCCCAAAAAGACGATCGGCCGGCGGGACCGCTCGACGCGCGTTTTGACGGTCTGGCGGAACCCGGCGCGCAGGACGTTCTGGGCGCGACGTTCTGGGTCCGCTCTGACAATCAGCGTCTGGCCGTCGTGGCGAGCGCCGTCCGGAACGGCCAGAAGGAGGCGGACCACTACTACGAGCTGACCGAGAACAGCGAGTTGGTCCGCGTGACCAAAGACTACGGCGGCGGTGAAAACGGGACGATCGGGCGGATCCTCGAAAAAGTCGCGGTCCCGGAACTCCCGGAAAACGTTTTCCGCGTGGACGATCTGAGCGTCGTCTGCACGTACGAGGGGCAGGAATTCCGCCTTCCCGTGGCGTGCGATGAGCTCGTAAAGCCGCAGGTCCTCCCGATGCGGATCGACCGTGAAGCGGCGACCGAGCGCGACCTTTTCCACTGCGCCGGAATGTTCTACGAGCTGCCGGCGGCCAACGCGGGCGGACTCCCCAAGATCCGGCCCGTGGCGCGTGACGGAAAGTTCATCACGGACTACGCCTCGTACCGCGGCCTGATGGTTTTGGGCGGGATCGACCCGAAAGCGGCGGCCCTCCCGGAAAACGAGCGAAACCCGCACCTGATCGTTTCCGAAGACGGCAAAGCGGCGGTCTGGGCCGGGGCGATCGACGATCTGTGGACGTTTGGAAAACCCGCCGGACGTGGATTCCTCTGGAAGGAAACGGACGTGAAGTCTGGCGAGCCGTCCCTCCCGTTCCTCCTGACCGGATTCGACCGTAAAGTGGTGAGATTCAGGAATCATTCCGACTTCCCCGTCGCCGTAACGCTCGAAACCGACCTGACCGGCACCGGCGTCTGGAGTGTTTACCGCACGCTGACGTTCGGCCCCGACCAGGCCGCAACGTTTGCATTCCCCCGCGCCTTCCAGTCCTACTGGCTCCGCGCGACGGCCAGTGCCGATGCGAAATTGACCGCCGAGGTGGCTTTCATCTGAGTACAAATCCTTGATTTCAAAAAAGATCCAACCAAATTAACCCCCATTTTCCGAGGCACAAATGACGCACTCCAAACTTTTAACTTCCTTTTTCGCTTTGACTTTTCTGGTCGTTCTTTCCGTGTTCGTGCGGGCGGACGACGTCGTGACCGTGTACGCGGGAACGCTTGCGAGTCCCACCGGCGACGAAAATATTCCGCCGAGTGAGGGGATCTACCGCATGGAGCTGAACCGCACCACCGGGACGCTCACCAACTGCGGGCTGGCCTCCAAAGCCAAGAGTCCGTCCTGGGTCACGAAGCACCCGACGCTCGACGTTTACTACACCGTGGCGGGAAATGAAGACGGCTCCAGCAAAGAATCGCTCGTCATCGCGTTCAAAAAAGAGGCAGACGGCTCGCTGACCCGCATCAACACGGCAAACTCCGGCGGCACGTGCGGCACGCACATCACGACCCACCCGAGCGGGAAATTCGCCTGCGTCGCGAACTACTGCAGCGGCCAGTGCGCGTTCATCGAGCTGAACCCCGACGGGTCGCTCGGCAAAATGAACGCCGACTTCCAGCTCGAAGGCAAAGGCCCGAACAAAGCGCGCCAGCGTCAGTCCTACGCCCACTTCGTGAAGGCCGACCCGAACGGAAAATTCTCGCTTTGCTGCGACCTGGGCGGTGACCAGATTTTCAGTTTCTGCTACGACGAAGCCGAAAAAGTTTGGAAGCCGAACGCGGACTACCCCGTGACCCACAGCGCGTCTGGCGCTGGGCCGCGTCACTTGGCTTTCGCCCCGAACGGGAAGTACGTGTACGTCCTGAACGAGCTTTCCTGCACTCTGGACGCTTTCGCCTACGACGAGGAAACGGGCGCGCTGACGCTCGTCGAGTCGGCTCCGACGCTCCCGCAGGGCTTCCGCGGCGATAACAAGGCGGCGGCGATCGACATTTCCAAGGACGGCCGGTTCCTGTACGTCACGAATCGCGGCGCGAATCTCATCACGGTCTTCGCTCTGGATTCCGAGCCGATCGACGGCGAGAAAATGCAGGCGGGCGTGGTGCTGAATCCCGTCCAGTACGTCCCCTCCGGCGGAGATTTCCCCCGTTTTGCGGGCTTGGACCCGACCGGAACGATTTTCCTCGCGTGCAACAAAAAAACGCATAACGTGAACGTCTTCCGCGTGGACCAGGCGACCGGAAAGCTGACCCTGACCGGTACGACCCAGATCGCGTGGTGCACGTGCATCGCGTATTAATTTCGGAGTGCGGTGATACAGCGCGCAGCGCATTCACCGCTTTCCCTTGCGGCAATACGGCCTCGAAGAGGCGTTTGCCGCTGAAGTGAGCGGGACTTTCCCCACGGGAAAACCCCTTTTCATCGTCACGCCTTTTGATCGCTAAAGTGAAAGCGGCAAAGGAAGCCTTCGGCTTCTGTATTGCCGCACTCCAAATCATGCCCGGTTCGTTTTTTTTCGCCGCTTTTATTTTCACTGTTGGAATGGCCGCCAGCTTTTTCTTCAGCGGGACGGAGATCGGGTACTACCGGGTTTCGCGGGCCAAGCTGGTTTTGGACTCGCTGCTGGGCTGCTGGCGGTCCCGTTTTCTCCTTTGGCTGACGAACCACCCGCCGGTTTTCATTTCGACCGTCCTGCTGGGGAACAATCTCGCGAATTACGGCGTCTCGCTGGGGTCCGTGCTTCTTTTTCAGTACTTTTTCCCGGACTCATCGGCAGCGCTCCTTTCAACGGTAGTGGCCACGCCGTTCGTTTTCATTTACGGGGAGCTCCTTCCGAAAAGCGTTTTCCTCCAGGCCCCGACGCGCCTGATGCGCCAGGTGATGCCGGTTTACGGCGTACTCGTTCCTCTTTTTATGCCGGTGAGTCTTCTTTTGAGTTGGGTGAATCGCCTTTTGACGAGGCTTTTAGGAGAGTCCTCGCGGACATACGCGCTGCAAATGACCGACTCGGAACTGCAGGCTATCCTCGGTGAGGGGAAAAATGCGGGGATCCTTCAAAAATCCCAGCAGGCGATCGCGGAGAAAATCTTCAAATTCCGCTCTGTGGCGGTTGGAACGCTTATGCTTTCACTGAAGCTGTTTCCGGTAGTCAATGAGAAAATGACCCGTCAGGAGATGATTCAGAAAGCCCGTCAGTCCCATTCAAGCTGGATTTTGGCGCAAGATTCAAAGACCACCGGTAAAACTTCCCGGCCGATTGGGTTTTACTACTTTAGCGACTTGCTTTTAAGTCCTGAGGATGAACCGCTTCGGCGCAGGAAACTTTTGGAAATTCCCGCCTCGATTTCGTACCCGGAGGCGATGGGGCGGATGCTCACAGCCGACGTACCGTTTGCCGTGCTGATCACGGCACAGGGGGAGTACCTGGGGATCCTGCCCCGCGACGAATATTAGACTTTCAGAGAAACGTTTCGTTTTTTGTTCACTCGACTTTAAAAACCCGGAAGCCGGAGTCGATCCCAAGCGCCCCGAACTGCATGGCCGCGCGGCGGAGGCGCTCTTTTCCGATCTCGCTGATGTTCGCGTAGCCGGCCTGAGCCGCGTGCGTTTTTTCTCCGCAGGGTTCCGCGCACTGCACGAGGATGAATTTCCGCCGGCCGTCATCCTCGGCGTTGAGTTTCATCACGGCGTGCCCGGTCGTCGCGGAGCCGGAGAAGAAATCCAAAATGATCCCGTCACGGATCGTGCGCCGAAAGAGCGTGACGAGCAGATCGAGCGGCTTCGCGTAGTCGAAGACCTTCACGTTCCCGAAAAGGCGTTTCAGTTCCTCGCTCCCGACCTTCGTGCTGAAAAGCCCCAGCGACGTCACGATCGGCTTGAACGGATTGGCGTACTCACTGAAAAACTCCTTCCGGGCCGGGAATTTGTCGTTTGAAGCTGGAAAAATGATCCGCCCCTCTTTCACCCACTGCGCCATTTTCTCCTCGGTGTACGGCGTCTCGAACGAAAAAACCATCCCGTTTTCCGGATTCGTAATGCTTCGGACCCGAAATCCCTGGCCGAAGCGCTGCAGGTACTGGCGTTTCCACGGGCCGCGCGGATCATCATCGGGATTGGAGAAACCGTCGTGGACGTTTCGCGGGTCGCCGAGAAAGCGGAACTTTTGTGTCCGGGCGTACACCAGAATGTACTCGTGATTCGGGACACACATGAGTTTCGGCGGGATCCCCTTTGCTTCCCGTTTCGTCTGCCAGACGAGCTGGGCGACAAAATTTTCCGGCCCGAAAACCTCGTCGCAGAGGAGCCGCAGGTACGCCGCCTCATGATCGTCGATGGAAATGCAGATCGCGCCGTCCTCCGCAAGCAGATTCCGAGCCAGGATCAGCCGGGGGAGCATCATGGAACACCAGGGAGCATGAAGTGGTTTCCCGGATGTTTTCCGCGAGATTTTCTCCTGATTTTTTTCAATCGTCTGAAACCGGTCACAGAAGATGAAATCGCGGCCCGTATTGTAGGGCGGATCGATGTAGATCAGACGGACTTTCCCGGCATGAGTTCCTTGCAGGAGGCGGAGGACCTCCAGATTATCGCCCTCAAAGTAAAGGTTTTCCGTCTCGTCCCAGTGGAAACTTTCGTCGGGGCAGGGTACAAGGCGGCGGGACGGTGGAAGAAACGCCTCTTTTAGGGCCTCGCGCTTTCCCGGCCAGGTAAATTCCAGTTTCTCTTCTGTTTCTGACGAGTTTTTCATTTTTCAGCGTCCTGCACTTTTCCGAAAACGATTTTGGGTTTCTGTTTCTTCTTTCTGATGATGTCGGCGTGGCTTTTATTGATGCAGGTGAGAAGATTCTTTGAAATGTACTCTTTACGGGTCAAACTGTGCGACTTGATGAAATTCAGCGTTTCAACCCAACCTTCTTCTTTAAGCATTCCGAACATTTTCCGGAATCCTTCTCCGTAAACCGGCGCTTCGTTGGTAAAACGGTTTTGAGTCAGCTGTGGGTTTCCATGAAGGGTGGAACAAATTCCCGCGATCGCCTCGCAGAATCCCTCCTCGATGATCGGGTCGTCGATGTAATAGCAGTATCCTCGCAGGAAATCGTGTGTCAGTTCGTGAACGATCGAGTCAAAAACCACGGCTCTGGGCGCTCCGCTGACCACCAGCATCCCCGAGTCGATCTCCTCCAGTTCGATCGTGAGGACTTTCTCGTCGGGGCTGAACTGGGACAAAACGCTCGAATTTGTGATGTGGACCGCCCCCACGTTTGGCGGAAGACTGGAAGAGGCTGTTCTGCGTTCGAATTCTTCCCGGGAAACGACTTCCATTTTAAGTGAGGGATTAACAGGAAAGTTGAAATTCTTCGCGAGCATTTCCTGCGCCTCTTTCAAAATCGGAATGGCCTCTTTGGTCGTGGTGATGATGGATTCCCGGCAGGACGCGCAAAGAGGTTCGCCGTTGACCATGGCTATTTCTTTGTGGCTTCCGCAGTACGTGCAGCCCGGTTTTTGCATACACGTCGCACAGAAATAGATCTCTTTTCCCTGGAAGTCTTTGGTGATTTGGAATCGTGCGTTCTGCCCAATGCCGAGGATCGCTCCGCAGGATGCGCAGGAGTATTTTTTCCCGAGGCACGTCTCCGAACAAAATATTTCATCTTCGAGCTGGTAGTACTTTCCCTTGCAAGCCTTCCCGCAGATGGAACAGATATGCGACTCCGCCTGAAGCAGCGCGGCCGTGCAAAAGAGGAACAAACTCCCCAGAGCAAGTGCGTATTTCATTTCATTTGATCTCACGGAAATGGTCCTCCCCGTCTTGCACAAATGGTTTTGGTTGATTGGGCTGAATTCTGCTTAAAACGTCCTTGGACTCAGGCGAGTTCACCAAATCCTCGGCCTCCGGGTCCGGCTCCGGGTCCGGCTCCGGTTCAGGATTTTTGGTACGAATTTTCTCATAATTCGGCGTAATTCTGCGGCGGCTTTTTCCGCGGGAGCGTTCCACCGGTCGGGAAGGAAGCGGGTAAAACTTTTTTTCCGGTTCATCCCACGGAGGAATTTCACCCTCATCTTCGGACTCCTCCCGGAAAAGATCTTCGTCGGACTCATCCTCTTCATCTTCAAAATCATCATCCGTGTCATCCGGATCGTCGTCGAACTCATCGTCGAAATCTTCATCCGATTCGTCTTTAAACTCCTCGTCAGAGTCATCCCGATCGTCTTCAAACTCATCTTCCTGATCGTCCCAGTCGTCCTTGAAATCCTCCTCAGAGTCGTCCATTTCAGCTTCACTGGCCTCGATTTCCTTCATGGCGGCCTCGGCGCGTGCGCGTTCAATTTCGGCCTGGATCGCGCTGCCTTGTTCCTTTTCGAACTCGGCCTTCATCGCCTCCCAGTCCTCTTTTTTGAGGAGGACCTCGCGCGGCTTGGTGTAGCCTTTGAACGCTCCGACGATCCCGTCCTCCTCCATGTAGTCGATCAGGCGGGCGGACCGGCCGTAACCGATCCCGAGCATGCGCTGAAGAAGCGAAATGGAGCCGCGGCCCTCGCTCACGATGATGTCGATCGCCGAGGTGTAAAGCTCGTCGCGTTTGGCCCACTCGGCGAGTTTGCCGCCTCCGCCGGCGCCGAGGTGCTGTTCGATTTCGTCTTCAAACTGTGGTTCACCCGTCGCGATGGCGGCGACGATGCGGTAAATCTCGTCGTCGCTCAGGTACGTCCCTTGCGCGCGGATCAGTGTGCTGGTTCCCGGCAGCAGGAACAGCATATCGCCGTGGCCGAGAAGACGGTCCGCGCCGTTTTCGTCCAGAACAACGCGCGAGTCGGTTTTGCTCGAAACCTGGAAGGCGATTCGGGCGGGGAGGTTCGACTTGATGAGCGACGTAATGACCGAAACGATCGGTTTCTGCGTCGCGAGAATGAGGTGAATGCCGACGGCGCGGCTTTTCTGAGCCAGCCGGATGATGTGCGACTCCACGTCTTTCGGCGCGGTCATCATCAGGTCGGCCATTTCGTCCACCACGATCACGATGAATGGCATGGTCTCGGGCATGGTCTCGCCCGGCTGCGGTTTCACACGATGGACTTTCGTCGCGTGGTCCATTTTGTTGTAGTCCTTCATGTGCCGGACGCCCGCACGGGCCAGCCATCGGTAGCGGTCCTCCATCTTTTCCACAGCCCACGCCAGGATCGCCTCAGCCTTTTTCATGTCGGTGACGACCGGGTGCATGAGGTGCGGGATCTCGCGGTACTGGCTCATCTCGACCATCTTCGGGTCCACCATGAGCATACGAACGTCCTTCGGGCTGCGCGTCATGATGATCGATGCGATGATCGAGTTGAGACACACGCTTTTTCCCGTTCCGGTACGGCCCGCGATGAGCAGGTGCGGGAGCGTCGCCAGGTCGGCCATGAGCGGTTTCCCGGCTACGTCTTTCCCGAGAAAGACCGGAATACTCATTTTGTTGTACTTGCCCGCAAGCTGCTCCATGACCTCGCGCATACGGACGAGCTGCTTCTTCACGTTCGGGATTTCGATTCCGACCAGATTTTGTTTTCCAAGGAGCGGATAGACGATTCGAACATTGGAAACGCCCAGCTTCACGGCCAGATCGTCCGCAAGACTGGCGATTTTGCTGACACGAAGCCCCTGTTCCGGCTCGACCTGGTACTGGGTGATGGTGGGGCCGAGCTGGATTTCCCGAACGGTCACATTGAAACCAAACTCCTTGATGTAACGTTCCAGCAGGGTTGCGCGTTCCTTCGCTTCCGTCTCAAATTCCGAGTAGTCAAAATTCTCGGCCGGGTCCAGAAGGTCGAGCGAAGGAAATTCGTATTCCGGTTCATCGGCGGGATGCTGTTCCAAAAGCTCGATCCCTTCCCCGGCCGTGCCGGTAAGAAGCGTCGTGACGCCCGCGTTCAGTTCGCCTTTCGCGTCCTCCACGATTCCCGAGTCGATCGCGTCCGATTTGGCTTCCGAAAATCCACCCGTGGAGTCGGTCAGATTGACGGGTTCCGTTTCCGGATGATGAATCGCCAGTTCGCGTGGTTTTTCCGAAATTGAGGCCGTAGTGGAATTATTAGCGGAACGGATTTTTCGGGGCTGTGTAACCGTTTCGTCAATTTCGTACCCGTCCACTGCTTCCATCCGTTTTGCCTGCCGCGCCCGCCGTTCGGCTTCAGTCAGTAAAGTCGGCGGCACCGTATCCGGGTCAGCGATTTCCAAGGCTTCTTTTTCCGAATGAACCCCCCAACCCGTACGTTCAGGAGCCGCTTTCTGCTCTTGATTCAACGGTACAGAATCGATGTCGTTCGGTACGACGCCGGGTTCCGTTCCGGAATCGTGCAACTTGTGTTTCAGGCTTTGCAGCGGATGGTGAAAAATGCGCTTCCAACCAGTACGCCCCCGAAAGAATCCGCGTGTTACCAGCAGGATCCTTCGGATGGATTTACGTGGGAGTTTCGAGAAAATTTGCCGTAAAACAAACGGAACGATAAAATCGCTGTATAGAAAGATCCCGACCAGCGCGAGGAACAAAATACCTAAAAAACCGCAAAAAACTCCTGCGAGACTGAAAAGGGAAGCCCACGCGACACCAACGACACCGCCGTGACCATAAATCAGGTTGGTCGAGTAGGTCTCGGAAAATCCCGATGCTCCGTATAATGGGTTGTTAACGGAGAGATTATTGCAGAAAAAAAGCGTAATGAACGCACAAACCGCTATCTGGAGGAAACAGAAACCTGTAAACCGCAAAGCGTAATATTTAGCGTGAAGATCGAAAAGGTAACGAATCAGGTGGTAGGCTGCCGCGTAAACCGTGAAGTAAATTCCGTAACCGAAAAAAGCAAAGCACATAGCCGAAAACCGGGCACCGATCTCCCCGCACCAGTTTGTCACCGGTACGTTGGGCCAGATGTTCGTGTTGTACTGGTCCGCTGGATTAAACGTAAGAATACTCAGCGCAAAGAAGAGGAAAAGCCCAACTGCCGCAATCTTGTAAACGCACGAAATGGTCCGGTAGAATGTTCGATACTTCATAAAAACCTTTTTCTTTCGCTGAAAAAGAGGTGGAACTCATTCTCCTCATTATTCGTTATTCGTTATTCATTATTCATTTTATTTCGCCCAGGTCGATTCCATGATCACGTGAAAAACGTCCACATCACGCAGTTCTTTCAGAGGGAGAAAACGCGCATCGGATGTCAAAAAAACCGTCTTCTGGGACCGGTCGCGGGCCGCCGCCCCGTGCGAGGCTTTCACCACGGTCGTGTCCAGCGAGATCGACCGTGTCGCAAAGTCCATGAACAAATCGCACGGGTCGTACCCCGGTTTCTGGTGAATGTCCACCCGGCGGGCGAAATCGGGCGCCTTCGCGTCGTCCAGCCACCAGTAATACGCCATCCAGCTCGTCGGTTCCGACATTAATATTACGTCGCCGGAACGTTCGTGGTTTAACCCGTACTTTTCGATGTCGGCCCCCACCAGAATCTCCGCCACGCCCTCCTTTTTCTCGAAAAGCTGTGCCACTTTCCGAATCGTCTCCGAGTCGTGGTTCTTCACGTACACGTGCGCGAACTGGTGGTCGCAGTAGGCGAAAGCGTCACTTTCCCCCCAGTCGGGCAGCTCGCCGCGGAAAACGTCGTAATCCCGGGCGATCGAGCGGATCGGGCTGGGCGTGACCCCGTCCCCTTCCTTCACTTTCAGAAGCCCGGCTTCACGGAGCATCCGGTTCGGGAAAACGGTATGGTTCACGTCCGTCATGGCGTACTCGCCCGCAATGAACCACGTGATCTCATCCTCGTACGCCGCCTGGAATTTCGTGATCAGCGTGTCGAGCAGCGTGTTCAGCTCGCCGAGCATCGCGTCCACCTGCGGGGAGTCCGCGCCGAATTTCTGCGGGGCGTAATCTGGGTACGCGAGGTAAATGTAAAAGAATTCCGGCATTTCTTTCGCCGCCAGCCACGCCGCGGAGTTCACGACCCAGTTCGCAGAACTGATGTTCACCATCGGCCCCCAGTAATTATGCAGAGGGAAATGACCAAACTCGCCGAGCAGCTCGCGGTACAGATCGGGGTAGCGCGTCCAGCACCACAGATCCTCGGTCCCGTCCGGATTGTGGATCGGTTTGTGCGTGCAGACGTATTCCGCTTCACACTCGACGGCCTGAAGCGCAAACCAGACGGCTGACCGCGGTGTGTCGGGGTGGTGGTAGATCAGATCCCAAAGCTGCGCCTGCTGAACCGCCTCATTTGTGAAGGTCCACATGGTGAGCTTTTCCTTCTCGGGAGACCAGATCGCGTTCCCGATGATGCCGTGTTTGTTCGGCAAAAGACCGGTCGTCAGATTAGCCTGGACCGGGCACGTGACGCACGGAAAGCTGGGCGTGAGTGTTGCCTGCGCCCCTTTCGGGAGCAATATCCGGTTCAGGGCCGGCAGTTTCTGGAGGTCTTTCTCACGAAGTGCAGGAATGGACAAAAAAACGATGTTCCTCATCATGGCTTGGGTCCTTCTGGATTAAAACAAGACGAATTTCTCTTATTTTATCACACAGAGAAAAACGTGCAAGGGGGGATTTTCCTCATTTTAAGTCAAGTTACTGGGACGAAGTTACAAGCGTCGTTCACGTAAGAGTCAGGCCCCCGTCTTGACAAAGTATCTGACTTGGTTTATAATAAAAGAAATTCAGGCTTAATATCGTCATTCCTTTCCCCCTTTCCTCCATTCCTCACAGGTTTTAATCATGAAACGCCGACAATTTCTTGAAACGACGCTGGCCACCCTGACCGCTGCGCCGCTTTTAGCCTCTCAGGAGTTTTCGACCGACCCGGTCGCGAAAGTCCAGCTCACGCCGGAAATTTCCTCCTCCCGCATCGGTTTTGGAACGGGTGTACACGGCGGCGGACGCCAGTGCAATTTGACCCGCATGGACCACGATTTCGCTGTCGATCTGTTACGCTACGCCTATGACTGCGGCATTCGGTTCTTCGACATGGCAGACATGTACGGGACGCACGCCCTTGTGGCGGAGGCCCTTGAGGGAAAACCGCGGGATTCTTACGTCCTGAGCACCAAAATCTGGCATCAGCGCGGCGGACTTCCCGAGCCGGAACGCCTCTCGGCTGAGGAGCTGATTCCGCGTTTCCTCAAGGAACTGAAAACCGACTACATTGACGTGGTTCAGCTTCACTGCCTGAGAAACAGCGAATGGGTCAAGGAGCATGAAATGCAGTTTGAACCGATGGAGCGGCTCAAGAAGAAGGGCCTCATCCGTGCCCATGGTGTTTCCTGCCACGGCCACGACGCGGCGCAAATTGCCGCCGTTCATCCGTGGGTGGACGTCATGCACATCCGGATCAATCCCGAGAATAAAGTCATGAGCGCGACGTGGGACGAAACCCTCCCGGTGATCAAGAAAGCCAAGGAAAACGGGAAGGGCGTGATCATGATGAAAGTCCTGGGCGAGGGCAGGATCGACACGCCGGAAGCCCGTCGGGCGTCCACGTTTGCCGTGACCCAGAAGTCTGGCGGCGACGTGATGATCGTCGGCTTCGAAAAACGCCAGCACATCGATGAGTTCCTGACCAACGTCGGAGACGCGCTGAAAGAAATGGCGCACTGAAAGAAAACGCCCAAGCCCGTTTCATTTCAACCCTTTTATTTAAACACGGATTTTTGCGGATTAAAAGGATTTTCACGGATTTTTCTTAAATGGATTTCAAGGTTTTACGGGAGTTTTAGTGAAAATAAAACGAAATCCTTTTAATCTTTTTAATCCGTGAAAATCCGTGTTTAAATAAAAGTTGGAAGCGGGAAGGGCATGATGTTTAAATTGGCTGGTCCCGATCTGCCCAGTTTGCAGGGGGTTTTCTATTTCCACTTCTCGACCCACCAGCGCGCTTTGTAGATTTTCGCGTCTTTGAGCGTTCCGACGGGAGTGAGCGTCTGGTTGAAGAACGGGATGCGGTCGGACCAGTAGTCCATCGTCGGCGCCTGAATGATCAGCGTCCCTTCGGGCGACTGCGAAACGCTCTTGATGCAGCGCATCGCCGGCGGGGTCGCGTCTTTCGGGAGGAGCGCGGTGAATTCCTTCTTTTCGATGTTAAACACGCCAATGCCGGCCCCGGTCACGAAAAGCGCCCTCTGATTCGGCACCGGGTACAGATCGTGCCCACCCGCTGCGGGGGTCCCGGCGACCGGGATCGAAAACTCTTTCGTAAGCTGTGGGTCTTTTTTGTTGAAATTGTATTTGTAGCCGGCGAGTTCAGTGTAGCCCAGGACCCACAAAATCTGGAGCTCCTCATCCCAGACGCAGCCGTGCCCGCCGATGGTGGGGTACTGCCTGCCTCTCGGGTTCGGCTCCAGCCGCGAGTCGGCGTTGATCGCGTCATTCCCTTCCGGAACGGGCCAGACGGTAAACAGTCCGCCGCTGGAGATCGAGACGATGTTTCCGTCCGGCAGGAGCTCGATGGAGTGCGGATTCCCCTCAATGTGCGCGTAGAAAAGGCACGCTTTGTCCGCCAGCCGGATCAGGGCGATGCCGCCGCCGGAGGCCGTCACGAGCAGGTGGGACGTCCCGAGCGCCGGCTTGCACTCGTCGGGATTGCGGAACCATTTGTAATGCTCGGGATCGATCTGCGGCGACATTTCGGGGGACCACTCCCAAACGACCGATTCGGGCTGGTTCCAGTCGGTACCGGGTTTCAGGATGAGGATCTTGTGCCGGAACTGGTCGCAAACGACCACGTTGGCGCTGAACGGCCCGGCCGGCACCGCGTCGGACTTGATTTGAGCGTGCATTTTGGCCAGCGCGTCGGCGAGATTTTCCGCCTGCGCGGTGAGGGAAAACGCGCAAAGGGCTAAAAGAATGAACTGAAAGGAAAGGAAGGAAACGAAATTTTTCATGGTTGAATCCTTTGGGAAAAATCAAAATCAAAAGGCTCCCCTGAAAGGGGGCTGCCGAGCGCAGCGAGGCTGGGGGGTTCTGAAAATGTGCCGGATTTTTGCCGGTTCAGGAACCCCTCCGGCCCTTCGGGCCACCTCCCCTTTCAGGGGAGGCAAATTTGATAGCGTTTCACTCCAAAATACCCGATTTTCCCTCTCGCGTCAAGTCCCCCCCCTTGACGTTTCAGAGGCTGGTCCTTAAAATGAAGGAAAAACGTCAACCCTCCCCCTTTGCAAACTCTCACGACCATGAAACACTTCACCCCCCTTTTTTTCGCCGTGCTTTTTGCTCTTTCCTTTTTCCCAGTTTTTGAAACGGACGCGCAGACGATCGACCCGCTGGAAACCCGCTGGACGTTCGGGAATCACGAGCCGATCCCGATGTACCGCCGGATCGGGCGGCGCAGTACGGGCGGGATCGAGGGAAGCGCGCAGTGGCTCGCCGACTGGCACCACTGGTACGACTCGGAAGCCTGCCCGGCCCAGATGGAAGTCCTCGGGCTGAATATGATCCACTCCCGCTTTTACAAGGGGTTGGGCTGGGCGTACGAATCGCGGGACTTGCCGAACGTGCAGAAATTCGTCGCCAACTGCCACAAACACCACGTCCGTGTGCTGGCGTACATCCAGTACATGACGCTCTACTATGAGGTGATGAAAGACGAGATCCCCGACCTGGAGACGTGGGCCGCCATCGACGAAAACGGGCAAAAAGCAATCTACGGAGGCGACTATTTCCGCTGGCTCCCGTGCGAGGGAAACCCGAAATTTGAGGAATATTTGAAAAAAGTCATCCAAATCGCGCTGACCGACGGCGGCTTTGACGGCCTGATGATCGATAATGCATGGGGCGAACGGTGCTACTGCGACCGGTGCACGAAGGATTTCCGCGAGTACCTCGAAAAGAAATGCGACCCGTTCGGGCGGCTGGGGATCCCGTCGTTCCGCCACATTGAGATCCCGCAGAGGGCGAAGTTTGGCGAGATTCAGGACCCGCTTTACCAGGAGTGGCTCCTCTTCCGGACGGAGCGGCACTCGGCCCTTTTCCAGCGGCTGACGGCCTACGCCCGGTCGATCAAACCCGACGCGATCGTGACGGCCAACACGTGGGACATTCGGAACCCGCGTCTCGCGTGGCAGGATTCGTACGACATTCCGGAAATGACGCGGGATTTCACGTTCCTTTTGTCGCAGGACTCGAACGCGCCGCGGGTTTTGAACGGCGGGATCATTAATCGGGTGCGTGAGCTGAAACTCGGTCAGGCGCTCGGGAAACCGGTCCTGGCCCTCTGCGATCAGGACGCGGGGATCCAGACCGAGGACCAGTACCTGCTCCCGCTTTGGGAAGACGTGGTCTTTGGCGGGATCCCGACCGACCGGACGATCATGAAGCCCGACCGTGAACACTTCGTTTCGCCGGAGGTGATCGCATTCCGGAAACCGCTTCTGGAGCGTTTCAACCAGGAGATCCGGGAGAACCGCCCGGCCTTTGCGGCTCCGACCTGGAACCCGGTCCGCGTGCTGATCTCCCGCGAGTCGCAGTTCTTCTCCGAGGCGGCGTTTTCCGGCCTCTTTGCCGCGGAGGAAGTCCTTCTGAGGAACCACGTCCCGTACGGGCTTCTGCTCACGTCGGCGAAAACCCCGATGGAGATCCCGGCGGACTGCGAGCTTCTGGTCGTTCCGGACCAGCGATGCCTGAGCGAAGCGGAGATCGATCGGCTCGTCGCGTGGGCCAAAGGGGGTGGAAAACTCTTCCTTTCTGGCCCGGTCGGCGATTACGACGAGCTGTACCGCCAGCGGCGCGAGAATCGGCTTTCGCGTGAGGTGAAGGACCTTCCGAACGTGGTGTACCGCGCGGACGCCGACCAGTCGCCCGGCCGCATGAACGCGAAAGGGTGGGAAGATTGGGAGAAAAAAGACGGCGGAAAGCGCCTGATCGCCGACGTCCGGACGCTCTGGACCCCGCCGGTTGAGCTGGACCTCCCGCAGACGGTTTTCACCGAGTGGAAGCGCGACGGGAATCGGCTTTACATTCATTTCGTGAACTACCTGCCTCAGCCCGTCACGGCGGAAGGCGTGGGTGAGTTCCGCGAGCACGCGCTGAGAGTCGTGGAACTTACGGGGACGACGCTTCCAGCGTCGTTTTAAGAACCCCGGGAAAGAAGGAACGCGGTGAATGAGTTTCACGCTCACTCACCGCGTTGCGATTTACCTAGAAAACCCGATCCCCGGGGCTCCTATTGAACCACGTGTTTTTCCCGCCGTCGTCCTTCTGGTCCGGCCCGACCGAGTAGAGCAGATACGGCCTCCACTGCAGGCGAATCGGCTCGCCGAACTCTTCCTTGTCGTTGATTCCACTTCTTTTGACGATGTAATCTGGTAATTTTTCCTCTTTCCACGTTTCATACCGCTTCCAGAACGCTTCTTCCGACTCGGGGTTCAGGCGATATTTCAACGGTTCTTTTGTCGGCGAGAATGGGTCCACCAGAACCTCTTGCGGAAGCCCCAGTTCAGCAAGCGTCTCGGGGTACGCGCCGTTTTGGAGTTTGTAACGCTCCAGCTCCGCGGCAATCCGGAGCTGATTCGCCATCATCCGGTTTTGGAAGTAAAAGAACCGGATCCAGTAAACATCAAAAGATTCGGCAAAATTCCAGGCTAATTTTCTGGAAGCCCAGCTTCTGAAAAATGTACCGGTCAGCAGCCGCCACGGTTCGTTCCATAGGGAAGTGTATTCTTTTTCCAAGTCCTGGAGGAAACGTTCATGGGCTTCAAGAGGAATAAATGTTTCGGTATTGCCCTCCCTTTCCATGAAACTGGTTATGATTTTGTGAAAGGTCTTTCGGACGGTTTTTTCTTCGAGGAAGTCTTTCTCGTTCCGCTCCCAAAAAAATAACTCCGGAGTGGATTGCCAATCCGAAATCTGCGACTGCAAAAGCGCAAAATCTTCGTACTTGAATCTTTCTGACATTTCGCGCCAGGTCGGCTGTTGGGATTGGAATTTCAGGACCTCGTCCAGCAGAGCGGTCGCTTTTTCAAGCCCCTGAGGCGAGAGTTTCCCGGATTTCAGGGCGATCCGAAGCGTCTGGCAGGCATCTAATGCAGATATATTCCCTTCGAATACATAAAACCAGTAGGAAGCTTTTTGCAAATGTTGACCGACCAGAAATATTGTTCGTACGTCTTCCAGGGCTTTTTCTTCCTCGCCGATTTCCAGAGAGTGCGCGGCACGAATCTGATAAGATTTCACGAAGGAATGGATCCTGATTGGCCATTCTGTGTGGATGAACGTATCTTCCGCAGAAAAATGATATGGCATCAGGTATGGCTTCCGAACGGCCGCGGCGACCCGGTCCAGGATCGGGTCGTTCTCCTTCAGCCACTCGGCGGCGAGGGGGTGCTCCTCGTCCTTCCACGGCTGAGTAAGATGGAAATCGATGTAAAAACTCAAAACGTACTCACCCATTTTCGGATCGGAAAGACTTTCCGGTTCATCGAACTCGGTCCGCATGTAATCTTCCGGACTGGTTTTCAGGATGGAAACGTCCATGTAAGTATCGTCATCTTTGGGAAGATGCTCTCTCAGCCAATTGGCAAACATGAAATTATAATCCGGAAATTCCGGCTTGGTGTCCAGCAGAAGATCGAGCTTTGCGTACGTCAAAGGGACGATATGATAATCAGGGGATTCTGGATTGTTCGTGTAGGTCAGGATTGTGGGGCCGAACATTTGCAAAAGGTCCCGCATGCCGTTTTGCTCGGGGTCCTTGAACATTTCGGCGTACTGCTCGAGCAGAGGCGTGTAGTAATCGACCTGGCCGTTCGGCTTGCGCGGCTCGGTGATGAAGTGCGTTTCAGGCGTGATCCGGGCCGGGAACTTCGCCAGCAGCAGCGGGACGCACATCCAACAGACCAGGACCGCGACGCCCCAGCAAACGGGGTTCCGGTACAGCGGCCGCGGCGGCTGCGGGTCGTCGTAACGGTTTGGGCCGTCCGTCCCCTTGCGAAGGAAAAGCACGACCCAAAGAAAAACCTGCGCGATGGGGATGAACGTCAGCCAGAACCAAAAGCCGTTCCAGTTTACATCGTGCAGCCGCCTCACCTGGACGCTGATCAGCGGCGGGGAGAGGATCAGGAGCAGGGCCGCCGTGAACCAGATTTTGTCCCAGTTGTAAAGTGCGTCGGCCAAAAATGTGCAGCACAGGGTAATCCAGGCCGCGAAAAGCAGGAATTCCACGAACAGGCAGAGCAGCAGCTCGCCGCGTCCCGACCGTCCGCGGAAACTGGCGTACCGCGTGACGAAAACGGATTTGAAGGCTGAAAGATAGTGGTTCATGAGCGTTTCCCCGGCAAAAGGTTTTGAGGTCCATTTGATTTCCATCTACAATTATACACGATTGACGGAATAATTTTCCCAGAAAATCTCAGAAAATCCCCAGAAAAATCCCAGAATCGTCAAAAAACCCCCCAGCCGCTTGACTTTCTCTCATTTTATGGTATAATAGGAAAGTTAGTTCACTCTCGAGAAAGGAGCAGATCCATGAAAGCACTCATCGTTTTGGCGCATCAGAAACCGGAGGGGAGTTTTTGCGGCGCGCTGGCCCATCTCGCGAAAGAAACGCTCACCGCAGCCGGTTACGAAGTCACGCTGAAAGACCTCTACGCGGAGCATTTCGACCCGATCCTCACGGCCGACGAACTGGCCGAGCCGATGGAAACGCTCAGCGGGCCGATCCGCGCGGACATTCAGCAGGTGCTTGACGCCGATTTTTACGTCGTGATCCATCCGAACTGGTGGGGAATGCCCCCGGCGATTTTGAAGGGCTGGATCGACCGTGCGATCCGTCAGGGATTCTGCTACGCCTTCACGGCGGAAGGGGTCATTCGGAAGCTGGAAGGGCGCAAAGGCGTCGTTTTCACGACCGGGAACACCCCCCCCGAGATCGAGGTCAGCGTCAACGGCGACCCGCTCGAAAACCTTTGGAAGAACATCGTATTCAAAACCGTCGGCGTGGATGATTTCACCCGGATCAATTTCGCGTCGGTCATCATGAGCACGCCCGAACAGCGCGCCGGATGGCTGAAGCAGGCGAAAGAACTGCTTGAAGAAAAAGCCCGGAGCTGAATGGAAGATTTGAATTTAACTCATTATTTTGTCATGCCCGAACGCAACGAAGCACTTTTTAACGCCATTTTGACCGGCAAAAACGTGGACGCCAAACGGCTCGTCCAGGAAGCGCTCGATTTGGGGTCCACTCCTCAGGACCTGATCGCTGATTCGATGATTCCTGCGATGGATGAGGCCGGCGCACGTTTTGAAGCGCATAAATTCTTCGTTCCCCAGCTGATGATCGCGGCCCGGGCGATGAAGGAATCGCTTGCGGTCCTTTCGCCGCTTCTTGCCGCCTCGGGTTCCGAGCCGATTGGGAAGGTGGTCATTGGGACGGTCATGGGCGACATGCACGACATCGGGAAGAACCTCGTCGCGTCGATGCTCGAAGGCGCGGGGTTCCAGGTGATCGACCTTGGGACGAACGTTACGCCCGAGAAGTTCGTCAAGGCGCTTCAGGATAATCAGGCGGAAATCCTCAGCATGTCGGCCCTTCTGACTACCACCATGCCCGCCATGCGCAAAACGATTGAGGCGCTGATTGCCGCAAATATGCGTGACTCGGTCCGGGTCATGATCGGCGGCGCGCCGGTGACGCAGTCCTACGCCGACGAAATCGGCGCCGACGGCTACAGCGACAACGCGAACGCGGCCGTGACACTCGCCCGGAAACTCATCGCGGAAATGCCATAATACTACGGGGACGACGCTTCCAGCGTCGTTTTGGGGAGTGCGGTGATACAGTCGCGCAAGCGACATTCACCGCTTTCCCTTGCGGCAATACAGCCTCGAAGAGGCATTTGCCGCTGAACCATGCTGGACGTTCCTCACGTGAATACTTTTTTGAATCACTGCGTCTTTCGGTCGCTAAATGAAAGCGGCAAATGAAGCCTTCGGCTTCTGTATTGCCGCACTCCACAATCAAGGAGATCACCATGAAATTACTCCCCCACATTCTTTTTTCTTTCTTCCTTTGCTTTGCCGCGGCCGTTTCCGCTGCGGAATTAAAACTCACGGCCCCACCGGACGGCGCGGCGCTTGATACGGTTTCGCCGCTTGAACACGAATTCCTCGAAAGTGACGCCCAGCGTGCCGTCGTTCCGGAGAAGATCCGGATCCGTCTCGAAAATTACGACAAAGACCTCGCCGCGTTCAAGGCCGAACAGGAAAAGGCCAAGGCCGAGGGGCGCGAAGTGACGATGCGCGACCCGACCTATTGGGCCGACTTCCGCGGGAATGACTGGTCCGACGAGTTCATGAAGCGTTACAAAGCCGAAAACGCAGATTTTCGCCCGCTGACGTGGACGGTCGAGGGTGAAGTCACCGACCAGACCGTCCTTTTCTCCGAAACGGAAGATTTCGCCGACCCGCTGCATACGTACACGCTGACCAACTCGGCCCGGCCGGAAAACCTCAAGCTGGGCGTGAAGTATTTCTGGAAAGTCACCGCGAAAGACGAAAACGGCCAGACGGTCGAGTCGGACGTCCGGACTTTCACGACGCTTGACCGCTTCTCGCGCTTCATGAGCAGCGTCTGGATCATGAACTTCCGTGACCTTGGCGGCGGCGTGAACGCAGACGGGAAAAAAGTGCGTCAGGGCCTGGTTTACCGCAGTGCCGCCCTCCACAGAAATGCCTACACGAAAGACCCGCGGGCCCAGAGCAAGGACGAAATGCTTTACTTCTTCCGCGATGTGCTCAAGCTCAAATGCGAGTTTGACCTGCGCGGCGTGAATGAGACTCAGGCCCGCTGGGATGCCGGTGAGCCGAAACTCGAACCCGATTTCCGCCGGATCAATTTCCCGATGGGCGCGTATAATCTGAAGTCGGACGGCGTGAAAAAATACCTCGTCCAGATTTTCCACACGATGGCGACCGAGGACGTGTTTCCGATGTTCTTCCACTGCGCGGGCGGCGCGGACCGGACCGGGACGGTGGGGGTCATGCTCGACGGCGTCATCGGACGCGACGACCAGACGATTATCGACCAGTACGAACTCACGACCCTTTGCGGGCATACGCGTATGCGCATCTGCCGTCTGCCGGGCATTCTGTTCAGCAACCTGAAGGAGTTTGGCCCCGACGAACCGATCCGCGTTCAGGTGGTGAAGTACCTGCTGAGCATCGGCGTCCCGCAGGAAGAGATCGACGCGGTGCATAGCAGGTTGGTCGAGGAATGAGTTAATTTACGGAGACGACGCTTCCAGCGTCGTCTCCCGGGTTTTACCTCTGCACGCGGCCGCTTCCGTTTCCGCTCATCAGCGTTTTGACCTCGGCGGCGCTCGTGTAATTGTAGTCGCCGTAGATAGAATGCGCCAGGCAGCTCGACGCCGCGGCGAAACGGATGGCCGACTGCGGGTCACACAGATCTTCAGAGTTCAGCGCAAAAATGAGCCCGGCCGCGAAGGAATCCCCACCGCCGACTCGGTCCACGATCGATTTGATCTCGTACGGCTGGTACTCGCCCGCCTCGTTGAGCGGTGCGAAAAAGGCCTGGTCACTTGCCGCATCGTAGAGGACTCCGCCCCACGAATTGTGCGTGGCCGAGTGACTTTCGCGCAGGGTGATCCCCACTTTCTGAATGTTCGGGAACGCCGCCACGACCTTTCTCGCCACGTCCGGGTAGCGCGAAGTATCGAGTTTTCCCATCTCCGTGTCCGTATTATCGGCGTGGATCCCCAAAACGTCCGCGCAGTCGCTCTCGTTGGCGATCAGAACGTCCACGTACGGCAGGACCTGCGTCATGGTGCGTTTGGCCAGTTCTTTTTTCGGGCAGGCCGGGTCCCAGTTCCAGAGTTTCTTGCGGAAATTCAGGTCCGAGGAGACGGTCAGGCCGCGCTTTTTGGCCTCCTGAACGGCGGCGATCGTCGCTTCCGCAGCGGTTTTGGAAAGGGCCGGCGTGATGCCCGTCACGTGGAACCAGCCGCAACCGGCAAAGACCGCGTCCCAGTCGTAAGCGTCGGCGGGAGTAAGGGAAATGCTCGAGTATTCGCGGTCATAAACCACGTTGCTCGGGCGCTGGTTGGCGCCGGATTCGAGGAAGAAGATACCCAAACGGCCGGCATCGGTGCGGACGATCGACGAAGTATCGACCCCCAAGCCCCGCAGCGTGGCGACGCAGGCGTCGGCGATAGAGTGCTTCGGCAGGGCCGTGACGTATTTGGACTCACCGCCGAGAAGCGCGATGGAAACGGCCACGTTGGCCTCGGCGCCGCTGAACATGGTGTGGACTTTTCCCGGCATCGCCTGCGCGAAACGAAGAAAACCCTCGGGCGCGACGCGAATCATTATTTCGCCGAATGTTACGACTTTTTTCATGTTGGATCCTTTGGCTAAAAAAACTTTCAAATTACGGGGACGACGCTTCCAGCGTCGTTAAAGTACAAAACTCTTGTTCATTTTGCAGCGAATTTGAAGACGCTTCCAGCGTCGTCCCCGCAAATTACTCTTGAACTGATACACTAATTACTTAAAAGGAACGACCACTTTGACTTCGTTCAGCGCTTCAAGGTACGCTTCCACGTTCGGGATCTTCGGGAACCGGCCTTTTCCCCATTCCGGGCAGAAATACGCGTCGATGTCCGGAACGAACGTCGCTTCTTTCTCGCCGAGGTGGCACATCGTGAACCCCAGGTCTCCCCAGTGCCCGACGGACGGGAAGCAGATCATCTGGATGCCGTCGTCCGTTTTGCTGTTCTTCCACCAGTGCCAGTGGCCGTGAATGTAGGCCGCGAATTTCGGGCAGGAAAGCAGGACGTCGTCGAGTTTCGTCTCTTTCAGGCCGTGGTGGCAGCCGACAAAAACAGGCTTTTCCGTGTACTTTTTCAGTGTCTCGGCCAGCCACGCCTTCTGGTCCGGCTCGATGGTCCCGTCCACGTGATCTTTCAGGTACGAATCGAGCAGAATGAAATCGGCCTGCGGCGTCTCCACGATGTGAATGCACCGGCCCTCGATGATCGGTTTCTCCGTGAACCGGTCGGGGCACGCGGTCTGGTAATCGGCGATCCGGTCGTGGTTTCCCATCGTCACTTCCCACTTAATGCCAGCTTTATCGAGCGGTTCCAGAAGCGAGCGGAGGATCTTGTAAAGCTCCACTCCGCCGTGATTGTACACGAGGTCGCCGTAAATCAGAAGCGTCGCGGGCCGGGGATTCATCGCGAGGATCTTCTTCACGCACATTTTGAAGCGCGGAATGTGCGGTTTCGTCTCATCGTCCGGAATGTGTGGGTCCGAAAAAATCGCCACGAGATTCGGGTCAAGCGGCACTTCCGTGTTGGCGTAAAGGGCGGGAGCCAGGTTCAGCTGCGCCGAAAGGGACGCCAGAGCCACGATTTTGAAAAATTCACGACGATTCATAAAAAGTCCTTTCTTTTTCAGGTGGGAGGGAAAGCCTCCCTCATTGAGGAGGGTGGCCCGAAGGGCCGGGGGGAGTTAAATGGCGCGTTCACCTGGCTCCCCCAGTCTCGCTGCGCGAGCCAGCCCCCTCAAAGAGGATGCCTTTAAACGACGCTGGAAGCGTCGTCTCCGTAAATCTAATTCTTAATTAGAAAATCGAGCAGCGCCTCGCACCCGGCGAGGATCGTCTCGTAAACCTCGGTGTAACGCTCCGTGTACCACGGGTCCTCCACGTCACCGCCGTCGCGGGTAAAGTCGAGGAGTTTTTTGACCTTCTGATCCGGGTCTTTGCCGAGGATGCGCATGGCGTTGCGGACGTTCCACGAGTCCATCATCACGAGCAGGTCGTACTTTTCGTAGTCACTGCGCCGAAGCTGAACGGCCGTTTTTCCCGTGCAGCTGATGCCGTGTTTGGCGAGCAGATCCCGGATGGGCGGGTAAACCGGGCTTCCGAGTTCTTCCGTGCTGGTGGCGCAGGACTGAATGAGGAACTGGTCGTCCAGCCCGCGGCGGTGAACGAGGTCTTTCAGGACGAACTCTGCCATGGGGGAGCGACAAATATTACCGTGGCAGACGAACAGAATTTTGTGCATGATGAAATTTCCCTCACTGAAGCGAAGCAGCCAGCGCGTCGGCCATGCGTTTTTGCCGGGCCAGCACGATTTTCTGGGCCGCGGCCACTTTCTCGAGCGACGTTTCCCGGTCGGTCAGCATTTTCAAAACGGCCGGCGTGATACCCGGAATTTCGTCCTCCTGATCCATGTTAAAGAGCCAGTCCCCCAAACCGATGTCGCGCCACATGAGGCCCTTGGATGTCTGCTCCTTGAACCGGCAGACGATCGCCGGGACGCCGTTCCCGATGCACATGATGGGGGAGTGCATTTCCAGCCCGAAGAGGCCGGCGCTACGGACATAAGTCGAGATCGCCTCGTCGGTCAGCCAGTAGTGGTCACGCCAAACGACGCGCTTTTTCACGTCTTCGGGAAGCGGCTCGTAGAGGATCTCACCCCCCAGCTCGACCTGGCTGCGGTCCTCGGGGCAGACCAGAACTTTCAGGCCCGTCTGGCGGACCGTCTCGATGATGGCCTCGCGGATCGGGCCGTTATCGTGCTCCTTCATCGACTGCGAGTAGGCCCAGAATTTGAGGTCCTCCGGCGTCGGTTCCTTGCTTCGGATCTTCCAGTACGGCGTTTTCCTGTAGCGCGGGATCACGCAGGCGAATTTCCCGGTTTCGAGCCCGTGTTCTTTGAGGAACGCTTCGGCGGCCGCGTCGTTCCGAAGGTCGCAGGCGAACGCGCCGTCCGGGCCAAACTCCATGATCGGGGCCTTGACTCCCGCAGCCTGCGCCGCGCCCAGCGAGACGGTATCGCGGAAGAAGATGAATTTCGCCTGGCTCATGAAATCGATCTGGCGCTCATCGCCGTGTTCCCACGTGATCCCCCAGATCCCGTACGGTTTCCCGGTCATCCGGACGGCTTTGGAAACGTCCCAGTAGGCGACGAAACTCGCGCCGCTGCCGTGCAGGATGAAGTCACACTCGTCGAGGGCCGCCACGACTTCCGGGGAGTTGGGCTTCTTGCCGTCGGGGAAAACGCCGCCTTTCACGACTTTTTTGAGCATCGGGAAACGTTTCGACTCCATGGCGTGTACGTCCTCGGAGTACTCACCGCTGGCCCAGAGCGTGACCTCGGCGTCGGGGAAGTAGCGTTCGAGGATCGCCAAAACGCCCGGCGTGTGCGCAATGTCGCCGATGTTGACGGTCTGCCAGGAGGAACGAAGAAGGATTTTCAGCGGACGGCCCGTCCCCGCGTAAACCCTGGAAAAAAGCGGGGAAAGCGCCAGCGCGGCGGCGGAAGTGAGAAAGGAACGGCGGTTCATGGGCTTGATCAAGAAAAAAGTTTAGGGGGAAAGGAGTTTTCAGTTTTCGGTTGCTGGTTCCCAGCAGTTCCCAGAAAATTCCCAGCCTCTCCCAGCAATTCCCAGCTTGGGAGGAGCTGGGAAACAATGGGAAAGGCTGGGAAAATCTGGGAATGACTTCCTCAGGACCTCAGATCATCACCTGCTTGCGCGTCATGATCGCCTCGATTTCCTTGTGGCACAGGATGACCGAGTCGGACGCCAGCGAGCAGTCGAGAATTTCCGACTTCACTCCCGTCTCGATCGAGCGTTTCGCCTCGGTGAGTTCCTGCTCGAACGGGAACGTGTCGGAGCAGGTGGGCAGCTCGGGCTTCGTGACCGTTCCGTCCTCGTTCAGGACCGTCAGCGGAAGGTCCGCGTACAGGTCGCACAGGACCGTCGCTTTCTCGAAATGGACCTCAAAACCGAACGTGAACGGGCGGCCGGACTGCATGATTGCGCCGCTGGTGGCCGTCACGACCACGGACGGATCGTCGTAGAGGAACTGGACGTTGAAGTATTCCGGCACATTTTCCTTGCGGCAGCGGCCCACACCCTGCACCGCCTTCGGCATTCCGAAGAAGTAACGGATGAAATGCGCGTCATGGACGTGCAGATCGAGCATCGGACCGCCCACAATATCGAGGTCGTAGTAGTGAACGAGCCACTTCGGATCGGCCGTCACGCGGAAGAAATTCCCGCCGAGGACTTTTCCCCAGCGGCCGTCTTTTTTGGCGTCGATGAGGAATTTGTACGCGGGGAAGAAGGGGAGCACGTGGCCAATGTTCAGGATTTTCCCGGTTTCCGCTGCGGTCTGGGCCATGGCTTTGCCTTCCTCGGCGCTCAGGGCGATCGGTTTTTCACAGAAAACGTGCTTTCCGCCCTTCAAAGCCATGATCGTCGCTTCGGCGTGCTGGTTCGGCGGGAGACAAACGTCCACCATATCCACGTTCGGGTCGGCGACCATATCGGCCAGTTCCGTATAACAGGCAAACGGACTCATATCCATCATGGTTCCCTGCGGGCCGAAATTCCCCTTGATCGTGGTCCAGTCACCGGCCAGACGCGCCTGATTGTACTTTTCGCAGAACGCGACGACTTTCACCCCCGGGATATTCTGGTAGGCGAGGTAGTGGATCATCCCCATAAAACCGATTCCGGCAATTCCGATTTTCAGCATGTGTTTTCTCCTTGGGCAGGTGGTTGGAAGGAATTTTTACATTTTTTTTATTTTAACAAATTCCCTATCGTATGTCAAGTATTTGACATTAAAAAAAGAAGAAAATATTTGTAAAAACACGTCAGAAAATTCTCTTCGCAAATCAAAATCAGAAGATTTTCCCGACCGTCTTTTTCTTTATCTTTACAAAATCCTACTCTTTTTCCAAAGATTCCCTTGCCCCCCCTTGATAAAAGTGAAAATTTTACTATAATTAGGCGGTATTAAGTACTATGAATTCAAATTATGTCACTAGAACCTTTTTTAACAGAGGAAAACAATGTACGCGATTATTCGTGAAAGTGGACGTCAGTTCAAAGTTGAAGTTGGGTCCGAGTTTCAGATCGACTATCGTGAAGGTCTGAAAAAAGACGACGAAATCGTTTTCGACGATGTTCTCGCCTGCCGCACCGATGAAAAACTTCTCATCGGTCAGCCGACCCTGAATGTTAAAGTCAAGGCGGTCGTTTATGACGCCGAAGTCAAAGGTCCGAAGCTCAACGTTCAGAAATTTACCCGTCGTGCGACCTACCGCAAACGCAACAGTCACCGCCAGAAATACATTACGGTCAAAGTGACCGCCATCGACGTGGCCGAATGATTTTGACCTGAGAAATCTGGAATTCATCCAATCGACGCAGAGGTTTTCAGACGAAAATTTCTGCGTTTTTTTGTGGCCCTCAACTCGTTGAACCAGGGCCAACTTGCGGACTGGATAAAAGTTTGGTTAAATCAGGAAAATGCTTTTCCAGGTTTTAGCCCAAAAGCCTGCACTTTGGGTAAAGACGCAAGCAAACAGAAAACTCTCTGCCGCCGCAGAATTTCATTTAAACACGGATTTCCACGGATTAAAAAGATTAAAAGGATTTTTAAAAACAAAAGGTTGAAATCACCCCTGAAGGAATCCTTCTAATCCATCTAATCTGCGAAAATCCGTGTTTAAATCTCGTTCTGAAGCGGGACTGGTATGGTGTCTAGCCCAAAAAATTCGTTATTCCGCTCAATCTTTTCCTTTCGGAATTGGCTCCGCTCACCGGACGCGAATATTCCCCCGGCGCCAGTTCGGCTCGATCCACTGAAAAGCGTCGGGACAGTAAAGAATTTGTGGCTCTTCGTTCTCCGGCCACAAAACCCCCACCACGTCAAAACGAATCGGGCGGGATTCCGGGATCTCATTTTCCCGAAGCCAAAGCCGGGCCGCGTGGCAGACGTCCTGGCGTTTCGCGGCAGAAACGGCGCTCAGCGGCGTGCCAAACCGGTCCCAGTTTTTCGAACGGGAGCGGACTTCCACGAACACGATCGTCTGCCGTTCATCGTTCAGTTCCATGATCAGATCAATTTCACCGGAAACTCTCCCGCCCGTTTTGGAAAGGTGCGTCTTCGCATTCTGCCCCAGACAGGTCATTCCGTGTTGACTTTCCAGAAACCACCTCGCCACCCGCTCGCAGCTTGGCCCAAGCGGAAGCCGCTGCGCGGTCAGTTCCGCCGGGATCTGCTGCGGGTGGGGACGAAAAAAACGGTTCAGGAAACCAAACATCAGAGCGTCCACCCGTTATGGTACGGCTGGGAGATCAGCGCCTGCGCCTCCGGATTGTTCGCGATGGTGAGCGTCTCCGGGTCGAATTCGACCGCTTTGCCCGTCATGACCGCGAGGTTTCCGAGCAGCACGAATTCCGTTACAGGGATCGCGTATTCGAAATTGGCGCTGGCCGCCTGCCCGCCGCGGCACGCTTCGTACCATTCCGGCATCACGCCGCCGCGGCGCTCGATCGTCTTCGGAACGTTCGCGAACTTTTCGGCCCGCTCCGGATCGAGGATCCGGTCGTTGAACATCATCCCCTCGGTGCCGACGTAAAGCACGCCCTCAGCCGGGAATATCTCGGAGCCCATGCACTTCGGAACCGCCGGTTTCAGGCCGCCGTCGTACCAGGTGAGGCGGATCTCCGGGAAGTCCTCGCTTGCCGGGTAGTCGTACGTCACCATGCAGCCGATCGGGTACGAAACGCTGTAGGCGCGCGTGCTCGAGGCCGTGATCCGGGTCGGGTGCTTCAGGTTGAACATCCGATACGGAAGATTGGCGCGGTGGCACCCCATATCACCGAGCGAACCGGTCCCGAAAGCGAACCAGCCGCGGAAGTTGAACGGGTGGTAAACACCGCGTTTGCCCCAGTTCGCACACGCCATGCCGGGGTACGGGCAGTTTTCCGGCCACTGGTCCGCAAAGGGCCGCTTCTCCGCCGGGCCAAGCCACAGATCCCAGTCGAACGTGGACGGGACCGGGTCCTCCCAGTTCGGGTAATCGAGCATTCCCTGCGGCCAGACCGGACGCCCGGACCATGCGTGGATCTCGCGGATCTCACCGATCGCGCCGGCGTAGATCAGTTCCATGATCCGGCACGCCTGCTCGCTCGTGCTCGGCTGCATCGTGACCTGGGTCGCGGTCCCGGCTTCCTTCACTGCCTTGAGCACCGCTCGCCCCTCCTCGATGGTCCGCGTCAGGGGCTTCACGCAGCAAACGTGCTTCTTCGCCCGAAGGGCCGCGAGCGTGATGATGGCGTGCGTGTGGTCCGGCGTGCCGCAGTATACCGCGTCGATCTTGTCGCCTTCCGAGTTGAGCAGATCGCGGAAATCCCGGTACTTGCGCGCCTCGGGGAAAACGTCGTAGGTCTTTTTGGCGTGAACGTCATCCACATCGCACAGGGCGACGACCTGGAACCCTGCGTCCCGCGCATCTTTGAGTTGCGGGTGACCGATCCCACCGATCCCGATCCCGGCAAGGGTCACGCGGTCATTGGGAGCGGTCCCAGCTTCACCCCCGAGCAAATGGCGCGGGACGAACGTTGCGGCGGCTCCGGCAAAAAGGGCCGATTTCAAAATCTGACGGCGAGTTAAAGGCATGGCTTTCTCCTTGAGGAATGAATTTGAAGGAAGGATTAATACAATTACAGATGCGTTTTGATTACATTATAATCCACTGTAAATCGATTGTCAAGGGGTTGAACTTAATTTACAGGGACGACGTTTTCTGCGTTATCAGATTCGGAGCGCCCAGGTCCTTGCCTGTCAAGTTACAGAGAAGCATTTTCTGTTTTTTTTCTAAAAAACTTTCTTTTTTGGGGGGGCAGAGGGTCAAGTCTACTTGATTTTTTGTCAATAAGAATTATGATAAAGAAAGATTTTCAGTTTTTTAGAGGCCGGGCTTTAGCGACCGAACAATCCCGCGATCCAGCGGTACAGAAAAAGTACTACCGCGCCAAGTACGATACTTAGCACGAGAGTACAGAACTGAAAGGGATTAAAATCGGTAATATCCCACCAGTACTGATATAAATGCTTGAGGATCAGACCGCTGAGTATCGTGGAAACAAGTCCGAGCAGGAACGTGGAAAGGATACCCTGGAGTTTCATACCGGGGACCAGCAGTTTGGCTCCTGCGCCTGAAATCGTGGACATTCCGGTCATGAGCAGTACGTAATTCAGGATCGCGTCCAGACTCATTAAACTTGAGTTTTCCATCAAAGCCCTCAACCTGAAATGTTACCAACCCGCCCGGAAGCCTTCGATCCAATACAGCGCCACACCGCTTCCGTAGTCCATTTAAACATGGACTTTCACGGATTATAAGGATTTACGCAGACTTTTTTAAAAAGAGTAAAACCCTTTTCCAAAAAAATCCATGGAATCCTGCAAATCCGTGTGATCCGTGTTTAAATTATGTACTGAAGCGGGCCTGATGTGGCATACAGCCCGTTACGGTTTTTTCAACCATCCGTTCTGGTTCTATTTGGCTTCCTGCAGTTTCGCCGATTCGTTCTGCAGATTGTTGCGCGGACCCGGCGAAGCGTAATGAATGTCGTCCGAAAGGTAGTAACCGCTCGGAAGCGTCTGCCCGCCGATGTAGGACTGGCACCCGACCGTGGCCGCAAGCGCGGCAAACAAACAAACCGCAAAAATGATTCCGTACAGAGGGCGCATTCGCCACCTCCTTGTGCTATGACTAATGAATGGATTCAGGAAAATCCCTAAATCCGAAAATCCTTTAAGTACCTCTGTAATTGTTATCGTCGAAAAAAACCGCAGACTTTAACAAAAATTTCAGGAGTTTTTACATGATCCAAAAAGTTCGACCATTTTTCCTGATTTTTCTCGCTGGGATCGTAACTCTTGCCGGGACGAATCCCCTCTTAGCTCAGTACCCGCCCGGAAATACTAAAATCTCCATTCGGCTGGAAATCTTTTGCGATGGTCAGCTTCAGCCCATGGAGGCCCAACAGTGGGGGCGCGAGCTGAGCGGGGCCGGCTTCCAGAGCGTTCAGGTCCGTGCAGGGGCCAGTGCCGATGTGCTTGATATTCAGCCTCTGGGGGCCGGCTTTTATACCGCTTCAGGGATGCTCACGAAGAACAATCAGCTCCTTCTGACCGGTGGGCGGCGTTTTTACATCACGGAAAGCAGACAGGTGAAACCGTACCTTGAGGAAAAAATTCTGGAAATGGAGCAGGCCGAAGCCCAGGAAAAAGAGGAAAAAGCGGCCGAGGGGACGCAGGACGTGCTTCTGCGTGAGCTTTCTGTCCCGGTCGATTTTCGGACGAAGGGATTTCCGCGAAAACTGGTCCTCAAACAGATGCTTCAGTCGTTTCGGCTCCCTATCCGCGTCCCGTCCGGCCTGAAAAAGGCCTTCGACCCGGAAGACCTCGTAGAGGAAGAACTCAAAGGCGTATCGCGAGGCACGGCCCTGGCGTACGTCCTGCGATACATCGGCTACTGCGTCCAGCCGGAACGTTCGGAAGACGGCAAAATTTCACTGCGGGTCGTCAGCGCCCCCAATGCCGACGCGAAAAAAATGATTCCGGTCGGCTACGCGGCTCCAAGGACCACGGTGGACGAGCTTTCCGAAAGTTTCGAGGCGAACGTGGACGGCGCGTCCGCCAAGCGCGTGCTTGACTCCCTTCAGGACCGGCTGGACGTCCCGTTCCTTTACGACTATAATTCCATGGCCGGGTTGGGGATCGAAACGTCCGATGTGGTGATTCGGCAGAAACCCGGGAAATTCACCTACCGCCGGCTCCTGGACGCGGTCCTGTTTCAGGCCCAGCTCCAGCGTGAGACCCGGGTCGATGAGGCGGGAAACGTCTTTTTCTGGATCACGACGATGAAGAGCGCGGATTAAACGTCAAGAAACGAGGCAATAAAAAAACTTTTCCCAAGGCGCAAGCCCATCCCACTTCCATCCAGGATTTAAACACGGATTTTCACGGATTAAAAGGATTTACACAGATTACTTTTTAATAAAAAAGAAATCCTTTTAATCCTGTAAATCCGTGTAATACATGTTTAAATCAAGGTTTGAAGTGCAATGGGTTTTGTGTTTGGAGAAGAAGGTGGTTTTGGAATGTCCCTTTTTTTTAAAATCCGCCCTGATCTGCCTCATCCGCCCAATCCGCGGGGCCTGTAATCGCTGGGGGTTGCAGCGAGTTGGGCGTAAACTTTGGTTTGCCCTTTGCCGACTGAGGGGCCTCTTGAAATTTTTTCGTCGAGGGGTAAAATGGTTTTAATTTCGCAGCGTGTTCGGCTCGGCTGACCCGCCGTCCTTTTTTCATTTCAGAGGTCCTCATGAAACCCCGATTTTTGCTTTCCTTCATCGTTTTCAGTTTCCTCTTCTGCTCGGCGCTTTCGGCCCGGACGTTCGTCGTTTCGCCGGACGGAGTCTCGACGGACGGAATGACGCTTGAGCGGGCCGTCGCCTCGGTCCCGATCCTTTCCGACCGCGGTGTTGACGTGGAAATCGTTCTGAAAGGCGGGATCTACACGATCGAAAAACCCATTGAGTTCGGCAAAATGCAGGGGGCCATGATCGAATTCGAACCGGGAAAGTACGCAAGCCGCGTGATCGTGCGGGCCGCGGAAGGTGAAAAGGTCCTGATCACCGGCGGGAAGGTCCTGAAAAACTTCGTCCCGTGGAAGAACGGGATCTTCAAGACGAACGTCCGGGAACAGGGGCTTGACGGCGTGGATTTCAAGGTCCTCGTGGCGGACGGCGAGCGTCAGCGGATGGCGCGCTGGCCCAATTTCGACCCGGAAAATCCCTACTCCGGCGGCTGGGCGTACGCGGACGGCGAGTACATTCCGATGTACCAGACCATTGAGGGCGAACCGAAAAACCAGTTCCACTACAAACCGGAGGACGCGCGGGAATGGCGCCGGCCCGAGGAACTGCGCGTCATGGTTTTTCCGCGTTACAACTGGTGGAACAATCAGGTCCCCGTGAAGTCGATCGACCGGGACGCGCGGCTGATCACGCTCACCGCGAACTGCTCGTACCCGATCCGGCCGAATGACCGGTACTACATCGAAAACGCCCTGGAGGAGCTGGACGCGCCGGGCGAGTGGTACCTGGACCGCGAAGACGGAACGCTTTACTTCTACCCGCCGAAAAATCCCGTCACGGGCCGAGATCGGACGCTCGAGGAAATGAATCAAATGACTGTCACGGCTCAGGTGGCGTCGTGCCTCTTCACGCTGACGGAAACGCAGGGGATCGAATTCCGCGGCCTGACGCTTGAAAACGCGACCCGCGAGGCGGCGGTCGTGAAAAACTGCGCCGACGTCGTGTTCACGGACTGCGTGATCCGAAACGTCGGGTCGTACTCCTCGACCGCCATTTACTTCCAGAATTGCACGCGCTGCGGGGTCAAACGCTCTGAGATCTCGTTCATTGGCGGAACGGCCATCGGGCTGAACGGCGGCGATAAAGTGACGCTCACGCCCGGCGAAAACTTCGTCGAGGACTGCGTGATCCACCACACGGGGATCGACTTCAAGCAGGGGGTCGGTGTTTCCATGAGCGGCGTGGGAAACCGCGTTTCGCACTGCGAAATTCACGACTGCCCCCGCTTCGGGATCGGTTTTGGAGGCCAGAACCAGATCATCGAGTTCAACCACATTCACCACGTAAACCTCGAAACGTGCGACACGGGCGCGATCTACACCGGCGGGCGCAACTGGATCTCCTCGTACGGGACGCAGGTCCGGTACAATTATTTCCACGACGTTCTGGGCTTCGGCTGGAACGCGCAGGAAAAGAAGTGGGAAAGTCCGCATTACTGCTGGGGGATCTACCTCGACGATAATACCGGGGGCGTGGACGTTTACGGGAACGTCGTGGTCGGTTGCATCCGAGGTCTGATCCACCTGCACAACGGCCGCGATAATCATATCTGGAACAATATTTTCGTCGATGGGACGCTGAACCAGTTCGAGGCGAACGGCTGGACCGTCGATTCCAAACCCTGGAAAGACCATTTCCCCACGATGGTGACGGGGTACGAGTCCATCGCCGACGCGCCCGCCTGGAACGCCATGCGTCATCACGGCCAGCACCCGAAAGACGCGCCGCTCCCGGATGGCTCGATCATGCAGGGGAATAAGCTCTGGAACAATATTTTCTACTTTTCCAACCCGAACGCGAACTGCTTCGGGACCCGGTGGTTCAACCCGAAATTCAACGAGAGCGACCGCAACCTGATCTGGAATTACGCCGAGCCGGAGGCGGTGATCCACGCGACGGCCGCGGGCTACGAAGGGGAATCCCTGACCGTGGCAGAAATCCCCGTAACGGACCCGGGCTTTGAGTCGGGTGAAGCCGGTAAATTCCCGACCCAGTGCCGCTGGCAGTCCAATCCGAGTGGCAAAGCGGTGGTCGTCCTCGACGATACCGTCGCGCACCGCGGCAAGCAAAGCCTCCGCATCGAGGCCGACTTCAATCCGGCCAACGCAAACAATACGGTCCCGGCCCTGGTTTTCCCGGGGATCCAGCTGAAAGAAGGAAGCTCCTACCGCGTCTCGGCGTGGTACCGGGCCGCGGCTGAAAACGGCTCCGCGCGCATCGGGGTCCACTACTACCGCCCCGGCGCTTACTGGGGAGCGGGTTCCGCCTCGCCAGTCGGCACGGAGTGGAAAAAAATCTCGCACGTGGTACACGTTCCGAAAAAAGGGGAATCCGGCTGGAAAGAAGGGATGGACTCGTTCAATATTTCCATCTCCAATCCCTCCCGCGACGGTGTGACGCTCTGGGTCGATGATGTTCAGCTCGAAGAAGTGACGCCCAATACAACGCTGAAATTCTGGCAAAGCCTCGGTTTCGACCGGAACAGCGTGGTGGCCGATCCTCTTTTTGAGGACGCGAAAAACGGCGACTACCGCCTGAAAAAGGACTCGCCGGCGTGGAAACTCGGATTCCAGCCGATCCCCCTGGATGAAATTGGGCCGAGAAAGTAAAAAACCGTTCAACGAATGATCAAGGAATCCCTCATGCGCCGCCTGCTCATTTTGATTTTCCTGCTTTTCACTCCCGGTTTTGTCGCACACGCGGCGGAAGAAACTTCACCGGATCAGCGGTTTCTGGAGGAACTGCTCGGGCGCGGTCTTTTTCGCCTCGCGGAATTGCACTGCCGGGAGCGGCTCAGCGCCGAAAATCTCTCGCAGGGAGTTCAGGCCGAACTGACGCTGGAACTCATTCGCGTCCTTCAGGAACGCTCCCTTGCCGCCCCCGGACCCGAGAAAAAAGCGCTGGAAGATCAGGCCCGCGAAATTTACGAGGAATTCCGGAAGAAAAATCCGGACTGCCCGTGGCAGTTGGCGGTCGATTTTCAGTACGCCGTGGGTCTTTTGGCGCAGGCCCGGCGTGCGGAGATGGAGGCGCATTTTGCCCTGGAGCCGGAAGAAGGGCTTCAGGCCGCCCGCGAGATTTTGCGTGAAGCGATCCGGCGGTTTCTCGAAATCGACGCCCGTCGGGAGGAGCAGACGCTTAAACTCGCGCAGGAGTCCAAAACCAGCGGTCTGAAACCGGAAAAAGGCGGAAAATCCGGGAAAAAGGGCGCGAAACCCACGTCGGAACCGCGGGATTACTCCCGGTTCTCCGGTGACGGGCTTTCGCTTTTTGAGCTGGAATCCCTCAAGAATAATGTGCAGTTCCAGCTTCTGCTCGCGTACGAGCTTCAGGCGGCGTGCTACCCGGAAGATTCTCTCGACCGTCTCAACGCGCTGAAAGAGGCGCAGTCCCGCGCCCGAAATCTCACGATGGTCCCGTCCAGCTCGCGGCTCTACTGGAACGCCCGGATCGAGGAACTCCGCATTTTCCGGCTTCAAAAGGATTTTGAGGGCGCACGGAAACGCTGGGAACTCCTCGTCAAGCAGAGCGACACCATGACGGAAAACGTCCGGCTGGAATTCCTGGCCGAGCGTATCCGGCTGGCTCTGGCCGAAGGGAAAACCGACGCGGCACTCGGAATCGTGAAAAATGACCTGCACCCGGAAATCATCGGCAAGAACGGGGAACTGGATTGCGCAATTCTGGAGCTTTGGCTCGCCCAGTGGGACGCGGCGATGAAAGCCAATTCCGGGGATGTGGCGAAACTCCGGGACGAAACCATCGGGATCCTGAACGAGATCCGCAAGAAAAGCACTCCGTGGTGGGCGCGCCGCGCCGAGGTCCTTTTCAACGGAATGTTTAAAAAGGCGGCGGGAAATCAGAACCTTCCGTTCCTGAAGATGGCGGCGGAAAACGCCTGCGCCAATTTCGACGCGGACGCGGTACACGCCTGCGAACGCCTTTGGGACGCGGCCCAGGCCGAGCAGAACGAGGAAATGGCCCTCCACGCCGGGGAACTCGCGGCCAGTTTCCTCTACAAAAGCGGGAAAAAGGCCGAGGCGGCCGACTGGTTCCGCCGTTTGGCCGTCACGTTCCCGGAAAATCCTCAAAGCGTCCAAAACCACGCGCTCGCCGTTGGGGTCACGGCCGAGGTGGTCTCCCAGGAGCTTCAAAACGCCGGGGGGAAATTTTCCGATCAGCTCAACGGGAAACTGGACCAGTACCAGGCGCTTTTGCTCGAGCATTTCCAGCTTTTCGGGAAAACCGACCCGGAGATTCTGGAGACGCTCCGGAAACTGGAGGCGGTGACACGCATCCGGCAGAATTTCGCGGAGTGCGTGGACGTTTCGATGATCCTCGTACAGAACACACCCGTGACCGACCCGAAATACGCGGAAACCGAGGCGGCGTGCTTCGAGACGTGGAAGAAGTACCTGACCCAGCTGAAAAAATCGGGGTCGGCGGACTACCGGCGCGCTCTTCTGACGGCCGTCCGGTGGGTCGAAACGCTTGAAGAGTCGGAGGCTCTGGCGGAAACCCGGGCGAAAAACTGCTTCTTCCTTTTGTGCGCCCTCGACGGTCTGAACACGGAATCCGAAACCAAGGACCCGAAAATTCTTCAGGCGGAAACCCGGCTTTTCACCGCGATGAAAAATCATTTGGACGCTTTCCCGCCCGAGATCCGCGACGAGGTCGAGCAGATCGGCACGTACGCGATGATCCAGGCCGGAAACCCGCAGGAGGCTTTTCCGTTTTACGAGAAAATCGCCCAAAAATTCCCGAATCGGCTGGAGGTCCAGCTCACGTGGGGCCGGCTTCTGGCTGAAAAAGCTCTGGCGGAAAACGACCCGGCCCGGAAAAAGGCCGCACTGGCGCAGTGGCGTCAAATCGAGAAGCACACGGAAAACCTCACGTCCGACTGGTACGAGGCGAAGTACTGGGTGATCCGCTTCCTGATGGAGGTCGGCGAGACGAAGCAGGCGGAGCGGGTCCTGCGGACGTTCAAAACCCTCCACCCGGATCTGGGAGGCGAGAAATGGAAAGGAAAGTTTGAGGAGTTGGAGGGCACGCATCACTAAAGCGCCCAGATTTCACCGAGAAAGGCCCCGCCAGATCCGGAGGGCCGGCGTCCTCGCCGGTCAAGTTAATACCAGTGAAGAGCGGAAGGAATTAAATCATTAACTTGACCGGCGAGGACGCCGGCCCTCCGAATCTAAAGGCGCCTCCGTATTAATACTGGCTCAAAAGACTGGCCGTTTTTTCCGCCCAATCCACCATCGACGGGCCGGGGATCAGCGCTGCGTCGCTTTCCGTCAAGCGCACGATTTTATGATCCTGAACCGCACGAAGGCCCGGAAGTGTCTGCCACGCCCGGTCCAGTTCTTCGTCCGAAACGTTCGCCCGCACTGAGTCGGGTATGATTTCCATAATGACGTCCGGGTTCATACTCAAAATCCCCTCAGGTGAAACTTTCGGGAACGGGGATTTTCCCGTGTACGCATTCACCCCGCCAGCGGCCTCAAGAAGCGGCTCGCAAAGTCCATCGTGGCCGGTGACGTAAACGTCCTCCAGACGCGGGCTCGTGTAATTCCGGCTCACGACCAACAGAACACGGATTTTCTGGTCATTCTGCGTACTCTCCCGAAGATTTTCAAGCCTCTGTTCCAAGCCTTCGGCCAGTTCTTCAGCGCGGTCTTCGACCTGGAAAAGCCGACCTAGATGCCGAATTGCTGCAAAAACATCCTCAACCCGTTCATCATGGATCGGCTCGGGTATCCAGCCGAATCGCCGAAATGTCGCTTCCAGTTCCGCGTAGTGCGTGTTCATCAGGATCCGGTCCGGATTCAGTTTGGCCAGAAGTTCCAGATTCGGCTTGAAAACGGTCCCGACCTGAGTTTTTCTCTGCGCCTCGGGCGGGTACTTGCAGTGGATCGTCACGCCAACCAGCCGATCTTCCAATTCGAGCGCGTACATGATTTCCGTCATGGCAGGCGAAAGAGAAACGACCCTTTGCGGCGGTCCTGCGTCTGGCTCCGACGGTTTGTTCTGGGGAACACACCCGATCAAAACCCAAAGAAAGAACGAAATTAAAAGGAAACGTTTCATTTTTATTGAAGGAGTTCTTTTTCCTTGTACAGCTCGAGCGCCCAGAGCTCCAAAGCCGGGTTTTGTTCCAGGATCGCCAACTGCTCGCGGGCATCGTTCAACCGTTTCTGACGGCGAAGAACAGAAACAAGAAAGAATCGGGCGGGAACGTCCTCGGGAAACTTCAAAAGCCTCTCCCGCAGCAGTTTTTCAGCCTCGTAATAATTCTGACGCAGAAATTCCGTTTGAGCCAGTGGTAACGTATCGTTTGCCACGGAGTCTTTTTTTCTCTGTTTTTGGCTTTCCTGAAACGCCTTTTCAAACCGGTGTGAGACAAAAATCCCCAGTAGCCACGTAATTCCGAAAAGAATCAAAAGCACCTTGCGCGACTGAACCGGCATAATGTCATCCCAAACCAGTGTCACACACAAAACTGCCATCGCGAAGAATGCGTAGAACATCGCCCCAAGCCACGCTCGAAAAGAGCCGTGACGTACCAAATAATCGAGACCTGGCCAAAGTTTCAAAAGACGCATGGGGGAGTTGGGAGTTAGGAGTTGGGAGAAGTTAGGAGTTAGGAGTTGGAAAAGCCTTTAGCTTTTATGGGTTGAAGTCTTTCTGAAGCCAACGTTACGCGAAGCGTCAACTCCTGACTTCTAACTCCTCACTTTAAAAAACCGCTCTGGCAGCGGGTCGCCGTCCATAAAGTCCGTTGCGACCCGAATCAGTTCGGCAAAGGATTTCACATCAAACATTTCAAGGAGGCGCGCCCGGCGGCTTTCCACCGTCCGGGAACTGATCGAAAGACGTTCCGCGATTTCCCGGTTGTTTAAACCTTCATATAATAGCCGCATCACATCTTTCATCCCATCGTCGAGTGAACGCCATCGCTGGAGCAGAGCCGCTTGCAGAACGTCACGCATTCCGTGTTTCTGGGTCCAGTTTTTTGCGTTCCTGAAAATCGTTTTTAGGGACTCGGGAGTGGTCTGGAGCTGAAAGTAGTCGCAAATCGGGATCCTCGACCATTTCAGAGCTTTCTCGACCGTGGGGAATGTATCTACGACCAATACTGCGTGTGGGAATCCGGTTGCCCGCAGTTTTGAAATGAGCTTTTCCACCTCTAAAACAGAAAACTCCATGGCTGGAACCAAAACACATCCTGTGCCCCGCGAGCAGGAAGTCAAAAGGGCGTTTGCTGAACAGCTGCTCACAAGAGAAAGACCAACCGACTCCACAATCTGACGAATCTGGCGAAGAAAGGCAGAATTTGAGGAAAGCAAATAAACCAGCATGGTACGCTCGGGTATTAAAAAGTTTAAAATTTTTCGAAAAAACGAAAACTACCCCCTTCACAAAAAGAGGGAAATATCGTATTTATTATAATAGATTTTTTCTTTTTTGCCAGTGTAGGCAGAGAAAAAAAATAAATAATTACAAAAAAATTCCGAAATCTCACTCGATTTTGGTCGAAGGAATCTCGAAATGAAAGCGTTCATCAAAAAATTTTTCGCGCAAACCAATTTTTGGGTCACCTTGAGTGCCGTGGTGATGTTCCTCTTTCTCGTTTCCGGCAACCTGGCAATCAATTCGCTGGAAACCCCCGTGCAGGCCGCGGATATGGCGGACACTGACGAAGATGAAGACCTGAACCTTGACGTGCTTGACTCCGAAATCGGGGAAAGTGATTCCAAGGCGGATCAGAACGATGCACCCGAAGAGGAAACCATCCCCGAAGATGAGCCCCAGGCGGAAACACCTGCCGAACCAGAAGCTCAGTCCATTCTCGAAGATACGGCCAACACCGATGTTCCTGAAAAATCTGTTGAGGAAGTCAAGCAGAAATCGGGCAAAGAGTTGAAAAAAGAGCCCGTTGAAAAAAACGACAAAAAGTCCAAAATCGACATTCCTCCGCTTGAAACGGTCCTTCCAGCCAATTCGGCCGTGATCCTTCGGGCGTCGTCGGTTCGGGATTTTAATGAACGTCTGGAAAAACTCACGGAAACGAACTTCCTGATGCTTTTCAAGACCTTGGGAAAAGGAAGCTATGCGAAACAGGTCGCACCTGACAATCCGCTCGGAGCCGTTCTTTTCCCGGCGGGCGGCACGTTTCAGTGGGCCGCGTTCGTTCCGATGAAAAACTACAAAAAATTCATCGCCTTACTGGAAGTCAATACGGACGCTTTCGAGTCTGACGTTCCGGAAGGGACAGTTTCCGCGGTCTCCGAAACGCTTTGTGTTGCCCCCTTCCACGGCTACGCGCTTTTTGGTCCCAATCCGGCAATTCTGAAAAGTGTCATGGCGGCCCCAAAATTCAGCGGAGCGGTCTCGTTTACCCCATGCGCCATTAAAGATCCCACGCTCAGCATTGAGCTGACGAACGTTTTGATCCGGTTCCTCGTTCAGGAAGGTCGGATCGGAATGGAAGAATTTGCTCCCGTATTCACGCCTGAAATGCTGGGGATCCAGGAGGGAAGCGAGCAAATGGCTTTGGCGAAACAGTACTTTGACCGCATTAATGATTCCATTTCCTGGATGGATGCCAATATTCAAAGTGCGCGTATCGACCTTTCGATTCAGGACTCCAGCACCGTTCTGAGTACTTCATTTCTACCCAAGCCGGGTACTCCACTCGCGGAAAAGATTTTGGACCCGTATGTCCCGCTCATTTCAACCCGGCTGGACAATCTGAGCTTTTTGAAGGTGGTTCCCACCTGGCCTTCTCCGCTATTCGGTCAGGTTGACATTCCGCCGCTCACGGCCGAAAAACTGGACGCCCCTTTCAACCGTATTCGCCACGTGGAATTTTCACTGATGACCCCGCCGCAAAATGGGCGTTTGGCGGAAGGGTGGTGCTTCTTCCTCGAGGTCAACGACTCGAAAGCCTTCATTAAAGAACTGCTGGTTCCGCGTGCCGAGGAAGTAGGCGGCCAGTTCGGGGCCAATACGATGAGCGAAATTGGGAGAGATTTGGCTCAGCAGAGTGCGGAACGCCGTCTCAATCGTCAGTTGAATCGCCAACGTCCTCCGCGCCGGTATGTCAATCCTGAAGAAGCGGCCCAACGAGGGGAAATGATTGGCGGTCTTATTGGCGGACTTATTGGAAAAGCCGTTGCCAAAAAAGAAGCCATGAAAGTTCAGGATTACATGGGTTACGACCTGTATTCCTCAGATCTGGTTCAGTACACGCAGCTGAAGAAAAGAATTAAGGAACAAAACGAGGGAACTGCCCCACCCATTCAGTTAGGCGGAGGTCAGCCCGGAGGTTTGGTTGGACTGTTGATCCAGCAGCTCGTCACGGGGGAAGCAAACCTCAATTTGCAGGAACAAATCATGGGTGATATGAAAGAAGACCCGGCAGATCCGCCGCTCGTCGCGACACGTAACCTGATCGTGACTTTGGACCCGCACCACCTACTGATCGTTCCAGGAAATGACTATGTTCTCTATGATGCGATGCGCCGCTGGAGACAGACGCAGGCCGCTTACCGGCTTCCGATTCCGGAACAAACCCCGGAAGAGCTGGCTGAGCGCGAACGTATGACAAAATACGAACCCAGTTTCGGAAATGTCACTCCTCCTCGCTCCCCGGACAAACCGAGGGCCGAGTGGAGCGCAAGCTGGGAAACGATTGGCGCGGCAATTACCGATCCCTACCAGCATCAGGTACGTTTCGCCTCGATCTTTGTTCCCAAAGAAGCCCTTCGAACTGCGGATTTGGCCAGTAAGATGTACGATGTTGAAATTCCTGAACGGATCCGTGAAGGGATCCCCGCGGACCTTCCGCCGTTCCTGATGATTTATACCACCTCGAAACAAACCGGCAGCACGTTCACGACGATTCCCCACGAAATGAGCAAGGCCCAGTTCCAGAAACTGATTATGGCCCTCCCGACTCTGTTGGCGAAGTAAAATAAGTGTGGAGTGTGATTCACACTCCACGCTTCTAATTCATAATTCAAAATTCATCATTCATAATTGGAATAATGCCTTCCGTTCCTCCTCCGGTTCCGCCGATTCCCCCTAAAAACCGCAATTTAGCCGATGCGCTGCAAGAGTTTGCTCAACAGCAAAAACTTATGAAGGAAGAACTGCAAAAAATCATCATCGGTCAGGATGATGTCATTGAGCAGCTCTTTGCCGCGATTTTTACCCGTGGACACTGCCTTCTTGAAGGAGTTCCCGGTCTTGCGAAAACCCTCATGGTCAGTACCCTTTCACGGATTCTGGACGTAAAATTCAAGCGGATCCAGTTCACACCAGACCTTATGCCCTCGGACATCACAGGGACGAACGTTCTCGATGAAGACGAAAACGGCCGCAGGAATTTCCGCTTTGTCGAGGGGCCTATTTTCGCGAATATTCTCCTTGCGGACGAAATCAACCGTACGCCTCCAAAAACCCAATCGGCTCTTCTTCAGGCGATGCAGGAACGTGAGGTAACAGTCGGTCAAAATACGTACACGCTTCCCGATCCGTTTTTCACGATCGCGACCCAAAACCCCATCGAGCAGGAAGGCACGTATCCGCTTCCCGAGGCGCAGCTCGACCGGTTTATGTTCAATATTAAAATCGACTACCCGACGCAGGAAGAAGAGGAACGAATCCTCTCCCAGACGACCCGTTCCGAAAAAATCGAGGTGAAAAAAATCCTCTCTGCCCGTGCGATTTCAAACATTCAAAAGCTGGTAAATTCTGTGGCGGTCAGCCAGTACATCGTCAAGTATGTGACCACGCTGATCCGCGCGACCCGTCCCAAAGACGAATCGGCTCCACCGTTTATTCGTGATCTGGTCGATTGGGGCGCCGGTCCCCGTGCCGGTCAGTTCCTCATCCAGGGTGGTAAAGCGATCGCCGCGATGGACGGCCGGTTTGCAGTGGCGATCGACGACATTCGGCGCATAGCTGTTCCGGTTCTTCGTCATCGGTTAAGTGTGAATTTCCAGGCCCAGGCGGAAGGGATGACAAACGATGCGATCGTAAAACGTCTCGTGGGTGCGATCCCGACTCCTCCCGTTTCAAAGTTTTGAAGAATACCCGATCCGTCTGAACGCGAAATGAATTCATAATTTATGTCCGACATTAATGTCCCCAAGAAAATCCGCAGAATCCATCAGCTTCTTCTTGCAGCTGGAGCCAGGGATATTCTGTTCGTTGGAGGTTATGTTCGTGACCTGGTTTTCGGAGTCCCTTCCAAGGATTTTGACCTCGAAATCTACGGTTTGTCTTACGGTCAAATTGCACAGGCCCTTAAACCACATTTTCGTATTGATCAGGTCGGTCAAAGTTTCAGCGTCCTGAAAGTCGATCAGGAAATCGATCTCGCCATTCCCCGCCGGGAACGTAAAACCGGAACCGGGCATAAAGCGTTTGAGGTGGTTCCTGATTCTTCGATGACATTCCGCGAAGCCGCCGCGCGCCGTGATTTTACGATCAACGCGATTGGAATGCGGATCGACGGTTCTTTTGTGGATCCCTACGATGGTCTGGGTGATTTGAAGCGCGGGATACTGCGTGCTCCCACCGAAGCATTCTGCGAGGACCCCCTGCGGGTTCTGCGCGGGATGCAGTTCGCCGCCCGATTCGGTTTCACGATGGAACCACGAACTGTCGGCTTTTGCCGTCGGGTATTGTCTGAATTCAAGACACTTTCCGCGGAACGTCTGTACACCGAGTGGGAAAAATGGGCGTTAAAGGGCCGCTGGCCGGAAAAAGGGCTGGACCTCCTGAGTGAAACAGGCTGGCTGACGTGTTTCCCCACGTTAAATCACCTGACTCAAGCAGAACAGGATCCCGAAATTCATCCTGAAGGAAACGCTTGGGAACACACGCGCCGCGTCTGTATTGCTGCGGCACGGCTCGCGGAACGTTTCGGATTGAGCCCGGAGGAACGCTTGCACCTCCTGTTCGCCGCACTCCTGCACGATGTGGGGAAACCCGAACAGGGACACGCTCAAAAAGGCGCACGGCTCGCGGAACAATTTCTTCTGAAACTCCGCGCTCCGCTGGCGGTGATGAAGGCGGTTCGGTCGTTGGTACTCACGCACGGTTTCCACGCCCATCGGACTCTTGACGAATCCCACGTTCGCCGTCTTTCTGTTCTTCTTACTCCATCCAGTATCCGACTCTGGCATTTGCTCATTTCCGCTGATGAAGAAGGACGTGGACTTGAGGAACCCAAAGCCGAAACACACTGGGATGAATGGCTTCAACTTGCGGAAAAACTCGAAATTTCAGAACATCAGCCCGATCGAATTCTTCAGGGGCGTGATCTGGAACCCTTTGGAATCAAGCCTGGGCCTGAAATGGGCAAAATTCTCGCTAAAGCATGGGAAGCTCAACTGGACGGCGCTTTCAAGACCCACGAAGCAGGCGTTGAGTGGTTGAAAAAAGAACTCTGAAAGAATCTCTCAATAAAATTAAAGGATTAAATGAATTTTTCTTTCCGGGCAAAGTTTAACTGGCAAAATTTCCACATCCGGGCAATTATTGGCAATTTTGCCAATGCGAGGCTGAGCTCATTGGATCAATCACTTTTGGCGAGCCTTTCTCTTCCTCATGATCTCCTTCAAAAACTTATGTTTTCATAAAATGAGGAGGAATTTTGCCCCTTCATCTGTAAAATTTTCACTATCTGGAAAAAAATTTTTTTGCTCCCCAAAAGCCTCCAAAAAGTTAAAATCGGCAAGCTGAAGAATGCCTTATTTTGACTATTTCAGTATCTCTAATTTTGTGTATTCTTTTTCTGATTTTTGAGAATTTTCCATATATTGTGGTTTTTTGAAGATAATCACATTCTGAAAACTGTATGTTGTGGTTTTTGACAGTATATTTCCATTCGATAGTTTATTATCAGAAGAGGGGCTTGCCTTGCCGTCGCATTTTGCCTATTTTGTTTTTTTGGCACACCGGTCGAAAAAATTTCCAAAAATTTTTAGTCCCATTTTTCCCGTCCATTATAATTTATAAGTCATTGAAATTACAAGAGTTAAGAATGCTTTTATTCGGCACGGAGTAATGTAATTAAAATTCCAAAAATCTTTATATGCTTAAATTAGCGGATTTTCTCTGATTTGGGGAGGGCTACTTGACGAAAAGTGAAATAAATGGTAAACTTCTCAAATCATCAACACGATGTAGTGGTTTTCCAAATTAAATACACAACATCTGGTAATGGCAAATTTCACGTTTTTTTGCCAGGATGACTCACGTTCATTTTTCCCAAATCGGTTGAACCGTCGGCCCCGTTGGCCGCGCCATGGGAAGGCACTCTTACACGGATTCGTCTGTGTTTGCGCTTTTCCGGGTCACTGAATTCACTCCATTAAAAAAAGTAATCGTTTATCAGGAGAATTTATGTCACAGGTCCCGTTACAGGACTCGTTTGCGTCCAAACTTCATATTCCTTCCGTTTTTTGTCCCGAAGATGTCGCGGATCCGTTTGATACTGTGACTTGGGATCTTCGTACCGCTCAAATTAAGGGGGACAAAGGGGAGCTTATATTCGAGCAAAAGAATTGCGAATTTCCAGTCAACTGGAGTCAGTTGGCCACGAATGTTGTCGCCAGCAAGTATTTCTATGGGGAGAACGGCACTCCGCAGCGTGAACACAGCATCCGCCAGCTTATTCACCGTGTCACTCGTACAATCACTGATTGGGGGAAGGAAGACGGGTATTTTGCCTCGGACGTTGATTCTGAAAATTTCTATAAGGAACTAACTTACCTCTGCCTTCACCAGATGACCGCATTCAACAGTCCGGTCTGGTTCAATGTTGGTTTGTACACACAGTACCACATCAAGGGCGCGCAGTGCAACTGGGCCTGGAACCGTGACGAGCAGAAACTCTTCCAGCCGGAAAATTCCTACGAGTACCCGCAGGGCTCCGCGTGTTTCATCCAGAGCGTCGATGACAACATGGAAGACATCATGGAACTTGCCCGCAGCGAGGCGATGCTCTTCAAATTCGGCTCCGGCACGGGAACCGACCTCTCCACTCTGCGCAGCTGCCGCGAAAAACTCTCTGGCGGTGGACGTCCTTCGGGGCCTCTTTCTTTCATGCGTGTCTATGACCAGATTGCGGCCGTAGTGAAGTCAGGCGGAAAAACCCGCCGCGCCGCCAAGATGCAGTCCTTGAAAGTCTGGCACCCGGATATTATGGACTTCATCGAATGCAAAGTCAAAGAGGAAGCCAAGGCGAAACTCCTCATGCAGAACGGCTACGACTACGACACCGCGTACAGTTCCACGATGTTCCAGAACGCCAACCTTTCGGTCCGTCTGACCGATGATTTCATGCAGGCGGTCGTGGACGACAAACAGTGGACGACCCATTGGGTCACCGACCCGACCAAAGAAGGCCCATCCTGGCCCGCACGTGAAGTGCTGCACAAGCTCTCACAAGGCACGTGGCTCTGTGGCGACCCGGGCGTTCAGTTCGACACGACCATCAACAAGTGGCACACCTGCCCGAAATCCGGTCGGATCAACGCATCCAACCCGTGCTCCGAGTATATGTTCCTTGACAATTCGGCGTGTAACCTTTCGAGCATCAACCTGATGCGTTTCTTCGACGAAGAAACAGGCATTTTCGACATTGACCGCTTCGCCGCCGCCTGCAGGATCATGTTCATCGCCCAGGACATTATCGTGGACCGCGGCAGTTACCCGACCTACAAGATCGCGCTGAACAGCCACCTGTACCGCCCGATTGGCCTTGGTTTCTCGAATATTGGAAGCCTTCTGATGGCTCTGGGCCTTCCGTACGATTCGGACGAAGGCCGCGGGATTTGCGGCGCCATCACTGCGATCATGCACGGCTCTGCGAACCGCACGAGCGTCGAGCTGGCCCGCGCCAAAGGGACTTTCGACGAGTACGAAAAGAACAAAGAGGATATGCTGCGCGTCATGCAGAACCACTGGGACGAAGTGGAAAAGATCCACAGCGCGCCGCGTTATCTGCGTGAAGGCGCCCGCAAAATTTGGGATGATGTGCTGAACAACGGCCGCCGCTACGGTTTCCGCAACGCTCAGGCGACGGTGCTCGCCCCGACCGGGACGATCAGTTTCATGATGGACTGCGACACGACGGGGATCGAGCCGGACATCGCGCTGGTCAAGTACAAGCAGCTCGCCGGTGGTGGCTACATGAAGCTCGTGAACCGCACCGTCCCGCTTGCGCTCAAACGTTTGGGCTACTCCCAGGAAGACATCGATTCGATCCTGGCGTATATCGATAAAGAGGACACGATCGAAGGCGCGGCTAATCTGCTCCCGGAACACCTTCCAGTCTTTGACTGCGCGTTCCAGGCCCGCAATGGCACCCGGTTCATTCCGTGGCAGGCGCATATCCGTATGATGGCGGCCGCTCAGCCGTTCCTTTCCGGCGCGATTTCCAAGACGGTAAACCTTCCGAAAGACGCGACCGAGCAGGACATTTATGATGCCTATATTGAAGCGTGGCGCATCGGTTTGAAGGCCGTGGCCATTTACCGTGACGGGTCCAAGGGCGCTCAGGTCCTTTCGACCAGCCGCAGCGACAGTGAAGACAAAAAAGACGACGATTCGTCAGAACCCACGAAAGAAATCATTCGGGAAAAGATCATTTACCGTCCGCGCCGTCGCCGTCTGCCCGACACGCGCCCCTCGATCACTCACAAGTTCAACATCGCGGGTCACGAGGGTTACGTTACGGTGGGCCAGTATCCCGACGGAAACCCGGGCGAGGTTTTCATCACGATGGCGAAAGAGGGAAGCACGATCGGCGGTCTGATGGACTGTTTCGGCACTGCGATCTCCATGAGCCTCCAGTACGGCGTCCCGCTTGAGGTTTACGTCAACAAATTCTCTCACACGCGCTTCGAGCCGATGGGGGCGACGAAAAACCCGGACATTCGGATCGCGAAAAGTATCGTGGACTACATTTTCCGTTGGCTCGGGATCACGTTCCTGAACCGCCCGTCCGACGCGGGAACCGACACGGGGATCCCCTACGAAGGTACGATCCTGCAAACGCCGAAAGTCACGCCGCAGCTTCCTACCGCTCAGGAAGAGGTTGAGGTCAAAACCACCGTGGTGATGGAGGAATCCGCTCAGACTATGGAAACCGCCGTGCAACCCGAACCGGCTCCGGTCTCTGAACCGGTCCCAGCCCCGAAAGCGGATCCAGAACCCGCTCTCGCCAGCGCGTCGGCATCCCTGAAGAAGACGGCCACCGCAAGTTCTGCGGCTGTACGGGAAGCATTTCCGCAAAATCTGGAAAGCAGTGCAGCCCGCAAAGCCACCCGGTTTGAGGAACAAGTCCGCGCGTTCTACGCCCGCCGCAGTGGAACGGTCAAGAAAACCGCCAAAGAGGGGGGAAACTCCGCGACCTCGATCCTGGACGAACCGATGGTGGACCTGAGCAGTGAACGGATGAAAATGTTCGAGAATTTCCAGGACGATGCGCCGCTCTGCAGTAATTGCGGCTCGGTCATGGTCCGGAACGGAAGCTGCTACCTCTGCCACGTCTGCGGCTCGACCAGCGGCTGCTCTTGATTCTCCTCACTGCAGGGACGACGCTTCTAGCGTCGTTTTGGGAGTGCGGCAATACAGAAGCCACAGACTTCTTTTGCCGCTTTCCCTTAGTGACCGAAAACCTTGGCGATCAAACGATTTTTTCACGTGGGGAACGTCCGCAGCGTTTCCGCGGCAAAAGTCGCTAGCGCTCCTCTATTGCCGCAAGGGAAAGCGATGAATGTCGTTTGCGCGACTGTATCATCGCACTCCAGATTTAACGCCTCGGGCCCATTTCTGAGAACGGGATCTTCTGGAAGCCCGGAATCTTCTTGAAAATTTCTGAATCGTCGCGGAGGTTCAAATCTCCGCCCTGAAAATCGACGAAACCCGGGTCATGGTCGAGCGTCAGATTCGTCTCGTCGAGGTCCCACGTCCCGGTCGGGTCCATCGTCGGATTCACGAAAACGTTCCGCTGGGCGTAATTCCGACGCTCGGCAATCGGTGCGCCGTCCATGAACCCTTTGAGTTCCGGGTACGCGCGCAGGTACACGTCGCTCGTAATATCGACCTCTTCCAAAAGCCGTTTCTGCCAGAGCGGCGCGTCGATGTACTCTTTCCAGCGCTGGTCGTTCCACGGGGCCGAGCCGAGCGGGCGCTTGCAGTCTACGAAAATATTGTTCCACGCATAATTCCCGTGGCCGCCGTGGCAGAAGATCGTCCCGAAGGAGCCTTTGCCCGGCTCGCCGCAGTTCACGAAAATGTTTCCGTAAACCTTCTCGCCGCCGTCGCCATCGTCGAAATAGACCGCGGCATTTCCGTGCCCGCGCGGCGAACCAATGTCGTGCCAGTAGTTCCAGCGGACGACGTTTCCGCGGCAGGACGGATTGCGCCCTTTGTAGAAAGCGGCCGCGTCGTCGCCCGTGAGACAGACGTGATGAATGACGTTCAGCTCGAACACCATATTGTTCCCGCCGACGGTCACCGCCTGATGCGGCGCGTTGAAGAATTCATTGTGCCTCGCGGTGTGACCGACTCCGGTCAACGTCAGGCCGTTGGCGTAGCAGAGGCGGTGCTCGGAAAAGTCGTGGATCGTATTGTTCTCCACGAGGCAGTTCCCGGGCGTGAGGGTCTTGCGGTCGCCCGACTCCCAAATCTGGATCCCGCCCGCGCCGTTGAACTCGATCAGGTTTCCGAGGAATTTTCCGTCCGTGCCCCTTCCGAACGAAATGCCGGTCTGGCGCGTGTTGCGGACCGTGCAATTTTGGACCGTGATGAACGAGGAACCCAGCGAGGAAATTCCCTGCGCGTACGTCTCCTCAATGATGAAGCCGTCGAGCGTGACGAACTGCGTGTTTTCAAGCGAAACGATGGAATTCCCGCGGCAGGCGAAAGTCACGTCGGCGTTTTTCAGGTCCGCGGCGGGGTAGAAGTAAAGCTTTTTCGCGGTAGCGTCCACGAAGTACTCGCCCGGAACGTCCAGTTCCTCGAGAAGATGGATCACGCGCCAGCGGCGTGGAGACGGATTCCCCTGACGCAGGCCGTAGGTCGATTGGGTCTGGAACGTGATCTGCTTCTTTTCCGGGTCGATTTGGGCGACTTTCACCACGTCGTCGTGCCAGTCGAAGCACCAGTAGCCCCAGAGCCAGACGCCTTTTTCAGCGTTCCAGCGGTTCGGCGCGTCGCCGGAGTACTCGAACGTTCCGCCGCGAGGGGCTTCCTGCTGGTTTTGCATTTTGGCGGCGTCGGACGCCAGGCCGGAATTGGCTTTGGAGCCGGAATCGATGATTTTCTCGACGGTCGCCCAGCCCTCGTTCGGCCAGCGGGCCATTTTCTGCCGGACACCATTCACAAAGAGTTCCGGGACCGGGATCGGCATAAAGGCGTGGTCCCCCATGACGCTGAGTTTCTGGATCCCCGCCGCGGCCAGGACCGGCGCAAGGTCGAACTCGAGGACCTTTCCGCAGGAGACTTCCGGCAGGCGGGCGAGCGTTTCCGCATCGGTCACGGGGACGAATTTGGCTCCGTCCAGCGCCGAGGCGCCGATCAGGTGCGCCCCCTTCGGGTTTTCCGAGCGGTAAACGACCGGGGCGTCCTGCGTTCCGGTGTCCTGCGGGCCGAGTTTGAACGCTTCGCCGATGTAGTATTTGCCGTCTTTCACGACGATTTCCACGGGTTCCTTCCCGACGAACGGACGGGCGGCGTCACGCGCGGCTTCGAGCGTCGCAAAAGGTTTCGCGGCGGTTCCATCCGCGTCGGCAGTCCCGTTGGGAGCGACGTAGAACGTTTTAGCGTGGGCGGTCAGCGCGCCGAGCGTGACCATCAGACCAAAGAGAAAAACGTGAATTGGATTCTTCATGGGTAATTCCTGGAAAAAAGGGTGGGAGAGAAAAATAATGGAATATTATACCAGATCCAGGAACCGCGTGCAAGGGGGGAAAGGATCCGGAGGGGACCAATGCGGCCGCCCTCCGAATCTGCGGTCAGGGCGTTAGGGCGTACTTTCTCCCTCAATACTCTGCGCGACCGGCTGCGGCGTGTCCGAATTCTTTGAACCGGAGTTCAGCGCGTACCCACAGAGTACAATTCCCAAGGTCAGGCCCGTGGCAAAGATCAAAAAGAGGATCGCCGGCCTGAAATCAGAAAACCCACCTGAACCGCTGGAATTCAGCGTGTTCATCGTGAGCCTCCTTTTATTTGGTCGGGATTTCTGCCGGGACCGAGGCGGCCGGGGCTTCCGTCTTTTCCGGAGCCTTCGAGCTTCCGGGGATCCGGTTGATGAAACCGATCAGGACGAATGCCAAAATGATCATCACGATCATCAAAAGGCATGACTTGGTTGGACTATCGTTGGAGTCCAACGTCGTTTTTTCTTCATTCATTTTTAATCTCCTGTAAGTGCATAGTAGTCCTAAACTATAGCGATAGTGAATTAATGGGAATGCTTGTGATTAGGATAATCAACCATTAATTCCGCATGGGGAGATTAATCTGCAGCTTGAGAAACTGCGAAGAAAGAATCAGACGAAGTGCCGAGAGAGTACTCACAAACGAGCCGACCGCGTGACGGTACGCAGTGACGGGAACACACCAGCAGACCACGGATTGAATGTTGCGCTCGGAGTTCGAGGTGATGAGCGTCAAGGGAGGCGCTTCCACCAGGAAACAGAGCGTCTGGTCCGTCGTTTTGTCCGCGATGTTGTGGCTTTGGGCCTGCCGAGCGTGTTCCTCAGAAAGGGTGCTGTGCGTGGGCACAAGCAACTGGAAAAGCATGACGTAAATCGCGAGCAAAAGTGTCAGCTCGCGATGCATCTGCCGCCAGGTTTTCTGAGTTTTGTACTGCATAACGGTGTTGGTCAAATCTGGTTCATTGTGAGTTTTGAAACGTGGGTGGTTAATCCCCGTTTCTTTTTTCAGCCGTTTCGTCTTCAATGGATTCCTGCTCAGCATCACGGATCCCTTTTTTGAATTCCGTGACGCTTTGACCAAATGAGCGGGCGAGTTTGGGAAGGCGCGTGCCGAAAAGCAGAAGGGCGATAAAGCCCAAAATCAACAGTTCGTTTGTGCCGATTCCAAACATCGCAAGAGATGTACTGACCATTTTTTTCCCTTTCAAATTTAAATAATTCGCGGGAAACAAAACGACTGGCCGTTTTTGGAAGTTTTTAGTTTCCGCTGAAAAATCATTTGTTCATCAAAATCCGGCCGCGCAGGAGGAAAAATCCTACGGTGAGGCTGAACAGAAGGAGCATCCAGGTGGCCGGTTCCGGGAGTCCAACCTGAAGAATGTAACTGCCGCCTTCGCCGCGGGTGGGCTGCCAGACCGCCGTGAGGGAGTAGGGCGTTCCGATTTCTTCAAAAATGGCCGGGTCGAACGAAACGCCCAGCGTTAGGGGCGCGGGTTCGTCGAGCGACGTGGCGGTGAAAACTTCCATCCCGTCCATCGCCAGAACGTTCAGCGGCTCCTCACCGTCATTGATCAGGCTGAAATTGGCCGTGGAAGCAATGGTCCCGTTCGTCACCGTGAGCTTATTCGTCAGGAGGTCGGACCCCATCGCGTTGAAGATCAGCGCGGTCGTGCCGTTCAGCGTCACGGAGCCGAGCGTCTGGGCGTCGATCGGCTTGATGGTCGCGCCGTTCGCCACGATCATGCCCGCCGTGTCGGCCAGGCTGGAATCCTTGAATTCAAACGTTCCTGCGTTCACGAAAACCTTTCCGGAATACGCGCTGGTTCCGCTGAGGAACGCGAGCGTGCCGGTGCCGGTTTTCGTGAAACTTTCCGCGGCGTCCTGAGTCAGAGCGCCCGAAATTTCCAGGCGCGTGTTGGCCTGCGTCTCGAACGTGCAGCCGCCGGTGGTTCCCAGATTGCTTCGGAATTTCAGCGGTGCGGTGATGTACGAAACGGTCGGGTTTTCGGCCGTCGCGCCCGTTTCCGCTTCGGAAATGATCTTCAGGGACGTCGTGAGAAGGTCGAACTGCAGACTGGTGCTTTTCATCGTGCCGTTCTTGAGATGAACACGCTGGTAGCCAAGCGTTTCATTATTGCTGGAGTTCAGCAGCGTGCCGCCGTACACGTAAATGTCACAAGCGGGGGTGTTGTAGCCCAGCGCATCCTTGCTGGCGCAGTTGAGCGTCGCGCCGTCGTAAATGTACACTTTCGCACCGTTGAAGAAACCTGTGTCGGTTTCGGTATTGAGTTTGACTTCGCCCTCGTGGATCTCCAAAACGCCGGTCGAACCGGTTTTTGTGAGCGTCAGCGAGCCGTCGCCGAATTTCTGGAGCGTACCGGCGCCGGAGAAATTCCCCCCGAAGGTCGTGGCTTCATCCACGGTCCATTTGAAGACGGAACCTTCCGCAACGCTCAAATTGGAGCCGAAGGCCTCAGCCGTGTCGCGTGTGACCGTCCCGGAAGCGATGTTCACGGTTCCGATGGATTCCGCGCTCGCGCCGCTCGTCGCCCAGTTAAACGCCTGCGTATTTCCCGCGCCTGGGTCGAGTTCCAGCACGGCGCCGCTGGCGACGGTCGCCATTCCGCCGTCGGGGGTGGCCGTCTGCAGTTTTAACGTTCCCGCCTGAACCGCGGCCGTGCCTTTCATTCCCGAAAGATCGCTCGTCACGGTGAAGACTCCATCGCCGGTTTTTTGGACGGTCGCGCCCTCCGGAACGGTCAGCAGACCGGAAAGGGTCCCGGTACCGTTCAGGGCCAGGTTGCTCCCGGAGAGGTTGGAAGTGATGTCCCCCGAAACGCTCAGCGTTCCGGCTCCTGCCGAGGTCAGCGTGTAATCGCCGGAGATCCCGCCGGAGATCGAGCCGGTTTTTCCTTCCGCCACGCTGACCGTCGCGTCGGCGGCAAGGGTCAAAGCGCCGGAATTCGCTGCGGTGTCACTAAAATACAGCGCGCCGATCCCGTTGCGGCCAGCTCCCGCGATGGAAACGGGTTGGGTCTGTGCGCCGCCAGTGGAAAGCTCAAGGGTCGCGCCGTCCGAAACCGTGATGCCGGACGTGCCGGTCAGGGTACTTTTCAGGCGGAGGGTTCCTTGCTGAACCAGCGTGGTTCCCATGTAGTCCAGTGTGCCGCCGCTTATCTCCACGACGCCGTCACCGGTTTTGGTGATGCCCTGCGTCGGGGTACCGGTGTACTTGGTGATCCCGCCCGTGAGCTGAAATACCGTGTTGGCCTCTGCCGAAAGAGTCAGATTCTTATTGGCCCCCATGGTATCGGTACGGAGGCAAAACGGGGAATTGGTCGTGGAAACCGTCGGATCGGCCTCCGTTGCGCCTTCGAGCGCTTTGGCGGTGAAGACCGCATTATTTGTCAGAATATCGAACCGGCCGGTCGTGAAGTTGATGGTTCCGCCGTAGAGGTTGATGTCGCAGTTCCGGATGGATTCGTTCTGGACCGTGTTTTTCCAGGTCCCGTACAGGTTGATCGTGTAGTGGTTCGTCGTCGCGCCTGCGTCAACTGTTTCCGTGTAGCCGAGCGAGTCATGCGCCGCAGTGTTCAGCGTCGCGTCGGCCTTGATGGTCAGGACGGCATTATTCCGGAATTGGAGCGCTCCGCCGGTGGTGGTCGTTTTGAGCGTTCCTTCCTCAATGACGAGATTTCCATTCACGTAGTTGGACGTGCCCGCGCAGGTCAGCGCAAGCGTGCCGGAGCCGTATTTCGTGAGGGTCCCGGTCCCGGCCGTCGCCAGTTTGTCGCCGGAGAGCGTCACGGTATCGTCGCCGCTCACGTAGAATTTCAGGTTTGCGCCATTCTCCGCGAAGAGACTGGACGTGGTTCCGATCGAGGTCGAAGCGTCGCCCGCCTGGAGTGTGCCTTCACCCGCGGTGAGTTTCGAGATGCCGGTCTGGGTGACGATCACGTCGCCGGTTCCCGACTTGCGCAGACCGCCGCCACCGGTGATCGCCGCGGTGAACGTTACCGCTTCGGTCCCCGAATTGTTTACGCCGAGATTGGCGCCGGACGCGACCGTAATGTTCCCGGCAAGCGTCTGGGCCGCGGCGACGTCGAATTCCAGCGTGCCAGCCTCGATGGAAATATTATTGTCGAGCAGGGTGGAAACGTTCGCGTCTTTGCTGATGGAAAAAACGCCGGTTCCGGTTTTCGTCAGGGCGCTGGTTCCGTTCCAGACCACGGTTTGGGTGATGGAGCCGTTTCCGGTGAGTTCCAGATTTTCCGTATTAATGTTCAGGGTCGTGGCCGTCACCGGACCGCCGAGGATGGTCTTTGCGCCGCCGTTGATCGTGAGTTCATGGTTCCCTGCCACGCCGCCGGTGAGCGAAATATTTTTCCCCTCCCCGATTGCAAACGTCGTATCCTCGCCAAGGGTGAGGAGGCCGGAAATGCCGCCGTTCCCGGTGAAAATTGCGTTGCTTCCCGCGTTGAGCGTGACGGGTGCGCCGACGTTTCCGCCGTCACCGATCTCCAGCGTGGCACCGCTCGAAACGGTCAGACCGGACGAGGAGCCGAGGATGGTTCCATTGGCCTGAAGGGTTCCTTCCGCGAGGGTGAACGCGCCTTTCCAGTTTCCGTTTTGACTGATTGCCATGGTCCCGGCACCGGTTTTTTTGACGCCTGAGTCCGTTGTGGTCCAGGAAGTTATCGCACCCGTGACGTTAAGCCGGGAACCTTCCGCGACGTTGAATTCCAGTCCGCTGCCGTTTCGGGGGGTGATCGGTGAGGAAATCGTGGAAGGGGTCGAACCGGTAACGGAGATTTTCGTCCCGTTGAGGAAGTGGTGTGAGCCGCCGCCGGTGGAAGTGAGCGTCCCACCGTTAAGGGTGAGCTGAGTGTTGAGCCAGGACTCATTTTGGGCGTGCGTATGATCAACGATTCCGCCTTCATTAATGACGATATACCAGTTCCCGAGGTTTTTGTAGCCCAAAGTATCGTAAGAGGCGGTGACGAATTTCCCGCCGTTGTTCACCGTGAGGGTGGTCCCTCCCGCGAAGAAAGCGTTGCTGGCAAATGATTTGTTTACGGAGACCGTTCCCGCGTTGACCGTCAGATTCACGTTCATGATCGTCGAAGTGGTCGAGGCCGGGGTGAAGTTCATGGTCCCCGTTCCCTCTTTCGTCAGCGTGAAGGTGGTCCCGCCGTTGACCGCGCCGGTGTAGGTCTCGTCGGCGTTGATCGTGTACGTGGTGTTGGTCGTCAGGGTGTTCGGATCAGGGTACGAGGTCTGCCCGTTCAGTGAGGACGCGAAAAAAGCGACTGCCAGCGTTAAAAGCGCGGATTTTTTATGGAATTTAAAGGTCATTTCGGACTCCTTGGGAAAATCTCAATATTATCATGTTAAACTATTATACGCCAAAAAAATGAACTGTCACGGCCCCGGGAGAAAAAAAACTGAAAAAATTTGTCAGATTTTTGGAATTCCAACCCTTTTTTCCTCTTTCCCAAAATTTTCCGGAGGCTCCTTGCAATTTCCCGGGCGATGTGTATAATTAACGGTTAATACCAAATTCCTTCCTTTTTAGAGGTCCTTTTATGAAACGCGCCTTCCTTTCCCTCCTTTTTACTCTTTGCCTCGCCATTCCGGCCTGGAGCGCCGATTTTTATGTCTCCCCCAACGGCGACGACTCGGCCGACGGTCTGACCCCCAAAACCGCCTGGCGGACGATCAAAGCTGTGAACCAGTCGAAAAGTATCCAGCCGGGCGACCGCGTTCTGTTTGAATGCGGCGGGATCTGGCGCACTGGCCGCGGTCCCTCCCTGCGTCCACACTCGGGCGAAGAGGGAAAACCGGTCACGTACACTTCCTACGGAAAGGGTGAAAAGCCCACGATCTACGGCTCCGTAAGCGCCTCCAACGAAAAAGACTGGGTCCAGACCGCCCCGAATATTTGGGGGACCCGCGAGACGAAACGCGAAAACCTCGGCAAAATCGAAATCCCGCTTCAAAACTGGTGGCTCCACACGGAACACGGCGCGAAGTGCAAACTGACGCCGACCCGCAGCGAGGATGGCGAGATACTTCTCACGCTGAAAACCGCCGAGACCGGCACGGCCCCGAATCACATTCAGCTCTGGGGAAGCGGCCCGACGAACGAAAACATGAAGGAACATTTCGTGATGAAATTCCGCGCCCGGGCGACGGTCCCGTTCACCATGCCGGCGTTCACGATCATGCAGGCGGGTTTCCCGTACTACACGAAGTGCAGCGGCGGGGCCGGCTCGCACCAGATCACGACCGAGTGGCAGGATTTCGAGGCGCAGTTCACGCTCTTGGAAACCGACTGCGGTGAGGAACTGCGCTGGCACCTGAATCTCGGTCAAATGCCGGCGAACTGCGAGCTTGAGATCCAGCCGGGCGAGATCTTCGAGGTGAAAGTCGATGACGCTCTCGACCTTGCCGTGGACGTCGGGAACATCATTTTCGACCACGGAAACTTCACGAAGTACCACCGCTGCGGCATTAAAAAATGGAGCCTGGATGATTTAAAAGCCCCGGGCGATTATTTCTACGACGCCGCGTCGCATCGGGTTTTTCTTTACTGGCCCGAAAATCCGGGGAAAACGTGCAAGAGCATTGAACTGGCGATGAGACGGCACGTCGTGGACCATTCGTGCATCCACGACGTGATCATCGACGGCCTGGGGATCGCCTACGGCGCGGCGCACGGCTTCGGCGGGACGAAACCGCTGCGTTACGTGATCCGGAACTGCGACGTTTACTACATTGGCGGGGCGCATCAGTTCACGACGGAAAACGGCTGGCCGGTCCGCTTCGGGAACGGGATCGAGTACTGGGGTTCCGCGACGGACTGCCTCGTGGAGAAGTGCCGGCTCTGGGAGATCTACGACGCTGCGCTGACCAATCAGGGCCGCGGAAACGAAAACGACCCCTCGGATGAAGTGCGGATCACTTACCGCGAAAATGAGATCTGGAACTCCGAATACTCGTTCGAGTACTGGAACAGCGGCGGGGTGACCCGCGACATTCTGTTCGAGAAAAACGTCTGCCGCGACGCTGGTTTCGGCTGGGCGCACGGTCAGCGTCCGGACCCGAACGGCGCGCACATGATGTTCTACAACAATCGGGCGGAAACGACCAATTTCGTCGTCCGCGGCAACGTGTTCACCAATTCGACCGAGGTCTGCATCCGTCTGTTCAACGACTGGAGCGCCTCGTACCGGATGGAGGGAAATAAGTACTCCATGCCGGAAGGAAAACCGGTCGTGCGCTTCCTTCAGGAGTTCTACACGATGGACCAGATGAACGAAGCCCGCGAAAAGTACGGGATTCAATGACTTTCACTTTAACCCATAGAAAGAGGATAAAACCATGACTAAAAAACTCGCCTTAACGTTTCTTTCCCTTTTTGCCCTCCTTTTCATCGGCGCCGGCCTTCAGGCGCAGGAGGACCTTCGCTCGCTGCAGGACCCGGTGATCCCGCGCGTTGTGGGGCATCGTGGCCATTCGTCCATCCAGCCCGAAAACACGGTTTTAGCCGACCGTCAGTGCGTTGAAACCGGCGCGAACGGCTGCGAGTGCGACCTGATGCTCACCAAAGACGGCAAAATCGTCCTTTTCCACGACCCGAAAACGGACTGGAAAGTCCGCGACGCGCAGGGAAACCCCGTGAAAGGGGAGATCGCGGACTACGATTTCGCCACGCTCCGGACGTTCGACTTTGGAATCTGGAAGGGTGAGCAGTTCCGCGGGACGCAAATCGCCACACTCGACGAGTACCTCGATACTTTGCAGGGGACGGACTGCATCCCGGTCATTGAGCTGAAAAAGTGCCCGCCTGACCCGGTCGTGGAAGCCGTGAAAGCGCGTGGGATGGAGAAACGCTGCGTTTTCATTTCCGCCTCGCGCCGCGTGAAGGAACTTTGCCCGGAAATCACGACCGCCTGCCTGCTCGGGAAGTGCGAAAACGTTTCCGACGCGGATTTGCCCGACTTTCTTGAGCGGGTCGCAAGAAGCGGAAACACGAACATGATCGACATTGAGCACTCGCGCATGACCCCGGAGATCGCGAAGGAACTGAAAAAACGCGGGATCTACATCATGGTCTGGACCGTTCAGCACGATCCGGAACGCCTTGCCGAGCTTTACAAAATGGGCGTCGATAGCATCACGACCGACTACCCGGACGAAGCGCTGGAAGCGGCGAAATGAATGATTTAAAGCCCACCTCTTTGAGGGGGGTGGCACGTAGTGCCGGGGGGAGTCAAGCGGTGGTTTCCAGCACTCCCCCAGTCTCGCTTCGCGAGCCAGCCCCCTCAAGGATGGGGCCTTTAAACGACGCTGGAAGCGTCTTCCCCGTACTTGATTTGAATGCTTTTGATCGAATTGAATCAACCATGAAATCGTTCCTCCAAAACCTTTACCGTTTCCTTCTTCTTGTCGGGCCGGGCATTTTTTGCGTCGGGTACACCATCGGGACGGGCTCCGTGACCACGATGATCAAAACCGGCTCCGAGTACGGAATGAGCCTTTTATGGGTCGTGGCCGCCAGCTGCTTTTTCTGCGGCGTTTTGATGGAGGCTTACGGCCGGTTTGCCCTGGTGACTGGCGAGACGTCGATCCACGCTTTCCGCCGGTACTACGGCGCGCCCGTGGCGATCCTCGTCGCGTTCATGGTGGTGCTGGGCCAGTGGTTCTGCCTCTCCGGTCTGGTCGGGCTTTCCTCCGAGGCGCTTTACCAGCTTTTCCTCCTCATCTGGCCCGGGCTCGCGGAGGTGAACCGGTACTGGTTCGTACTGGGGACCGCCGCCTGCGTCATGTGCGTTGTGTACGCGATTTTGTGGGTCGGAAACTACTCGCGGCTTGAATTTCTTCTGACCCTCCTGGTCACGCTCCTCGGTCTTTCGTTCATCGTTTCGAACGCCTACGTTCACCCAACGGCGGGGCAGTTTTTCGGCGGTTTTCTTCCCAGAATTTCGACATTTTACGTGGATGGAAAACTTTCCGTCAGCACGACGCTTCTGGTGGCGTCGCTCGTCGGTACGACGCTGGCCGCCCCGACGTTCGTCGTGCGTCCGCTTCTGCTCCACGGGAAGGGCTGGACGAAAAACGACCTGAAAACGCAGACCCGCGACGTGCTTTTCTCGGCGTTTTTGATGTTCGTCGTGAACGCCGCGATCATGTGCTGCGCGTGCGGCGCGATTTTGAACCTCGGCGGGAAACCGATCGAAAAGGTGATGGACATGGTGCAGACTCTCACGCCGATCGCGGGGTCCGGCGCCGTGATCCTCTTCCTGATCGGGATGATTTCGGCCGGGCTTTCGTCGATTTTCCCGATCGTGATGGTCTGCCCGCTGCTGATCGGCGACTTTCGTCAGGGTGAGCTTCAGATCCGGACCCCACTTTTCCGGATCATCGCGGCGTTCGTCTGTTTCCTGGGTTTGATGGTTCCGCTGCTCGGGGCGAATCCCATCGCGGCCCAGATCATGACGCAGATCGCGCAGGTTTTCGTCCTTCCGCTGATCATCATTCTGATGCAGATCCTCGTGAATCGCCGCTCGATCATGGGCGAGCACCGCGCGGGGGTCCTGCTGAACATCGGCATGACCGGGGCGTTTCTCTTCTCGCTCGTCATTTCCGGCACGGCGGTGCAGGGGCTGGTGCGTTTGCTGACGAATTAAGGAGCCAAAGAAGCCAAAAAGGCCAAAGCGGAAAACTCCTCGATGGCCCCGGGAATTCAAAAGTTTTTTTCGGTTTGAAACATTAAAGAAATTTTCCGAAATCAGCCCCTTTTAAACACCAAGCCCTTTCCACTTCAGACTTTTATTTAAACACGGATTTTCACGGATTAAAAAGATTAAAAGGATTTCATTTTTTTGATCGGGAAGCCCTGAGAAAACTTGAAACTCCTTTTAAATAATCTGCGGAAATCCTTTTAATCCGTGCGAATCCGTGTTTAAATCAAGGTTTGAAATGGTTTGGACTTTCACTTTTGAAACCGGCTTGAGGTTTTAAATTTTCCTTTAATATTAATAATGAATGGAATTTTGATCCCATGAACCTGAACCGACGCCTATTTTTCACCGCGTGCTTCGCTTCCGGCCTGACCCTCACGGCGGCGCGTGAACTTTGGGCCACTGCGCACGCCGCCGATTTTGATTTTGAGGGAATTTGTCGGAAAGTCGGCTGGTCGCCGAATGATCCGGACGCTTTTTTCTTCCTGCACGCGACGGACCTTCACTCCAGCGAGGTGGAGGTCGGTGCGCTGCGAATGCCGCACAAATTCGAAGGAAAATGCTTCGTACAGGACATGAACGCGCTCGACCCCCGGCCGGCGTTTGTCGCGCTGACGGGCGACCTGATCTCCATGACCTCCATGAACCCGAGCACGTGGGACCGGGCGGAGCAGTACTTCGCGCGGTACAAGAAAATCATTTGCGACCGGCTTGAGATCCCGTTCTGGCAGATCATCGGGAATAACGACTGCGCGGCCGTCCCATACAAAAAGGTTTTCCCGGAACTTCCGGTTTACTGGAGCTTCGAGCGCGGCGGGATCTGCTTCGCGGGCCTGCACGGCTACAACTGCTGGGACGCGCAGACGAGCAATCACTCCGGGATCCTTTACGATGCGGACCAGCTTGCGTGGCTTGGCGAGATCGTAGCGAAAACCTCGGCGCGGACGCTCGTTTTGTTCACGCATGAGCCGCTGAAAGACGCGGATCAGCACCGAGCCCGCCGCCAGCTCGCGCCGATCGTGCAGAGTTTCCAGGGCGAAACAGTCTGGAATATTGCGGGCCATAATCACGGGAATTCGGACCGTGTGATTCAGCTCGGCGGCCGCCCGATGCACGTGGTGGAGTCGCTCACGCCGGTCGGTTCCTGGAGCCCGGACGACGGACTTTACCGCCTCCTTTTCGCGAAAAACGGCCTGATCACCGCCTCGGCCTACCGCTGGCTCACGAAAGATGGGGAGCCGTTCGGCTTCGCGGAGGTCCCGAACTGGGAAAACCCGGCCCCGATGGAAACGGTGGAGGATGCTTTCGGCCGGAAATGCCGCCGCTTCTGGCTCGTTGGGGAGGACGACGCGGAAATTCGGGCCGAGTGCGAGAACATGGAGGACCGGGTTTCCAACCTCTACTTCCGCCGAAACGCTTTTGCGTCGTGGAATCCCCCCACTCGGGTGGACGGCGAGCCGGCGCGGACGGTTTGCCTCGGTTTCATCGGGAAACCACGCGGAACGATTACGCTCACGGCCGACGGCGCAGAGTCCCAAACGTTCCCGGCCGCCGCGGAATTCGAGCTTCCCGAAGCGTTCCGGAAGGCCGAAAATTTCCGGCTCCGGATCGATTCCGGCGAGAACACGGAGTACAGGATCTGCGCGCTGGGAGTCCGGTAAAATTTCGCAGAACCCATGCTTTTAAGGCGACCATTCAAATTTAAGGAAGTTCCAAAAACCTCAAACGTTTTCCCAGAGGGTGAGAATCGCCTGGTTTAGACCTTAATTTAAACACGGATTTTCACGGATTAAAAGGATTTCCACAGATTATTTAAAAGGAAGTTTTGATCGGTTTTCATGGTTTCTAAAAAAGAAAATGAAATCCTTTTAATCCCTTAAATCCGTGAAAATCCGTGTTTAAATGAAAGGCTTGAAGTGAAATGGGTTTGGAGTTTAGAATGAAGGTTTTGGTGATTTCCTTTTTAAATTTTTTCCCCCTTTTTAATTCAGGAGTTCCAACATGAAAAAAATCCTCATTTCCGTTTTTGCGCTGCTCGTTCTGACCTGCACGGTCTTCGCGGAGGACGCTTCCAACATCGCGGTCCAGTCCGTTTCCCGCATGGGTGAAAAGTGGTGCGCAGACCGTCACGAGCAGAAACTCGCCCAAGAGAAACAAGGTCCGGTCGATCTCGTTTTTCTCGGCGATTCTATCACGCACAACTGGGAAGGCCCCGGCAGAGAAGTTTGGGCCAAGTACTACGGAAACCGCAACGCGATCAACCTCGGCTACGGCGCGGACCGCACGGAACACGTGATCTGGCGCATCACCGAAGGGGGTGAGCTGGACGGCATTTCCCCGAAACTCGTGATCCTCATGATCGGCACGAATAACGTGGGCCATCATTCCTCCACCCCGGCGCAGACCGTGGAAGGGATCAAGAAGATCCTGGAGATCATCGGCGAAAAAGCCCCGCAGGCGAAAGTCCTTCTTCTGGCGGTTTTCCCGCGCAGTGAGAATCCGACCGACGATTTGCGTGTTAAAGTGAATGAGATCAACACGGGCCTCCCGGCTTTGGCCGACGGTCAGCGTGTTTTCTTCCTTGATTTCGGCAAGAAATTCCTCGCGGAAGATGGAACGCTCCCGAAAGAAATGATGGGCGACCGCCTCCACCCGGGGCCGGCCGGCTATGAAATCTGGGCGGAAGAGGTCGAGCCGTTTGTGAAAAAGTACGTGGACGAAAAGTAGTTCGGCTCTTTGGCGCGGTTTTTCTCTCATTTATACAATATTAATTAATATATAAGAGAAAAACCGCTTTTTTCTCTGAAATCCCAATTGCGTCAAAGCGGAAAATCTTCTATACTTATTCTGGATTCCTGTTTGGATTTTTTTTGCCTGGTATTTTATGGCTCCACCCCTTAACGACGACGCAATCGTTCTGCGTACTGCCGATTTCAGCGAGACCAGCATGGTCGTAACGTTCTACACACGTGAGAACGGAAAGATTTCATGCCTGGCCAAGGGGGCGCGTCGGCTCAAAAATCCCTTCGACACGGCGCTCGACGCCATGAACGTCTGCAAGATTTTGTTCTACCCCAAAAAGGGCGAAGTGCTCCAGCTCGTCACGGAGGCGAAGCTCACCGACCGGTTCCGGGTCGATTCAACCGTCGCCGTTTACGCAGGTTTCCATGTGGTGCAGCTTTTAAATCATTTTACTGAAAATTTTGACCCTCAAAGTGAATTATTCGACTTGACAAAAATCATTTTAAACGATATTGTATCACTGGATTCCCTTTGTAAGTCCGCGAGTCTGGAAAATCCGCCGGAAAAACTTTCCCGGTGCCTTTTCCATTACGAGCTTCGGCTCCTTCGGCTCGTCGGTCTGGCCCCCTCACTTCACGAGTGCGTCGGGTGCTCCAAAAAAATCGAAGTCCGGCGCGGGGCTAAACGAATCGCGTTCGGTATGGCGGACGGAGGAGTCCTGTGTCCGAACTGTCGGCCCGGGAAAAAAAGCGTCGTTTCCCTTTCACCGGAAGCCCTCGGCGCGTTCCAGCTTTTGGCCTCGTCAGACGATCGTTACTGGAAACGCCTCCAGCTTTCGCAGAAAACCCTCGGCGAGATTCGCGGCGTGTGGAACCAGTTCCTTGCGCATCAGATGGAACGACCGATCCCGATCCTGCGATGGCTCAAGCGTTAAGGGGGCACCAATCGACAGTTAAATAATAATTGCAAAACATTAACTAAACGCCTCCAGAACGATAAAAATATTTATCGTTTGTTAATTAAACAGAAAAGTCAAACCGGTTTTGCCGGAAAGTCCCTTTTATGAATCGATCCGTTTGTTTTCGCCGCTTCCCGATTTGCGTGACGTGTGCATTGCTTCTCGCAGCACTCGTTTGCGTTGTGGGTTGTTCGACCATGGGGTCACGGGGGACTTCGATGGAAAAGCTGAATCAGGCAGACGCGGCTCTGAAGACGCAACCCAATCCGCAGGTGGATATGGCTCAGGTGAACGAGGCTTCAGAGTACTTTGAAGAGGAAGATAATTCATTTTCGGCCATGACGGCAGAAAAATTCGGCAAGAAATTCCGGCTTGCGTGTCTGAAGCTGGTTCATCAGGAGCCGAACGAACCCATTGCGGTTGCGGCTTTCGAGGAAGGGGTACAACTTTTTGACCAGGGACAGTTTGAGGCGGCGGCCAAAAAACTCGGTTACGCGGCGTTCCGCTGGCCGGATTCGGCTCTTCAGGAAGACGCTCTCTTCCTGCGCGGTGAGGCGTACTTCTTTGCGAATCGTTACTCCAAGGCCCAGCGTGCCTACGAGAAGTTGTTGAAAAAATATGATTCAACGCGTTACATGGACCGGGTTTCCCCGCGATTGTTCGCGATTGCTCAATACTGGGAGAAACTCGACCAGATCAACCATTACGGCCCGCTCACTCCGAACTTTACGGACAAAACCCGGCCTTTTGTTGGAACGTTCGGGAATTCGATCAAGGCGTACAGAACGATCGCGATGCACGATCCGAACGGTCTCTGGGCGGAGCATGCGGTCATGGCGGCCGGGAACGCGAACTACATTCGGGGCGAGTATTTTGACGCCGCCGATTTTTACGATGACCTGATCAAGAATTATCCGCAGTCGAAGCACCTGCTTCCTGCGTGTGAGCTGAACCTTTCGGCCAAACTTTTGATGTACCAGGGACCGAAGTACGATGGCAAGGCTCTCGAAGACGCGGAGGATCTGACGAACCGTCTGCTGACTCAGTTCGGACCGCAGCTTGCTGACCGCCGTCAGGCTCTTTTGGAAACCCAAAGCAAGATCACGGAAGCCAAAGCAGAACGTGACATGGAAATCGCAGCTTTCTATGAAACGAAACGTTGCTACGGTGCCGCGCGTTACTACTATCTGCTCGTGATGCAGGATTACCCGCAGACTCAGTGTGCGATAGAGGCGAGAAAGAATTACGCCCGGATCGAGAATTTCCAGGCTGAGCCGACGGATTACTTCGCGTGGCTCAAGGTCATTTTCCCAGAGAAAAATTAATCCCCCCGTAACTTCCTAAAATTGCAGGAGACTCCCATGCAGAACGGCCAGTTCAAAACGTTTTTTGTTACGCTGGCTCTCGGTCTGCTTTGGTTTTTCACTGGCTGTGCGACGTACAACTGGGGAAATCAGTGTCTTTTCCCGCAGGACATTCAGACGGTAAGTGTTTCCATTTGCGGAAATGAAACCTGGCGCCGTGGCTACGGGGAACGTCTGACGGAAGCGCTCATCAGGGAAATCGAGTCGCGAACTCCGTACAAGGTGGTTCCTGAATGTCGGGCAGATACGATTCTGCAGGTGAACATCGTGGGTGAAAACAAATCGGTGACGTTCCAGAACGACTGGGCGGACCCACGTGAGATATCTCTCGGGATGACGGTCGAGGCAAAATGGATAGACCGCCGTACCCGGGATCTTCGCCAGTCGCAGCATATCGACATGGAACAGGAGGCGCTCAAAATTTCGGCCTCTACAGCACTCGTGACAGAGATGGGACAGTCGAATGTTACCTCTTCGCAAGCGTTGATGCAGACCATTGCGCGGAATATCGTCGGGATGATGGAAAACCCGTGGTAGATGGGCTTAATTAATTAAAAAAACGGTGTTTCTCAGCATCCTGCGTTGAAAACACCGTTTTTTTGTACTTGAGAAAAATTCAGCTTCCCTGCTGGTTCTCGCGTCCTTGTGATTGATAGTATGGCTGATTTTCCAAAAATTGCAAGAGGGGCTCGAGAAGATTTTTTTAAATTTTTTCTCATTTTTGCCATCTGCCCCCGTTCTTTTTTTTTGAAAATCTTCTATAATGTGACATATTGTTAATTGCGAAAACCTCGTTTATGATTTTTGAACGGAAGAAATGTTTCTCCAAAAAAATTTTAAAAATTTTTTCCAAAACCTGAAAAAAATTCCCCCGGCCCTCTCAATTTCAACAAGTTTGATATTTTGTATCGTTTTGATGGGGGGATTTTTTTTCTTTTGGCGCCGTTATGCTGGTTTTTTTTGTCAAACCATGCCGACGGCGGGAATTTTTATCTTTTCGACCGTCTTTGGAATCACGGTTTTACTGCTTTATTTCCTGATTCGGGCTTGGTCCCGGGGGTTTTCCAAACGCGCGGTCCTACTGCGCCGGATTTTGACGGGAATCCTTTTGCTGGATTATTTGCTTATTGGGCTGGCGATCCAGATTCCCGGAACTTCTGTGCTGACGCAGCTTGTTTTTGCGATTTTCTTTCTGCTGACGGTTGGGATCCTTTGCAGGTTTGAGTTTCACTACCCTCAACCTTCCTCCGAAGAGCCGGAACAAAAAAGTGAGCTGGAAACCGATCCCGATTCCGGGTTGATGGAAGAACCGAAGTGGGAATCTGAGGAAATCGAAGATGAGGACGAGCCTCTTCCGCCTGGAGTACAACAAAAACTCGAGCGTCTTCAGAAACCGAATGGTTCTGAAGAAATTACCGGTTTTTTGCGCGCTGAATTTCCGACTGGTCAGACGAAAGTCCCGCTTTTTGTCTCGTTTTGCCCGCCGTTTCCTCAAATTCCGGAGGTGGAATGTTTTTCACTGGAGGGAACGGCCGACGTGGAAATCGTCCAGAATGCCCCACACGGTGTACAACTGAGTGTCCGAAAAAAACATAGGATCCCGATGGACGATTCTGTCGTCCTGTCGTTTCGTGCGGCCTTCGATTCCCCTGAACCACTAGAGGAGTAATGCTCCAAACTCAAAAAAATGTCAACCAAATCCGAAATTCAATCCGCGCTTTGTGCTGAAATCATGACACCCGAGCAGCTTCGGGAGAGCCGCGAGTACCATCGGCGGGGTTTGTACTGTACGCTCATTTCCCAGTTTTGGGGGCTGTGCGTTTCTGCGGTGATTGCGTTCTGGCTGGCGAGACCGGCAACCGAATGGCTCAGTGCGCAGTGTCCCTTCCTCGCTGCGCACACGTACGCGCTTCTGGTCGTTTTTCTCCTCGCGATAATGCTTTTCGAGGGTGTTCTCGGTTTTCCGTTGGACGTTTATGATGACTGGGTTTTGGAACAGAAATTTGGTCTGAGCAACCTGACGTTTGGTCACTGGTTCCGACGGTATATGCTTCATTTTGTGCTTGGAGCGATTCTGAATCTTGTGGTGGTTGGGGGAATTTTCTTCCTCATTCGCCTGTGTGGGCCGTGGTGGTGGGCCGCGGTTTCTGTGATGTTTCTGTTTTTCTCGGTCGTTCTGGGAATTCTTTTCCCGGTGTTGATCCTCCCGCTTTTTTACAAGGTGGAGCGGCTGGAAAAGCCTTCCCTGATGGAACGCTTTGAGAAAATCACCCGACCGACCACGTTGAAATTGACCGGTATTTACCGGCTGGACCTTTCCATCGAGACGAACAAGGCGAACGCGATGCTCGGCGGACTTGGTTCTACGCGCCGTGTCCTGCTGGGGGATACTCTGCTCGAAAATTTCACGGAGGATGAAATCACTGCGGTTTTCGCTCACGAGGTCGGTCATCATGTTCACCGCCACATTTTGAAGCAGTGCGGGATGATTTTCCTTGGAAGTTTTGCTGTCTTTTGGCTGATCGACCTGGCCCTGAAGTACTGGCTTGGGCCTGAAATGGTGTACTCGCAGTTCCCTGTCTGGGCCGTGCCGTTTTTGTCGCTGATTCTTTCGTTGCTTTCGTTTTTTGCTGGGCCTTTTGGCAATGCGGTGAGCCGCCGGTTTGAGCGCCAGGCGGATGCTTACGCCCTGAAAACAGCCTCGCCGGCCGCGATGCGCAGCGCCTTCGTGAAGCTGGCCGTTCAGAACAAGGCGGACCCGTTCCCGCACCCGCTGGAGGTTTTCTGGCTGCACTCGCATCCGGCGATCGGAGAGCGAATTTTGAATTGCGACAAGTGAAAAAAACCGTGGAAATGGGGCCGCGGAGTTTTCCTTAACCGCAAACTTTATCGGGGGGCGGAAAATTTTTTTGACTTTTTTTAAAATTTTTCCAAAAATAGGGAGGGAATCTGCTTGAAATTTTATAAATTTCGGGTAAAATGGAAAAATGAAGGGTTTAGTGCCTGTTTTGCTGTGGGGTTTTCCCTCTTTTCGTCCCTGAACGGGGTAATCCTGTACGGCAAACCAGTTTATTTTTAGATCTTTGAAAGGGCATCCCATGTCGCAGGACAATGAAAATCAGGAAGCTGTAGAATATGTAGAAAGCAAGGGGAGTTTGCTGGAACGTGTTCCGAGCTGGCTCATCAGTATGGTGGTTCACACGATTGCTCTCACCGTCATGATGTTCATCCAGGTTGACCAGCAGGCCAAGAAAGCCGCAGTGGTCTTCACCTCGACTGCTGACGAAGAAGTCGTCGAAGAAGAAGTGATGGAGGAAGAGGAAGAGGAAGAGCTCGAAATGGATCTTGACGTCGATGACAATATGGAAGAGGTGGAATCGGAAGTTTCTGTCGATTCCCCGCAGGACGTCCAGGTCGATGTGGAAGTCGCGGATACGATGGACGACGACCCGCCGCCGGCTGTGGTTGAATTCACGCCGCTGGCCGATGTCAAAGCCGCTTCCAGTGACAACAACGCCTCGATCAATTCCTACACGAGCGGAAATGGTCTTGAAGCCCGTAGAAACGCGGACAATGTGGCCATGACCTCTGGTGGTACGCGTGCCTCCCAGAACGCTGTGAAGCAGGGACTTGAGTGGATCGCCCGGCACCAACTCCCGAATGGAAGCTGGAACTACAACCACTGCCTCGTTGGGAACTGTAACTGTGCCAACCCGGGCAAACTCATGAAGTGTACTAACGGTGCGACCGCCATGGGAATTCTTCCCTTCCTTGGTTGTGGTATGACGCATAAAGAAGGTACATACCAGAAACAGATCGGGAACGGTCTGAAATTCCTGGTTGCCTCGATGAAGAAAGATCCGAAGTGCCCCGGTGGTGGTTCACTCCATCAGGGTGAAGGTACGATGTATGCGCACGGTCTGGCTACGATTTGCCTCACGGAGGCGTACGCCATGACGAAAGAAAAATCCCTCCGCGTCCCGGCACAGGCGGCCGTCAACTTCGTGATGTACGCTCAGGACCCGGTCGGCGGTGGCTGGCGTTACAGTCCGCAGCAGGCAGGCGATACGTCTGTCGTGGGGTGGCAGCTCATGGCTCTGAAATCCGGTTATATGGGTTACTTGCAGATCAACCAGCAGGTCCCGGCCAAGGCCATGAACTTCCTGAACTCGGTTCAGACGGAAAATGGTGCGGGTTACGGTTATGTCACGCCAGGCAAAACCCCTGCGTGTACGGCTATCGGGCTTCTTTGCCGTATGTATTACGGATGGAAACAGGATAATCCATCGCTTCAGAAAGGCGTTGAATATCTCGACAAAATCGGTCCGAGCGGTGATATGTATTATAACTATTACGCTACACAGGTCATGCGTCATTACGGCGGTGACCAGTGGACTCGCTGGAACGAAAGAATGCGTGAGCAGCTCGTCAAAAAGCAGACCAAAGGCGATGGTCACGATAAAGGAAGCTGGACTCCGGGCGGCGGGCATGCCGATAGCGGAGGACGTTTGTACGAAACGGCTCTTTCCATCATGACGCTGGAAGTTTACTATCGTCACCAGCCGATTTACAAGGCGCAGTCGATGGACAAACCGGCCGCTTTGGAATGATTGAAAACCGTGCCGGTCTTTTCCGGTCTGGTTAATATAATCGTTTTAATGCTTTAAGTATGATTTTTGAGGGTCTCGCTTTGAGTGAGGCCCTCATTTTTTTCGGGAAAATCGCTTCACCCCCCCTTGCGTCTTGCGCATAGTTCTTTACAATAGAAGAGTATTTAAAATCTTTTTCTAAACCTTTTACGTTTTACGAGGAAATCATCATGCGCTGGACCCAGACGCTTATCACTACCCAGAAAGAAGCTCCGGACGGAGCGAAGATCCCGAGCCACATCTTAATGCTCCGCGCGGGACTGATTTCACAGACCATGGCGGGCGCGTACGCGTACCTGCCGCTTGGGCTGAAGTCGCTGCGCAAGGCCGAGGGCATCGTGCGCGAGGAAATGAACCGGGCCGGCGCCGTGGAACTGCTTATGACCGCACTTACCCCGCAGTCGCTCTGGGAACAGACGAACCGTGTGGAATCGTTCGGGAACGTCCTGATGAAATTCTCCCTGAACCGGGCCGGGACCACCACGCCGGTCGTGCTTTGCCCGACGCACGAGGAACCGATCACCGACATCGTGGCGAGATACGTTTCCAGCTACCGTCAGCTCCCGATCACGCTGTACCAGATCCAGACGAAATTCCGCAACGAGGAGCGTCCGCGCTCGGGCGTTCTGCGCACCAGCGAGTTCCTCATGAAGGACGCGTACAGCTTCGACATGACGATGGACGGCCTGGACGCCAGCTTCAACAAAATGTACGACGCGTATCATCGCATTTTCAATCGTGCGGGCCTGAAATTCCTCCCGGTCGATGCGGACAGCGGAGCGATCGGCGGGAACGCGAGCAAAGAGTTCATGGTGCTCGGCGAAAACGGCGAGGATAACGTGGTGGTCTGCCCCGAATGCAAGTACGCCGCCAACACAGAAAAAGCCGAGATCGGCGAGAACTCGTACACGAAATCGGACGAGCCCCTGGCAGAGATTCGGAAAGTCCCGACTCCCGGGGCGAGCAGCATCGAATCGGTCTGCAAGTTCCTCAAGTGCACGCCGGAAAAAATGCTCAAAACGATGATTTTTGAGGCGGACGGGAAGCCCATCGTGGTGGTCGTGCGAGGCGATCACGAGGTGAACGAGATCAAAGTCCGCCGCCTGGTCGGGGCAAAGCACCTGGAGCTCGCATCGCCGGAAGTGATTCAGCGCGTGACGGGCGCCCCGGTCGGTTTTGCCGGCCCGGTCGGCCTGAAAGAAAACGTTCCGGTTTATGCGGACGTTGCGGTGAAGTACGTCGTGAACGCCGTCACGGGCGCGAACGCGGCGGGCGAGGAAGCGCACATCACGGGCGTGAACCCGGGTCGCGACTTTGAGCCGACGATGTACGCCGACGTCCGGAACGCCGTCGCGGGCGACTGCTGCCCGAAATGCGGCCACGGCCGGTTCATCATCCAGCGCGGGATGGAAGTCGGCCACGTGTTCAAGCTCGGCACGAAGTACTCGGAAGCCCTTGGCGCCAAGTTCCTCGACGCGGACGGCCAGGCCCTCAAAACGATCATCATGGGCTGCTACGGGATCGGCGTCGCGCGTATTCTGGCGGGCTGCATTGAGAACAGTTACGACGAAAAAGGGATTATCTGGCCAGTCTCGCTGGCGCCGTACGAAGTTTGCGTCGTGCCGATGCGCGTGAACGACGAGGCGACGATGGCCGCCGCGAACAAACTCCACGATGAGCTTCAGGCCGCGGGGATCGACGTGCTGATCGACGACCGCGACGCGCGTCCGGGCGTGAAGTTCAACGACATTGACCTGATCGGCTTCCCGCTCCGCGTCGTGGTCGGTCCGAAGGGCCTGGCGAACAACGAGGTGGAGCTGAAGTGGCGCTGGGCCGCTGACTGCCAGAACGTCGCGCTTGACTCTGCCGTTCAGACGATCACCGACGCGATCCTCGACGAGCGGGCGAACGGCACGCGGTTCAATGAGGCGCGGAAGTAAATGAGGAACGAATAATGAATAAAAAATAACGAATAATGAAAAGAGAACTTTTTCGTTGATTCGCATTTCAATTCATTATTCGTTATTTTTTATTCATTATTCGTTTTAACTTGATTCACCTTTTGGAGGCTTTTCATCATGCTGCGTTCCATGTTCAAATCCAAGATCCACCGCGCGACCCTGACTGCCACGAAACTGGACTATGAGGGGAGCATTGCCGTCGATTCGGATTTGCTCAAAGCGGCAGATATGCTGCCGGGAGAAGAAGTTCACGTCCTCAACTGCAACAACGGGGAGCGCTTGGTCACGTACCTGATCGAAGCCCCGGCAGGCTCCGGCACGATGATGCTCAACGGCCCGGCCGCACGTCTTGGCTACCCGGGCGACACGGTGGTCCTGATCACTTATGCTACCGTGACGGAAGAAGAGGCGCGCAGCTGGAAGCCCACGGTGGTGCACGTGGATGAAAAAAATCGTATCGTGAAGAAATAAGAAAAACCAGGAATAAAAGCGAAAGGTTTTTTTATGTTATCTCAAGTCTGGAACGTTCCGAATGTTTTAACGATGCTGCGCCTGGTCCTTTCCTGTGTCCTTTTTACGATGATCGCGCTGGGGCCGCAGTACATGATCGCGGCGCTGGTCCTTTTCGTCGTCACGGCGCTGACCGACTTCGTGGACGGCTGGTGGGCGCGCAAGTTCAACCAGTGTACCCAGTTCGGCCGCATCATGGATCCGTTCGCGGACAAAATTCTGATCTGCGGGACGTTCATTTTCCTCTCGGCGCGTCCGGAAATGCAGGCGGATTGGCGTCTTTTCCAGCCCTGGATGGCGGTCGTGATCATGGGGCGTGAAATGCTCGTGACGGCCATTCGCGGCTTCATGGAGCAAAAAGGGATCGACTTTCGCGCCAAGTGGGCCGGCAAGATCAAGATGGGCTTCCAGTGCATCGCGTGCGCGGCGGGGTGCTTGTATCTCTCTTTCGACGAGGGTTTCGCTCCGGAATGGCTCTACTGGACGGTCGTGGTGTCGGTCTGGGTCACGATTTTCTCCACGCTGCAAAGCGGGTTTGGTTATGTGATGTGCGCGGTCAAAAACCGCTAAAAAACGAATCGATGAAAGAGCGAATAACGAATAATGAGGAAAAAGCGCCTCGTTATTCGTTATTTTTTTGGAAAAATTTGACTTTTTTTGACTTTTTTGGGATTTAGGGGGTGGGAAATGCTTGACAAACGCCCCCTAGTGGATTATACTGAAAATTGTTGAGAGAAAAGGATATTTTTTTCCCACGTTTCGTTTCACATTGAGAAAGTGAGCAGTTGGAAGGACGGTTGTATTTCTGCTCACAAGCCCTTGAGAAATTGCTTTTTGTTTTACCATTTTGTAATTTTTTGCATCTTTTGATGCACTTCAAGGAGATTCCAATGAAAAACGCACAGTACGAAATTCGTTACATCCGTTCCCCCAGAACTGCTCAGGAGCTTCGCGCAAACGCTGTGGAAACCGTGGTTATGCGTGATGAATACCCGGTGAAACTGCGTCGCCGTTCGCTCCCGTGTACATTTGAGGACTTCGCACTTTCCCGTGAAGGCTATCGCTCCTGGAAGGACGCCAAACGTGGGCTTCTCGATGGTGCAGCCGTCGGCAAACGCATCAAGCGCCGCAAGTCCTGGATGAAATGATTGCGTACCGTTGGAATTGGACGATTTACCCTTCCTCCTCGTCATGATTAATTTTCCTTTTCACTTCTAAACCTTCTTTCTCCTTTCGCGGGTCGTGCGGTGTTTTGCACGGCCCGTTTTTTTCTTCGAAAAGTGCGGCTTTTCAAAATTTTTCTGCCGGGGGTGGGTTGAACTTTCCTGAACTGGAAGTAAAATAAAAGAAAGCCGTGAAAGTCTTTCTTCAGGAGAGGTTTTCGCGATTCCCTCCATTTTCTCTTGATCTTATGAGAGTCTTGCCTGAAGCGGGACCCTCCCAGAAAAACAGGACCTGCCATGAAAAAGATCCTCACCTTTTTGTTTTCTTTTACCCTCTGCGCCGGTTTACAGGCCGCGAATGTTCTGGAATACGAGAATATTCTGATCGATGAGGGGATCATCCAGCCCGCGCCGGCGGGAAAGGTCGTTTTTGATTCGGCTTCCGTGGAAAATGGGGGCTGGGACACGAAAAAAGTCAATAATTACGAGAACCAGCTCACGATCCAGACCCAAGGCGATTTCGAGGGCGAAAAGTGTTTGCTCATCGGTGGCGCCCCGAAAACGTGCGACACCGCCTGGAGCGTTTCAACGGTTTCCTTCCCGATTCCGACCGGGAAAGACCGCGCTTTCCGTCTTTCGTTCCAGATTTTCACGAACGTCCCGATCACCGGTCAGGACCACGCCGGCGAGATGTGGCGCGACATGATTTATTGGTTTGACGCAGACGGGAAGCCGTGCGGGAAGCAGGAACTTAGTTTCACGCCCCCCTGTAACCATTTTAACGAAGTCATTCTGGGGGGGCTTATCCCGAACGAAGCTGCTGCCGCAGTCGTCCAGCTCGGCTGCGACATTCCGAACGTGGTGAACGATCAAAAAATCGCAGTGAAGGATCTGCGGTTTGCCCTCGTGGAGCAGGAAGCCCCGTTTGCGCTTGGCGCGTCGTTTGTCCCGCTGACGGCTCAGGGGGGCAGGCTCCAGTGTGACGCGGACGTTCCGGCGGGCACCGCTTTGAAGTTCCAGCTCTCTCAAGACCTCGGCCCGTTTGTCGGTCCGGACGGTACCGAAAAGAGCTTCTTCACCGAGGCGCCGGCCCTGAAAGATGCGAAGACGCAGGTCAAGATTTTCCTTATTCCCGCTGCGGATGGAAAAGCGGCTCCGAAGGTCCGGGCCTTACAGATCGGCGATAAGAAATTCGCTAACTGGAAGATCCGCGGCGACAGTTTCCCGCCGCGCGTGAAGATCGTGAGCGCTTCACCGACGACCGACGCAAAAACTGATCTGGTCCTTGAAATCACGGATGATTCGTTGGTTTCGACTGAAGGTTTCCACGTGACCGTGGACGGAACCGACCGCACAGCTGAATTTGAAGGCGTTTTCCCGCGCCTGACACTCCGTGCGAAAGAGCCATGGGCTGAGGGCCTTCACCACGTGGACGTCGCTGTGCGTGACATTCGAGGGAACCAGGTCGAAGCCCGGAAAGTCTTCTTTATCGGTGAAGCTCCCAAAACGCCGAAAGTGACGCTCCGTGACGACGGCATGACGCTCATCGACGGCGAGCTTTTCTTCCCGATCGGCGTGTACGGCGTGATGCGGCGTGAGTTCAACGATTACGATTTCGACAAAGCGTTCGCCGGTCTGAAAGAAGCGGGCTTCAATTTCGCCCATTCGTACAGTTCCCCGCACGACATTGAGTTCCTCAACGCCGCGCAGAAGTACGGGTTCAAACTCTGGACGGTCGCTCACGAGGTGGATGAGCACTTCATTAACGTTCTGCGTCACCACCCCACGACGATCGCGTGGTACCTGGGGGACGATACTTCGGCGAACACGACGCCGTCGCAGCTTTACGACCGTGACGACGCGGTGAAGGCGCTTGACCCGACGCGCATTACGACGCAGGCCGATCCGATCCACGCATCCAAAGAGGTTTCAAATTACGAGGATTACGTCTTTGGTACGGATAATTTCCTGCCGGAGATCTACCCGGTTCGTCTGGAAGGCGAGCACAGTGGAGACAAATGCGTCGCGCAGACCATCGTCGATATGAAACGGTGTTGGAGCGACATCGAGCAGGCAAACGCCCGGCCACGCAGCGTCTGGCCGATCATCCAGTACTTCCAGGGCTGGGGCTGGCAGCGGTTCCCGACCTGGGACGAGCTGAACGCGATGAGTTGGGCCTCCATCATTCACGGCGCAAACGGGATCACGTGGTACACGTATGGTGGAACGGTCGAGCCGGAAAAGAAGAAATTCAACTACGGCGTGACGACCAGCCCGGAACGCTGGGCGAATATCTCGCGTCTGGCGACCCGGATCCGGGATTTGAGCCCGGTGCTTCTGGAACGCACAGGTGCGCAGCCGGCGGCGCCGAAGATCCTCTCCGGCCCTGAAAAGGACCCGCTGGAGAACGACTCGATCTCGTTCCTGATGAAAGTCCACGAGGGGAAAACGTACCTCTTCACGGTGAACTCCAGCCCGGAACCGGTGAAGGCGTCGTTCCCGCTTCCAAACGTGAACGGAGCCGCGGAGGTTCTGTTTGAGGACCGTTCAGTCCCGGTCGAAAACGGCACGCTGACGGACGATTTCGCGGGCTTTGCCGTGCACATTTATGTGTTTTAAAATTACGGGGACGACGCTTCCAGCGTCGTCTTCAATTCATAATTCAAAATTCATAATTCATAATTGAAAACGGAGTTTTCGTCAATGCGGCGTTTTTTGATTTCACTCCTTTTTGCCCTGATCGTGTGCATGGCTCAGACTTCCGGCGCGGAGGATTTCAAAGCGGGGGAGCGTAAAGTCCTGACCGTGGACGGGATCGAGTACGCCTTTCGATGGTGCCCGCCGGGCGAGTTTATGATGGGGAGTCCCGAGGGAGAGCCAGGCCGAAATGATGAAAAGAACGACGAGAAACTCCATCAAGTAAAACTGACCAAAGGTTTCTGGATGCTGGAAACCGAAGTCACGCAGGAAATGTGGGAAAGCGTGATGGGTGAGAATCCGAGCGAGTTCAAAGGCCCGTGGAAGCCGGTCGAGAAAGTAAACTGGGAGGTGTGCCAGTCATTCTGCCGGAAATTGAGCGGGAAACTCGGGCAGAAGGTCCAGATCCCAACCGAGGCGCAGTGGGAATACGCCTGCCGCGCGGGAACGACCGGGGTTTTCGCCGGGGACCTTGATTCAATGGCGTGGTACAAGAAGAATTCAAAGGAAATGACCCACACAGTCGGGCAGAAGGAGCCGAACGCCTGGGGTCTGCATGATATGCACGGCAATGTTTGGGAAATGTGCGCAGACTGGTACGGTTCTTCTTATTACGAAGTCTCCCCAATGACGGACCCTGAGAACGCGGCCCGTCCCACGTCCCCATCGCCTCTTCCCGAAACAGAAAAAGGATCAATCGTAGTGAGCTGCGCTTCCCCGCCCCGCGTGTGCCGCGGCGGAGCCTGGAACCTCCGTGACGGGGACTGCAGATCCGCAAAGCGCGGCGGTTTTTATCGCGGCAGCCGAAACTCCTCGCTTGGCTTGCGCGTGGTTTTAATTCCCAGTCAAGAATCAAATGTAAGGCGGTAATGGAGGCCGAAGGCCGGAATTACGCGCCTGAAGCGTCCCACCCTCTTTCAGTCCGGCGCGTAATTCCGCGCTTTGCGCTCCATTACCGCCTCCCATTCGGTTTCTCAGTCCCTAACGAGACTGCGGCGGCCGGGTCCACCGCGGACGGCGGGCCGTCGTCCTTCCGGATTGACGACGCTGGAAGTGTCGTCCCCGCAGGATTTGTGTTTTGAAACGACGCTGGAAGGGCTTTCCGTGGGGCATGCAGATTCATGTAGATTAATGTTTAAAAGTGCATTTGGAGTCGGAAAACAAGGCACTTCCTCATTTTCGTTCATGTTTCTGCATGTTTCTACATTGCAATGCTGACCTTTCTTGTGACCTATGAAATGACCTATCGTTTCGGTCTCAGAAGCCAGTTGGAAATTGGTCGATTTTACTTGTAAATAATGT
>SAMEA3663299__coassemble_37_pt1 | contig 99771 bp, 67 predicted proteins | sample SAMEA3663299__metabat2_low_PE_003 | metagenome-assembled genome bin SAMEA3663299 (sample SAMEA3663299) | pig gut metagenome | biome: pig gut; feature: pig-associated habitat; material: faeces | place: China | collected 2013 | reverse complement strand
AACGATCCGAAAAACGGGCGGATCGGCTGGAACAAGAGGATCATGGACCGTTACGAGGACCTCGCGAAAAACCCGCATCCGACGTACGAGACACCGATCAGCGTTTTGCGTCTGGGTGACACTGTTTTCTGCACGAACCAGTTTGAGCTTTACACGGACTTCTCGATACAGATCAAGGCGCGGTCCAAAGCGGTCCAGACGTTCGTCTCGCAGATCTCCGCCAGTGCCGGCAAACCGGACGAGCAGAATCTCGTGGACGGCAAGCCGTTCCCGTGGACCTTCCCGTTGCGGGCGGGGACGTATTTACCCTCCGAGCGGGCCAAACAGGGCGGCGGCTACGGCGCGATCATCCAGTCTAACACGGTAGGTCCCGAAGGCGGACAAATCATTGTAGAGGAAACACTAAAATTAATCGAGGAAGTTTTTAACGAATGAAGAACGAGGGAGAAACCATGCTAAAACGAAGAGATTTCTTAAAATCCGTCTCTGCCGCGGCGGTTGCGCCGCTGGTGGTTCCGGGAGCGGTTCTCGGGAAAGACGGGCAGATGAGTCCTAACGACCGGATCACCATCGCCGTGTTCGGAGTCGGAAACCGCGGCACGCACTCAATTCGGGCCATGCGCCCCCTGCCGGACCATCAGGTCGTAGCGATCGCCGAGGCCCGGCAGGATCGCGGCGAGGCGGGCTGCCGCCTGGTCGAATCGATGTACGCCGACCGGATCGAGTCCGGCGAGTACAAAGGCTGCAAGCTCTACCGGGATTTCCGAGACATTTTGCTCCGAGACGACATCGACGCGGTCTGGGGCACGGTCTGCGACCACTGGCACGGCTGCCTGTACAGCCGGATCATCGAGTCGGGCAAAGACCTCTACGGCGAAAAGCCGCTTACCCGCTGGGTCGGTCAGGGGGTGAAACTCAAGAAACTCGTGCGCCAGTACGGGACGATTTTCCAGGTCGGCACCCAGCAGCGCAGTGACCCGAAATTCCGCAAGGCGGCCTTCCTCGCCCGAAACGGCTACCTCGGCAAGGTGACAGAAGTCCAGGTCGCGGCCCCCGGCGGCACGGTCATTCCGAGTGTTCCGTCCTGCGACCCGCCGGAAGGGTTCGACTGGGATATGTGGTCTGGCCCGGCGCCGCTCCACCCGTTTGACCCGCGCCGCGTCGAGTGGCTCGGCCTCTACATGATCGAGGACTACTGCGCCGGCTTCATCACGAACTGGGGCGTCCATCACCTCGACATTGCGGGCTGGGGGATCCCCGAAATCTTTGAAAAACCGTTTGATCTCGAAGGAAAAGGCGTACTCCCCGATTCGGGCATGGCCGACACGTGGATCGCGTGGCAAATGACCATGACCTACGATTCTGGCCTGGTCATGCGCTTCTGCAACACCGGAAACCCGTACGAACAGGGGTGCAAATTCATCGGCGACGAGGGCTGGGTCCATGTGAACCGCCGCGGAATCAAGGCGAGTGACCCGAAACTCCTTCAAATCGAGCCGAAAGACGGCGACGACCCGCTGCACGTCAGTCCGCTCCACGGCGACCCTTACACGGCCCACACCGCCGACTTCTTCCGCAGCATGCGCTCCCGCAGAGACCCGGTCGCCCCGGTGGAGCAAGGGCATTTTGCGACGACGCTCGGAAACATTTCCGACATTTGCCTGCGTCTGAACCGGAAACTTCGCTGGGACCCGCAGAACGACTGCTTCATCAACGACGACGCGGCCAACGCCATGCTGACGCGGCCCGAACGCAGCCCGTGGACGATGTGAGATCAACGAATAATGAAGAATGAATAACGAATAATGAGGAGAAAGACTTCAACCTCCATTCGGTATTCAAGGCGCTTGAGCCGGAACTCATTCCAATCATTATTCGCTATTCGTTATTCATTATTCATTTTTAGAGAGGTTAAACCATGAAAAAATTAATATTCGTTTTTGCGTTACTCCTTTCCATCCCGCTTTTTGCCGCCAGTGACTGGGATACGACGGGGAAAGGGGGCTCAACCGGAGATCTAACTCCCGAACAGATCGAAGCGGCGTGGGCCGGTTTCCAGACCTGGGTCGCCGGGACTGACGCGGAAGCCGTCCGCGCGATGGACTGGATCGTCATTAATGCCACGTCCGACCCGGAACTCCGCAAGGCGACGGCCGCGCGTCTGGCCAAAATGCTGGCCGAAGAAAAGACCAGCGCGGACGCCAAAAAGTACATCTGTGCGAAACTTTACCGGATCGGCACCGACGCGGAAGTGCCGCTCGTCGCTCCCCTTTTGATGGACCCGGTGACGGTCGATGACGCGCGTTTCCTGCTCGAACGGATCCGCTCGGAAGCCGCCGTTTCCGCTCTGCGCGACGCGTTCGGAAAGCTCACCGGCCGACCGCAGATCGGCGTGATGAACTCGCTTTCGCTCATCCAGGACGAGGCCTCTTTCGCGAAAATTGCCGGGCTGACGCAAAGCGCGGACGACGAAGTGGCCCGGGCCGCCTGGCGCGCCGTGGGGAATTACGCATCGGACGCCGCGGCCAAGTTCCTTACCGACTCGCTCAAAGCCGCGAAGGAACCGAATATTCGGCTTGAATCCGCCGCGGTTCGGACGGTCGGACTCCTTGAAAAAGCGGGCAAAAACGACCAGGCCGCGGAGATCTACGCGCTTCTGGCGCAGGACTGCCGCACCAAGGCGGGTCGGCTCGCAGGGCTGAATCACGCCTTCAAGAAAGAAATGATGGCCGACTGGTACAAGTCGGAGGACCCCGTCAAGATCCGCATTGCGACCCAGAACGACCCGAACGTCAAAGAGATCGAGTACAATATTCCGGAAACGGCGTCTTCTCTCCTCGCCAAGCTCAAGGCCAAACCGGACAATCCAGACCCGGTGATCATTTCCCAGCTCGTCGCGCTGAAGTGCTACGACTGCATCGACCCGCTGGTCCAGATCGCCCGGAACCCCGATCCGGCGGTTTACATGATTGCGGTCGATGGTCTGCGTGGGATCTGCGACCCGGACGTGAATGACCTGCGCCGCATGGTCAAGCTCTTCGTGGACCTGAAAGACCCGGAAGCGGTGGACGCGGTTTCCCGTGCGATCGGCTTCATCGCGGCTAAAGAGAAAAACCCCGAAGAACCCGTGACTCTGGTCCTTCGTTTTCTGAACGAGCAGGAGGGGAAAGACTCCGAAGAATTCCGCGCGAAGGCCCTCCCGATGCTCGGGCGTTTGGGAACCACCCGGGTCTGGACGATGATCCAGGACGCGCAAAAAGGCTCGCCGGCGCTTCAGGCCGCGGCCGCTCGTGCGATCTGCAACTGGCCGAATGCCGCTCATGCGGATCTTTTGTGGAAAATGGCGACAGAATCGAAAGAAGCCGCCGACCGTCAGCAGGCCCTGCGCGCGTTCATTCGTGTGATCACGGTCCCGTCGAGCGTTTCGCCGGACGTGACGCTTGAAAAACTTCAGGACGCTTTCAAACAGGCGGAAGACCCGGCCGAGATGAAGTTCGCGGTCCAGCGTGCGGCCGCCATCCGTACGACCCGCTGCGTGGCGTGGCTTGCGTCCCTTTTGGACTGCGAGATCGTTTCTCAGGAAGCGTGCGCGAGCATCGTGGAACTGGCCCATCACCGGTTCCTCCGCCAGCCGAACAAGGCGTTCTTTGAGCCGATCCTGCTTGAAGTGGAAAAAGTCGCAAAAGACAAAAATATTCAGGTCCTGGCTGAAAAGGCCCGGATGGGAATGTAGTTTCACATAAGATTCGGAGGGCCGGCGTCCTCGCCGGTCAAGTTCGGCGAAAGCCGAACGAAAATAAAAATTTGGTTGAACTTCGTTCAACTTGACCGGCGAGGACGCCGGCCCTCCGAATCAAGGCCCTCCTTTTAGAATTTAAACGAAAATGAAAAAACTCACCCTTTTATTGCTTTTACTCCTTTTGGGTGCGTGCAATTTCGTGCAGGCTCGTGACGTTGAAGTCGCGATCGCCGCGTACACGTACCGGAAATTCACTTTCTTTGAAACGGTCGAAAAAGTCGCCGATCTCGGAGTTCCAAACCTTTACGGGTTCAACTTCCAGGCCGTCGGCGGCGGAATTGATGGCGTTCTGGACCCGGCGAAACTTTCCGACGCGGACCTGCAGAATATCCGGGACTTCCTCGCCTCGAAAAAGATCACGCTCTGCGCGCTTTATTACGGCTCCTTCCCGGACGACGAGGCGGAATGCCGCCGCATTTTCGAACGCTCCAAATCCCTCGGGGTCAAGCGTTTCGTGAGCGAACCGAAGCCGGAACTGCTCCCGATGCTCGATAAACTCGCGGGCGAGTACGGCATGATCGTCGGTCTGCACGGGCACAGTCGGCAGGCCTCGCCGAACACGTGGCACCCGATCCTGGTCGCGAATCAGTGCCGCGGCCTGAAAAACGTCGGCGCGTTCAACGACACGGGGCACTGGCTCCGTTCCGGCCTGGCTCCGACGGACGGGATCGAGATCCTCGGAAAGTACACAGTGGGCTTTGACCTCCACGATACCGACGCGGAAGGGAAAGACGTTCCGCTCGGAACCGGCACGGGAAACATCGGTCTGATGCTCCACGCGCTCCAGAGGATCCCCGGCCCGCCGGTCCTCATCGGGATCGAGTACAATTCCAACCCGGACGATCCGACGGAAGACGTGAAAAAGTGCCTCGAGTTCCTGAAGGACCCGAAGCCGGATGGATTCTCGAAAAAGCCGGACGGTTTCTACGTCGGCGCGGTTTCGATCGATATTACGCCGAACCGGCCGGTTTCGCTGCCGGGCCAGCACTACACGCGCATTTCCGAAGGGGCCAACACGCCGGTCGAGGCGAACGTCCTGCTTCTCGACTCGGTCCAGGAAGGCCTCAGCACGCCGGTGGTTTTCATCAGTTTTGATGCGGTCGGGATCGGCACGGACTTCAACCTCACGCTGCGAGACGCCCTTCAGAAAGCGCTTCCGGACGTGAACACGGAGAACATCATCATGTGCGTCACGCACACGCACGACGGTCCCACCCTCTACGGCGACCCGCCGGATCCGCCAACCGAGGGCGACTACATGAAGTACGCGGAGTTCCGTGACTTCGCCATCTCGCGCATCGTTCCGGCCGTTCAGAAGGCGTGGGAGGCCCGCGTCCCGGCCCGTTACGGTTTCGGCCTGAGTTACGCGAACATCGCGTACAACCGCCGGGCCATTTACGCTGACGGGACCGCCGTCATGTACGGTAAAACCGACCGGCCGGACTTCCGCGCCATCGAAGGAATGACCGACACGGACCTGAATATTCTCTGCTTCTGGAACGAAAAAGACGAGCCGATCGCGATGATGCTCAACGTCGCGTGCCCCTCGCAGGAGAACGAGCACTACACGAAACTCGACGCGGACTTTTGGGGCGACCTGCGCCCGATGCTACAGAAAAAGTACGGCAAAAACCTGGTCGTTCTTGGTGTTTGCGGCGCGGCGGGCGACCAGTCTCCGCACATTCGCTACCGTCAAGCGGCGGAAGTGCGTATGCAGAAGCTCCGCGGCCTTGAACGCGACCAGGAACTGGCCCGCCGTCTGTTCGACGCGGTGGACGACGTGTACGACCTGATCGCGAAGGACAAACGCACGGCTCAAGTCGTGAAATTCGAGTACATTCCGCTCGATCTGCCGGTCCGGAAAATCTCCCAGGCCGAGTATGACGCGGCTGCGGCAGAGGTGAAGAAGCTCGACGAGGAGTACTCCAAAACGAAGAGTTCTTACTCCCTGATTCGCGGCAACTGGCAGAAACGCACGCTTCAGCGCTGGGACGACCAGGAGAAGGGCGTAAACCAGACCTACGCCACGAGCATTTGCGTCATGCGCCTCGACCAGATCGCCATTTGCACGAACCAGTTTGAGCTTTACAACGATTTCGGCCTGCAGATCAAGGCGCGCTCCAAAGCCCTTCAAACGTTTGTGATCCAGCTTTGCACCGGCCGGCCGGAGTCCGGTTCCTACCTTCCGACCGCGTTTGCGGTCAAAGGGGGCGGCTACGGCGCAGTTCCCGCCTCGAACAAAGTCGGGCCGGAAGGCGGTCAGATCCTCGTCGAAAAGACGCTGGAAGCGATCGAGCGTGAATTTGAATGAAATCGATTCCCCCAAAACTATAACAGGAGAAATATTATGGGAAAAATCTCCCTTGGAATGAATCTGGAAGCCACACGTCACCACGACAAACCGTTCCTTTGGGGGCTGGACCGTGCGGCAGAAATTGGCTACGAGTACGTGGAACCGATGGTCCACTTCGGTCGGGAATTAATGTCCGAGGCAGGCTACTACCATACGGTTTCGATGTTCGACGACCCGAAGTGGATGGCGGAGGAGTGCGCCAAGCGCGGCCTGAAAATCTCGGGCCTTCAGGCGCATGGGCCGCTTGGCCGGCCGGACCGTCACGGCGAGTACCTCAAGATGGCGGTGCGTTTCGCGGCAGAATGCGGCGCGCCGGTCGTGAATACGGACGAAGGGATCAAAGCCCCGTGGACGACCAAAGCCGAGGACATGGTGCTGATTCGCTACACGCTCCAGGAAGCGGCTTTCATCGCTGAAAAACGCGGCGTGAAAATCGGTCTTGAGTGCCACGCGCAGTACTCCAAAACGCCGGAAGGACTCGACGAACTGTACAATCTGGTCGATTCGCCGTCGATCGGGATCAACCTCGACACGGGAAACGCATACCTCTGCGGCGCGGACGTTTACGAGTGGCTCGAACGGGTCTGCGGCCGTCTGGTCCACCTCCACGCGAAAGACATTTCCGTCGCCCACTCCGATGCGGAAAGAGGCCAGGTCACCGGCACTCCGGTCGGCTGCGGCTGCGGTGACGGCGTGATCGACTGGAAGCGCGTGATCGAGATTTGCAAGAAGTGCCCGAACAACCTCGTTTTCTCGGTCGAGTGCGGAAGCATCGACGAAGCAAAACGCAGCTACGAGCATCTTTCCTCGCTGCTGTAACAGTCTTTCATTCAGTTGTGCGGGAAAAACCTCATTTGAGAGATTTTTCCTGTACGACTTCAAAAACCTTTGATTATGTAGTCTGACATTATAATTAAAATCTCCGAATACATTACTACATCCTTTCGATCTGATAATTGTTGATTGGACCTGGAAATGTCTGTTATACAGTATTGACGAATTCCTGCTTGTGGTATAATTCAAATGTGGACATGGTTCTTCCTCGTGTATATGGTTTGCTGTTTTTTTTACATTATACACTGAACCTGTCCGCGTTTTAATTATTTTTCCGGTACGCGGTTGCCGGATGAACCCCTTTTTTTAGGTCACTGGGAATTTTTTGGGAAAATCTTGTGAATTTATCTGGCCGACTCCTTGAAGGTTTTCATCCAATCGATTATACTGGATTTTTGTGGAATTTTAAACTTTATCCGTCTTTTTGAGAATTAAGAACACTTTTTCGTTATATTATATGGAAGGGCTTACGTCACCTATGTGGCTGCCATTTGATTTTTGACCGTCCAACCTGTTTTTCCTTTGGAAAGGATCCCAATGAACACACTGATTTGTCTTCTGTCCGGACAACCGGTTCCCAATTTGATGTCCTGTGCCGCTTTGGAGCCCGACAAGATCGTTCTGGTCCAAACATTCAAAATGAAGTGTCAGAATGTCGCCGACAGGTTCCAGAAAGCTCTGAAAAGTATGAACATCCTGGTGGATACCAAAGTCGTGGATGTGGATCCGGGAGAGGATAACCATTTTTTATTTCTCAAAGATTTTTTTCGCCGTGAATTGCTCGATGCGTTTTCTGGGGACACTTTTTTGCTGAACTTGACCGGGGGGACCAAGCCGATGAGTATCGCTTTGTACCAGACGTTCCAAGCTCATCCGAAAGCGAAATTCTATTACTTTGATTTTGATTCTCCCTGCGAGATCATGGATTTCATCGGGGGCGGGAGCTCGGATGTTGGGCAGATCCCGCTCGAGGCGTTTCTGGCTGGGTACGGCTTCAAGACCGTCAAATCGATGAAACACATCGAGGCGGCCGAGAACGCCGCGCTCGAACGAGCTCAAACGACGAAGATCCTCGCGTCCTGCTGCAATGACCCCGAATTCAGAATCTGGAAAAAATCCGAAGATGATGAGGAGGAAAAAGCAAGTCGGGATTGGCTTGTGGAGGCCATGAGGCACAAGACCCCTTCCACCTTGAAGGAAGGTCTGCTGCATCCCTCGGATCCGAAAATTGCCCAGGCGTTAGCCGACTGCTTCCACCTGGAGAAAAACGCGGACGGTACGTTGAGCGGGACTGTCAACAAATACGATGTCAAGTATCTTGACGGCGGCTGGCTCGAAGAGTTCATCTGGCTCACATTGCATCATTACGAAAGGAAATATGAACTTGGCGACCTGCATTTGGGCCAGGTGATTCAAAAGGAAGGTTCCAAGACCTCCAATGAGCAGGGTCAGGTGATCGAAAAGAGACCCCCACAAAATGAGGTGGATGTTTCCTTTATGCGCAACAACACCTTCCACGTGTGGGAATGCAAGACCGATTTTCAGGAAAAATTGCCGCTTTACCTGTACAAACTCTACGCGGTGCTGAAAGAACTGGAGGCACTTGGTACACGATCTTCCCTGATCTCCAATTGCTCGATAATCACGACGGATGAGAGCAAAGAGCGCGCCAAACTTCACTCTACGAAGCTGATCGACGCGGAATCGATTCACAATCTGGCGATCGATCCCGAAAAAGAACTTGAAAAGATATTCAATCCCTCAAGATCCTGAGATTTATGAAGACAAGATTGAAATTACATGCCAATAATAGTTCATCCAGTAACCGCGCACCTGGAAATAATTAAAGATGTGGACAAGTTCAGTCTGTAATTCAAAAAAACAGCAAACCATATACACGACGAGGAACAATGTCTGCATTTGAATTATACCCCTGTCAAGGTTTTCATCAATGCCTGGCCACTGACATTTCCCAAAAAAGACTACAGAATCATAATCTTGGCTATTCTGAGGACCGATTAACTTTATTGTCTTTTGTGCGCCTTGAAAAATATTTGTCAGGTCTATGATTTTCGTGATGGAGAATACTTTAGGCTAAAAATCCTGGGAATCAAAAGGTGCCGGTCCATACTTGTCGGATGAACCCTTTTTCTTAGCCCACATTCCGCCGATCGTGAAAAGGGAACCACCGCTCTTATTTTCACTATTGGTTGTAAACAAGCATGGAGATTATCAGAAAATTTTGCCACTTCCCATTGCAAAAAAGAAAAAAGTTTGATAGAATGCATCTTTGTTCACAGAACTCCACTAATTTTCATTTTCAAGAGGCAAAGTATGAAAAAAATCCCGGTCATTTTAACCATCTTATTTCTTTGTACCTTACTTGTTTCGTGTCATAAGGCCGGAGATGTGCGCACTTGGAGTTATGGTAGCTACACTGTTGAAGGCGAGTTTGTCGAACTGGCAGAAAATGGAACGACCGTTTGTATTCGTAAAAAAGATGGGAATATCGTGAACATCCCGCTGTCAAAACTCTCTCAAGCTGATCAGGATTATGTAAAAGATTCTGATCGTCCTATTGAGGGGGAACCTGCGACGTTAATGCTTCCTAATGCGCCACATGCGGGAGACCGTGTGGTTTTGAAGGTGGATAACGTAGAATTTGCCTTCCGTTGGTGTCCTCCGGGGAAGTTCGTAATGGGAAGCCCCGAGAGCGAGCCTGGCCGGCGCAGTACTGAAAAGCCTCATCTGGTTCAGTTGTCGAAAGGTTTCTGGATGCTGGAAACAGAAGTGACGCAAGCCCAGTGGAAGGTTGTCATGTGTACGAGTCTGGAAGAACAGGCCCAAAAAATGCTCAACGACGACACGCTTTATAAGTTTTCCTCAGGAGAGAAAACTCTTCGGGACTATTTCGGTTTCAAACAAAATGAAACGAGCCGCACGATCCACGGCAAGGGTGATACATACCCGATTTACTATGTAAACTGGCACGAGAGTATGGAATTTTGTCGTCGTTTAAGCTCATACCTGAATCTGTGTGTCCAGCTTCCAACGGAGGCGCAGTGGGAGTACGCTTGCCGAGCTGGCAGCACGATGGCACTTCCGAACGGGCCGATCAAGATCAAAGGGAAATGCGACGCTCCGGCACTTGATCCGATTGCGTGGTACGGCGGAAATAGCAGTCAAGGGTTCGTGGGGACAAGCCCGTGGAACTCCAGCAGCTGGTCGGCGACCCAGTACCCCGGCGGCCCTTGTGGAGCGCACCCGGTGGGCAAAAAGGACGCGAATGCCTGGGGCCTTTATGATATGTTGGGAAACGTGTGGGAATGGTGTTACGATTACTATGATGCAGCTTATTACGTCAGGTCTCCATTGAGCGACCCGAAAAACACAACGGTTTCTACAGGCCGCGTGGATCGTGGCGGAAGCTGGTACGACCACGCTGAGTACTGCCGCTCGGCGTACCGCGGCGAGAATGCGCCTGACTTCCGGGATGACCTCCTCGGCTTCCGCGTCCTTTTAGTTCCCGGTCAAGAGAAATAGACAGACAACATTCCCCCCCCCTCGCCGATCGTGAAGAGAGAAGGCTCTCTTTGCACGATCGGCAGGCAGTGAAACGGGCGAAATTTTCTGCGTTTCCTGAACAAAAATGCGAGAATTAGCAGTTTTTTTATAGGTAGCCATCGTTTTGGTTGTTTATGGCTCAACCTTCGATCTCGCCGCGGGCACGGCGGGTGAGGTAATCTTTTGTCACTTTCCAGACGACAGGCGAAAGCAGGACAAGCGCCACGAGGTTCGGGAACGCCATAAGGCCGTTGAAAGTATCGGCAATCCCCCAAACGACTGAAACGGTCAGGTAAGGGCCAATGGCGACGAAGAGAACGTAGAGCATACGATACATCTTGATGAGCCATTGCCGGTTTGAACCTACGAGATATTCAAGGCATTTCTCTGAGTAATAGTCCCAGCCAAGAATCGTCGTGAACGCGAAGAACGTAAGCGCGATCATCAGGAAGAACGATGCGATCGTTTCAGAGTGTGGACCGATAAACGCAAGTCCACGGCTGAATGCCTCGATGGTAATGTCAACCCCCTTGAGTCCAAGCGATGGTTCCCACGTACCCGTGACGACAATTACAAGACCTGTCATCGAACAGACGATGATCGTGTCGATGAACGTCCCCGTCATGCAGACAAGGCCCTGGCGCGCCGGCTCGTTCGTCTTTGCCGCGGCTGCCGCGATCGGGGCGGAGCCAAGTCCCGCTTCGTTCGAGAAGATTCCTCGCGCAATACCCTTCTGCATCGCGATGAAGATCGTGCCAACCATACCGCCAGTAAAAGCCGCAGGGTTAAACGCGGCACGAACGATGAGATCGATCGCCGGTAAAATCTTTGAAATGTTGCCGAAAAGGATGATCAAACAAATAAGGACATAGAACAGCGCCATGAACGGGATGATCACCATCGATACGCTTGCAATACGTTTTAGCCCGCCAATAACGACGAGAGCGGTACAAATAGTGACAAGCGCGCCGGCTATGATTATGGAGAGGGAATACGTCGTGCCGAATATTTGGATACCAGTCGCAAGGTCGTTCGGATTAAAATTCGGGTCGAAGAAACGCTGGGTCGCCGAGGTGATACCGTGGACCTGCGTGATCGTTCCGATACCGAGAATACCGGCAACTACTCCGAAAAACGCGAAAAGGACGGCGAGCCACTTCCAGTTCTGAATGCCAAATACACCTTTCAGTCCCTTCTCGATATAATAGAACGGACCGCCCAGGACCCGGCCGTCGGGTGTGAATTCGCGGTACTTGACTGCAAGCAGGCCTTCGGCGTACTTCGTTGCCATACCGAAGAAAGCGGCAACCTCCATCCAGAACAAAGCGCCGGGACCGCCCGTGCCGATGGCCGTCGCGACGCCGACGATGTTCCCGGTGCCGATCGTCGCAGAGAGAGCGGTACAAAGCGCACCAAACGCGGAAACATCGCCCCGGGTTCCCTCCTCGGTGTGAAACATGTAACGAAAAGCATTTCTCAGGTTCAGGAGGTGAAGGAACCGCAGCATGCACGTAAGGAGGATCCCTGTAAACAGGATCGTGATGATGAGCGGCAAACCCCAGATGAAATTGTCTGCCTTGTCAACCAGTGTCGTTAGTGAGGCAAGCCAGTCATTCGAGGTCTCAACCGTTTTCGTGACCGCGATTGGAAGCGCTGTCGCAGCAACATTATTTGTCATCTGATCCACCTTTTCTTTTTACATATTTTCTCCGCGCCAGTATTAAATGACCGATTTTTATATTTCAAGGCCGCTTAATGCTCACCGCGTGCCATTTTGGGAGAATGATTCGGCCAATTGCGGATCAGTTGTCAAGCATCTGTTTGCAGATCTGGCTGCATTCCCAAAGCATTCTTGGCAGGTGGAAGCACCCCTTGAAAATGTTCCCCTTTTGCGTTGAGGAGATGGTGCCGTCGCGGTGGAGGTACCCGAACCAGTCGCCGTACTCGCGGTCCGTGAAGTGCTCAAACGCCCAGTCGTGGACCTGCTTGTGCATGTCGGCGTACTTTTCATCGCCGGTAAGCTGGTACGCCAGCAGCGTCGCGATGATCGTTTCGTTGTGGTTCCACCAGAATTTCATGTCGTGCCAGTACTCGACGGACGGTTTGTCGTACACGTCGCGGAAATAGAGCATCCCGCCGTATTCTTTGTCCCAGCCGCGCTCCCACATCCAGTCGAGAATGTCGAGGCCGGTCTGGATGTAGTCCTGCCGGTTCCGCCGTTTTCCTTCATCCATGATGAACCACGCGCCTTCAATGGCGTGGCCCGGGTTGAGCGTCCGCCCCTCGCAGGAGTCCACGATGTCGCCGTTCGGCGCGACGCACTCCATGACGCACCGGATCTCCGGCTTCATGAAGTACTTCCGGACCATCTCAATGCACTCGTCGATCTTCGCGTCGGCGCCTTCCAGCTGGATGGAATCCCGAAGCTGCTGGATCGTTGCGATGAGTATCGCGTAGTAGCCCAGCCCGATCATGGGGCGGACATCGGTGAACTTGGGCGGGTTCGGCACGTGGTTGGCGAAAATGTTGTAGCACTTGAGCGCCAGTTCTTTCGCGTGTTCGGAGCCGTCCGCTTTGGCCAGCTCGCCGAAGGAGATCGCCCCGAACGACTCGCTGAACGCGTAGCGGCGTTTACGGATCGGGCGGCCGTCGCGGGTGAGCTGGAAGAACATCCGCCCGTCCTCGTCGAAGGCGTATTTCTCGACGAATTCGAGCGTCTGCCGGCACTCTTCGAGCCAGACGGAATTTTTCAGATTCGTCTCGCAGTTGTTGTACAGGTGGCCCATCACCCAGGCGAAACGGCCCTGCTGCCAGACGCCCTTGTCGGTGTCGAACAGGTTGCCCTGCTGGTCCACGCAAGTCATGATCCCGCCCTGTTCGTGGTCCACGGCATGGTTGAGCCAGAATGGAATGGAGTCGTTAAACAGCGTATTGGTATAAAGCTGATACAGTTCGTTGATTTGGTCTTTTGTATAAGTCATGGCATTAATTAAGTTAGGAGTTAGGAGTGAGGAGTTAGGAGTTAGGAGTTGGAAATGGAAGGCGGTAATGAAGGCCGCAAGGCCGGAATTACGCGCCTTTCAAGGGTTGAAGTCTTTCTGCATGCCGCGTTGCGCGAAGCGTCAACTTCTAACTCCTAACTCCTCACTATTTTTTACGGTTCGATCACTCCGAGCGCTTCGATCCGCGCCAAAATGTCCTTCTTGCCTTCCGGGGAGATGGACTTGAGCGGGAGACGGACGTCGCCCAGATCCAGACCGTGCGCGGCCATCATGACCTTGCCCGCCGCCACGCCGCCGTACTGGACCAGAATGTCCACCACCTGGCAGACTTTCCGCATGGAGGCCTGCACCGCGTCGAAGTCGCCGGCTTTCAGGTCACGGACGATTTTCAGGTACGTCGGGGCCATGTAGTTGTACGTGCTGCCGATTGCTGATTTCGCGCCCAGGGCCACCGCGCCGGCAAAGAATTCATCGACGCCGAACGTGATGTCGTACTTGCCGTCGAGCGCAGCCATGCAGTTCTGGTACTCGTACAGGTCCACGCTGTTGAACTTGATTCCTGCCAGCTGCGGCATACGCTTGTCTGCGCATTCGAGGAACTTGACCATCGGCAGGCTGATCCCGGACATGCCGGTGTGGTAGTAGTAGAACGGGAGGTCCGGCGCGGTTTTGACCGCTTCGATACAGTAATCGACGAGCGTCTCGACGTTGCCCGGCTTGAAGTAGTTGGCGGGCACGACGCTCACCGCATCGCAGCCGACTTTCTGGGCGTGGGCCGCCAGTTCCTGAACGTCCGGCAGAGCCAGCGCGCCAACGTGAGCGATGATCGTCAGTTTCCCCTTGGCGGCTTTGACCCACTCGTCCATGACGGCTTTGCGCTCCGCGACGGAGCAGGAAATCCCCTCGCCGGTCGATCCGCAAATATAGACGCCCATGACGCCCTGACGCTGAAGCAGCTCGGCCTGTGCGCCAATGACTCCGTAATTAACGCTTCCGTCAGCGTTGAAGGCCGTGTGCGTTGCCGCGATAAGTCCCGATAATTTCTTCATATTGTTACTCCTTTCAAGTGGTTAAAATTCTAATCGACCTCTTCCGGCACGTATTTCCACGTCAGACCGTCCAGCTGATCCATCGTCGGCCGACCGGTAAAGAGGGAAACGACGTACCCGACCACCACGCACGCCAGCAGTCCCGCGACGCTGTAAAGCAGGAAGTGCGGCTTGACCGGCACGACGTTCGTATAGATCAAAACGATGTTGACGATGTAGGACGCCGCCAGCCCGGCAACCGCGCCCGCCCCGTTGATCCTCGGGATGAAAAGGCCCATGACGAAGAGCCCCGCCAGCCCGCTGGTCAGGATCCCGATGACTTTCTGGAACTCCATAAACAGGGATTTGATGTCGATCGTCGCGATGAGCAAAGCGAAGGCGATCGCGGCCGTCCCGAAGATGAACGACGCCCATTTGGCGACCTTGAACGCCTTGACCTTGTCGTTGCTGATGAACCGGCAGTAAAAGTCGGACATAAACGCCGTGGACGCCGAGTTGAAGTTGGCGGAGAGCGTGGACATTGCCGCAGCAAAAATGGCGGCAATGAGCAGGCCCGAAACGCCCGTCGGAAGGCTCGAAACGATGTACGTCGGGAAGACCGCATCGTTCTGGTACATCGACCAGTCAAACGAGCCGGCGTTCGATTTGTAGTACGCGTAGAGCGTCGTCCCGATGAAGTAGAACAGCGTGCAGCTCATCACCGACAGGATCCCGTTGAACCAGATGGAGCGGGCGGCCGCCTTTTCGTCTTTGGTGGTCATGTACTTTTGAACGATCGTTTGGTCGGACGTGTAGGAACTGAGGTTGATGGCGATCCCGCCGATAAACGTCACCCAAAAGACGGGCTCCACCAGGGACCAGCTAAAGTCGAACGCGTGAAATTTCTGATTGGCCATCGCCAGCTGGAACACGCCGGAGACGCCGCCGTCGGTCCCCATGATCATCATCGTGACGGCAATCAGGGCGCCGCCGACCAGTACGACCGCCTGGATGAATTCCGACCAGATGACCGCGCTCACGCCGCCGATGGTCGAGTAGATCACCGTCACCGCCCCCACCAGGACGATGGAGACGAAGAGGTTCATGCCGACGATCACCGAAAGGGCCAGCGCTGGCAGGTACACGACGATCGCCGAACGCACGATCATGAAAATGATAAACGCCGCGGAAGCGAAAACTCGGGAGAAAACGTTAAAACGCTTTTCCAGGTACTCGTACGCCGACGTGATCTTCAGCCTCCGATAGAACGGCAAATACAGGTAAACGACGATCGGGGCGAGAATGAAGATCGCGAACGTCATCGGGTACATCCACCACGAAGAACTGAACGTCATGGCGGGGATCGTCATGTACGTAATGGACGAGAGCATCGCGGCAAAGATCGCCACGCCGTTGACCCACCACGGAATCCGGCCGCCGCCTTTGCAGTAGTCGTCGATCCCCTTGTTTTTCCGCATGAAGAAGTACCCAAAGGGAAGCATCAGGCCCAGGTACACTAAAAAGACGGTCCAGTTTACGGTCCCGAACGTCCGGTCAAGCGCCAGATTGAGGACTTGCAGGCCCGCCCAGCGCTGCGCCGGTTTGACTTCCCCGCCGACGACCAGGAGCTGATTGCTGAAGTTCATCACCGCCGCGCCGCAGACGGGCGTGGGGATCGTCACGTTCCCCTTTTCGAAAAACGTTCCTTCTTCGATGACCGTATGGTAAACGAACATCCGTTTTTCCCAGTTGAACGACTCAGGCGTCCGGGCGTAGTACTGGGTCAAATATTCGTCTTTCTCCGGGCCGGTAAGCGCGTTGAGCTTTTCGTTCACTTCCGTCCAGACGTCGGCGTTGACGCCGCCGACGAGGAGGATCGACTCGGAGCCGACGACGACCGCCGTGGAACCGATCGAGCAAAAATGCTCGCCCTTGTATTCAAGGTCCGCCAGGCGGGTCCATTTGACCTTCAGCGTCCCCGCTTCGTCCCGATCCGGCTGCATTTTCCAGACGTCGTACAGAGGTTTTCCGTTCGCGCCCTCCGCTTTGTCGTATCCGCCAAAAACGAACAGGGAAGCGTTGTCGTGGATCGTATCAAGATTGGAAATCCGAACCGCGCCAGCCGGCTGGGAACGCACGACGCCGTTTTGCACGTCGTCCGGAATGCCGTCCAGCCCGATCCATTTCCCGCCATCCAGAGCGAACAGTTTTCCGCTGGCGAAAACGTACGGAACCTTCCCAATCACGCCGCCGCAGCCCATCGAACACGGGGCGGGCAGATCCGGCCCGGACGTCAGCTCGACCGAATCGGTCTGGGCGTTGAAAACGGCTTTCCAGACTTTGGCCGACTCGCCGTTTTCATTCGCGCCGCCGCAGAGCAGCAAATACGAATCGAACGCCACCGTGACTCCTTCCGCGACCGGCTCAGGAAGTCCCTCGGGCGAATCTTTTCCGTTGACCAGAACCCGAACGGGCTTGGCTTTCCAGACGGTTTTCCCGTCCACGGTTTCCTGAACGAGCCGGGAAACGGTCCGGGCGTAACACTTTTTCCCGCCGTCGGCGACCGGGGCGTCAAAGTACGAACCGCCAAAGATCAGCGCGACCTTCTGAAGATCTCCCGGGGCGGCGTTCGTCTTGCCAACGACCCCGAAAAATGGCCGTGCGACCGCTTGAGGAAGAACATCCGACTGTGTTACCCATTGCAAACTGGCGTTGTTCTCAAGTCCCTTCGCTGAAAATGAGGTAAAAAATAGAATCGCGACAATAGCCGCAGTGTAAATGATGTGTCTAATGTTCATTGCATCGTCGTTTTCAAATGCGGAAATGATCGTAAGGAACGTTACAGGCACCGTCAAACATTTCTCTAATATCTCTTTTTATACTAACATACTATTTTACACTACCTTCAAAACTACACAAGAGGGGCCACTACAATAATTAAGGAAGTTCACGAAAACTTACGAGGCTTTTTCATTTTAACCACCCAATAACCGTTTGTAATTCCGGTTCATCCGACAAGTGCGTACCGACACCTTTTAATCCCCAGGATTTTTAGCTTGATGTATTCTTCATCGCGAAAACCATAAGCCTGACGTTTCATCGTCTTGATTTTGTTGTTCAGTCCTTCCAATGGACCGGTGGAGGAAGAAGAGAACCTGGAGGATGTTTTGGCTCGGGAGTGGCCCAAGTCTCGTCGTAAAAGAAATTTCAGACCCTATCGCCGCAGATGGAAGCGGTAGTTTTTTTTGTGTTTTTTTTCAGAAAAGGCCAAACCATTGATCCGGTTTGGCCGCAACTTAAAACTCTGATATTTTAAGATTATTGTATGTGCCAACTCGCGTATCTAGGCCAGACACCAGCATTCTATAAAGCGTTTTTTTATTACTATGCCGTAATAAAGTTGGTGGAAGCCTGTGTTATGTCTACGAGTATAGCCTTTTATTGCCAAAGAAGAATCGGGGTTTGGTAGTATTCTCCTTATTTCTTTTTAACTTTCTGATTTTGGATTTACCTATATAGGTCAAGTGCAAGCGAAAAGTAGACACCAAATGACGAAAATATTACACTCAACTGTCTACTTTTCCCATTATTCATTGAAATTATGGTCAATTCACGCGAAAAAGGCGCCAGGGCCGAACGGGAGCTGGCAGGGAAACTGAGAGAACTGCTCGGAGTTGAGGCTCGGCGCGGACAGCAGTTTTGCGGACGCGGACGTCGTCGGGATCCCTGGCGTTCACATCGAAGCCAAGATGGTTGAGAAACTCAACCTGGAGCTGGCGATGGATCAGTCCAGACGAGACGCCCGACCTGGAGAGATCCCCGTCGTGATCCACCGCCGGAAACGGAAGCCGTGGCTCGTGACTGTCCCGCTGGAGGAGCTGAAAGAATTCTGCCGGATGGTGGTGGATGCGCAAAAATCTCATGAGGAAGGGTTGACTTTTGGAAAGGAGGGGGTATAATGGGAACGTGTGATAATTTCGATCCGATTAATGGAGGATTTAAAGTTTATGAATATACTGTAGTTGGCGTGATTGGGAAAAACAGGAATAGTCCTGGAGTAAAAATTCTTGATATACCTACCAGAGAGAATTCCGTTGCACCTCCTCAACGTTCAGGCAGATCTGTAGCATATTTATCCATTGATAGAAAAACCGGGAATATAGAATGCCTGAAATTTTATAGAAACCATGAAGGCTGGCGCGAAATCCATTTTCACAAAGAAGGGGAAGAGAATCCGACTGGGACAGTCCATTGGCATCAGTACATAAAAAAAGGACCGAATGAATATAAACGCACCCCCGCAGCCGCCATTCCTCGATGGCTAAGAAAACAAAATAAACCACTATTAAAAAAAATACAACGTTGGAACCGCAAACATGGCGACCCCAATTTCAAATTGAAATATGATTTCAAAGTGAGAGAAAAGAAAAAAAGAGGAAAGAAAAACCGGGGAAAGAAAAAAGAGGGAAACAATGAGTAAGATATATGATTATTGGGTCAGATCCGTTTGCGGTTCTGGCGGTAAGGGGATTTCTTTTTGTTGGCATGGAGTTCAATACTGGCTTCAATTAAATGAAATTTTCGGCGTATGGGTTTTACTGGAAATGCAAAACGGGATTCCTGTTCGCGCTGATTTTTCGCGATACTCCCATTTTGAGACTCTTAAACTTGCCGATGAAACCGTAAAAGAGATTTTTCAATCACTCGAAAAAGAAGATTTGGTTGTTGCAGAAGCGAATCATTTACAGTATTTCTGGACTTTTTTATATGGTAGTCTTGAAAATGTGTCCTTTCTTTTTGAAGGCAAATGGTATGATTTGGAATATGATGGGATTGATCCCAAGGAGGCAGAGGAGGAAGATTGGGAACCTGACACATCATTTCGACTATATCTCCCTGATTCCAAGGATTCCCGGGATTATATTTATTTTGACAGTGTGGAAGAATTGTTGCACTCCCATGTTATTTCCGCATCTAAAACCGTTGAACAAGTGATGCTGGAAGCCGATCACATGCATTTCACTTAATTACATTAAATGATTAATTCAAGAACAATTAGAAGTTATAATCTGCATCTGTTGGACCCCCTCGATACCGTTGGGAAATTTAATTTGCCTTTTCTTAAAAAAGAAAATGGAGTCCCCAAACGTTTGATCGGATTTAATCAAATCCTGTCATTCCGAGGAAATAAATCCGAAACCGGAGTACATTTTTATTTGGATGATTATCAGTTTGAACGAGTCTGGAATCGGCCTGAAAGATATGTAAGTATTTTCCAAAAATTTCAGATGATCATTATGCCAGACTTTTCAACGTTTTTGGATATGCCAATGGCCATGATTTTGTGGAATTGCTACCGGAATCGTCTTCTTGGCGCTTTTTACCAAAGAAACGGCATTCGGGTCATTCCTTCTTTATGCTTTGGCAGGGAAGAAATGTGGTCCTTTTGTATGGATGGAATTCCTCGCTATGGAACCATTTCAGTTGGAACTTTAGGAAAAAAAGCAAATTTAGATCTTTGGAAATACTGCATGGATGAATCTTTGTCCATTCTTCAGCCAAAGAAAATTATAATGGTCGGAGAACGGATTCAGTTTGATGCTGGAAATGCCAAAGTTGTTTGGTTCCAACCAGAACATCTTGCACGGATGCGGAAAATCAGGAAAAAAGGGAATGGGCCGCGGACGAATTTCCTGGTTCAGAATTCACGGCTGGTGTATTACGTCGCAAATATGATGGGGAGCCAGGAAGGACCCGACGGGGGGCGTACCGCCTCTCAGAACTCCACAAACCGCCGCGTTTTTTTCACCACTTCCGCCGTCTGTCCTTCCTGGAAATCCGGCCTCCATCTGCAAGACGCGCTCTTGACTCCTGACTCACTTGGTACCGCGCCGATGTCTTTTCCTTAGGCGATGAGCTTTTTTATACCTTCGCTTCCTTCCTGGAAGAAAGGCAAAAGTTTAAATCACGCTTTGCCGAATAGTTCCATAGCCACGCGAGTCTGTTCGGCTTTGTCCCCGATTGATTTGATATGATTCGCCAACTTCATCAGTTGGTCTTCATTAGAAAGTCCGACAAAGTCTTCAGCATTCAGACCAACTTTCCCAAGTTTGGAAATGGCATTGGAATCTCCCATTTGGGCCGCACCGAGTTGATTCTGAAAAGCCTTGATCCCTTCTGTGAGAATTTCAAAATTGGCTCCACATTGTTCAGCTGCGAATTTCAGCCCTCCGAGGGTCTCAGTACTCATTCCAATTCTTTGAGAAGTTTTGGAAATTTGGTCGCCCAATGCCATGAACCCATTGACAGCGCCGACCAATGGTGATATAATAAAATCTTGAATTACCGTGCGTATTGCTTTGCAAGCAACACTTGCAGCTGTTACCACATTGGCATATTGAGACCAATTCCCCGTTAGTTTCGTAGTGGCAGTATTTAGAGAATTTGCGGACTTCTCCAAAACATTCAAACTTTTGGCTGCCTCTAAAACTTGGGAATCATCTGTAGTTATAGTAATTACATAATCATTATCCATAGTACCCTCACGAGGTAAACATGAAAGTTACAATAATTATAAATGGACAAATCTATGAAAGGGATATTGATCCGAACCGGCCTTCAACGATTCATATTGAACCGCAAAACGGACAACAACATAAAAAATTGGAATATATCGAATATCCATTTCATGTCATTGAAAGGGAAATTACCTATGATGCAGAAGGGAACATTACTGATATTAAGGACCGTAATATAAGTTCCGAGGCACGTGCTGAAATTCGCCGTCAAAATAAAGTCAAATATCAACTTGCCTGGAAAAAGGCTCCTTTATGGATAAAACTTTTGACCTTGTTGATAGTTTCTGGGCCGTTTCTTTTTTTACTGTATCTTCTCCTGACTACTTGATAGTCCCACATTTATCACCGCTTAAAAAAGTTTGCGGCAAATGCTTTGCACTCCGCTGGGGTAGCCATGCGGGTTGCTTCTTTCTTTTGGTAAGGGAAGTCGGAGACTTTTAAGGCTCCCGACTTCCCTCGCCAGGTGTTGGCGATCAGGCAGGTCATGACCGCCGTTCGGTGCCATTCCTGTTTGCGTCTGCCTTCTGCCATCATGTTCAACTCACGGAGGGAGAAGGGGCCTGGGGCGAGGCCGAGTTCTCCGGCGAGTTCCCGGATGACGCGCCAAGTGCTTCCAGCCTCTGGTCGCTGTCGTGTAACGCTTTCTGCTCCGCCGCTTCGATCACCTTTTCCTGATAAATCTCCTCGCGTTCCATCACCTTTTGAATGGCGGCTTTCACGCGAGGATTCGGGATAAAATCCAAAAGCGCTTCCTCCCACGCCTTCACCAGCGGAAGGACCTGCTCGCCGCTGATCCGGGACCCGAACCAGTCGGCCGCCTTCTGGATCGAAATCCAATTCACGCAGAAAGTGCCCAAACCTTGTAAAAAGTCGGTCCAAAAGCCGTTTGTTTTTCAGCCGTTCGCGGAAATTCCAGGTCGATTCCGGGAAACCGCTGAAACGACACACGGTCGGCGATTTGTTATTCCATATCCTCGTCGCTGAGGTTGTACAAACCCTGCAAAATAAGGATTTTGAACATCATCACGACGTCGTACGGCAGACGCCCGCCGAGCCGAGCGTCCTTGACCTTACTGACACGATTCAAATCTCCTTTCGAGGGGATCCGCTCCACCAAAACAGCGAACCGATTCGCGATTTTTCAAGCCGGTCCATCTTCCTGTCGGTCATAAACATCCACTCACCCGTTTCGCCCTCCAATTTCAATCTTTATAACAGATTTTGATTTTTTGTAAATCGGAGGAGTTTTGAGAACTGCCTCGCATTCAGTTAATGGGTTAAAAAGCTTAGATTTTTTTACGGAAACCATCTTCCAATATTTCCAGAAAATTTTTTGATTTTTCTGGGTCACTAAGATTTAATACATACACCAGATAGTAAGGCCAGTGTACAGTCATCCATCGTTTTCTGGAGGAAAACTTCTTCCAGCGCGGTCTGCAGAGCGTCTGAGACTTCGTTTGAGGCAGAATCATCGAGCCACGTCAGGATTTGAGCCACCGCAGGTGCTGTGCGCAATTCGGACGCCTGGATCAACGAGTTTTCCAGCCCGTCCGTGAAAAGGGCGAAAGATCGGACCGAGCAAGTATTTCGGATGATTTCGGTGTTTCGGGCCGCGTCTTTGTCTGTAACGAAGAAGGTCACGTTGGCGTAGTCCCCTTTTGCGGGGCAGGAAACGATAAACGGTCCGTTTTCACCAAGTCCAACGATTCCGCCGTCGCCGATGTGGACAGCCAGCCAGCTTCCATCGAGGTGGAGCACTGCTGCCACAAGTGTGCAAGAGAAGGGTTTTAAATTTTGGGGACTGCTCTTCAGGCCTGAAAATTTGCGGATGCGGCGTTGAATGACAGAGATGAGACGTTTGGCAATTTCCTCACGCGAAACACCGGGGTACTGGATCCGATGGTAATTCTCCAGAAGCCAGCGAGCAGCGACTCGCGACGCGATTTTGGCACCCAGGCTTCCGAACCGGCAGCTCCCTGCTCCGTCGCAGACAGCAACCGCTTCGAGAAAGACTTTTCCCTTCCAGTTCTTGAGCGTTTCGATGGCGTATGCGTCTTCGCAAAGCGTACCGTGCCTGCGGTGCGAACGGCCGGTCGCGCTGGCTGCCGCCGCTTTGATCTCTTCAATGTCAAATGGGTAGTTCATGATCGTGTGCATCGGGAATACGGTGGTCTGTGGGAGGGATTGGGCTGGGAACAGCGCCCCAGCCCGTGTGATCCGTTAAAGGGCTTCGGATTCTAAATCTGCCGCCACTTCTTCATCCCCTCCCAATCCCGCGGAACGTCTTCGCCCGGACGAGAGACCGACACCCGAATGACGGAGGCGGATAGCCACTGGAAGAACTCCTGGAAGCAGAGTCCACGCAGACGCAGCGGAGTGCCTGTCGTAAACTTCTGCAACATTCTCATGTCCGTATCGTTACCGATAGCGATGGGGTAAACGACCAGTTTTCCGGACCGTTCGAGTTCCCAGCAGCGCCGAGCGGCCTGGTCGGTCACCATGGACGATTCACCGCACGGCTGACCATCCGTCATCAGGACGAGCCACGGCTGGTAGTAATCGACTCCGACCATCTTGAGGCATTTCTTTTGGCGTTCCAGCGTGTCGAGAGCCAGATTCACACCGGTTCCAAGGACGGTACAGCCACTGGCGCTTGGAATTTGCGGCGTCCGACGGCACGAGCCGATGGTCTTGAAGTCCTGAATGAGGTCGGCTTGTGAAGAGAATGTGACGATCGCTGCCTCGGCGCTCGACGAGGCGGTGCAATCCATCCGGACCGACTCGTAGAATTTGGTGATTCCACGATTCAGCTCGTTCAGTTTTTCACCAGCCATCGAGCCGGAAGTGTCGAGGCAGAGGGTGATCGGGACGCGCGGCGCCGGGTTGTTGAGGAGATCGTCAAGTTTGATTCGAAGATTTGCCATAATTAAACCTCTTTGAAAAAATGAAATGAAATGGGAAATGTTTTGACTTTTCGTTATTTTGCAGACGTGACGAATTAAAACCATCACGTCTTGAGGACTGCGACATGATTCAGGGATTCCATCCGAAGAGTCGGCCCAGGAAGGAAAAAATGTCTGGGGACTGATTCGGTTTTGTCTGTTTGGATTGTTTGGGTGACGTGTAAACAGGAGCCTGAACATAAACTACTGACTGCTGAGGATTCACCGCTTGAGGGGTCCTTGTCACAGATATATCCATATTCATCTTCGCCTCCAACGCTTCAAGGTGGGCCTCAAGGTCCGTTTTCCCGTCAGTGCGCAACTGGTTCATTGGATTGGTGTTGTTTTTGATCCGGCGGCGGTTGTGGGGGAAAATCATCAGATCAAAACCGTATTTTTGACTGGGGCCTACAAAGGTTTCACGAGGATCTTTAAGGATGGTACAGTAACGATCGAACAGCCGCTGCCAGTTTTTGATAGTTGTCCGCGGTTTCCCGAAACCGTCCTTGTGGAAACAGTTAAAAAAACTGTCTTTGATCGGTCGCGGAAGATGAGACCAGCAGTAACGCCATTTCCCCTCGGGAACGCAGTCGGAGTGCCTTTCGCCGAGAGCGTAAGGAAAATGTCCTTTACGGATGTTCTCATCCGGGGCGCCGCCGCCCTGGTGCGAGTACGGATGCTTGCCCGGCAGCATGATCATGAAAAGGAGGATCGCCACGGAAAAAAGCTCGTTTTCCATCGTGCGAAGCGTGCTTCCCAACTGGGTTCCGTGGAGTTCCGGCGCGGTATAGCTCGGTACTCCGACCGGGCACGGAAAACCTTCGACCTGGAAACTGTCGCAGTCCACGAACCAGACGGACGTTGGGCTTTCGACCAGGATGTTCGCGCTGTTGATGTCACCAATGAGGAGGTTCATGCGGTGTATGTACGAAATCTTTTCAAGGATCGTACAGCACAGCTGGGCTAATTGCAAACGGGTCCATTCCTTGTGCTGCTCGAGCCAGCCGGGACTCATCGCGGATTCCTGCAATTTGGCCCCTCTTGCTCCCCACATAAGAAAGCCGCGAAATTTGTTCTGGGTGTCATAAACTGACTTGACCGGCAAACAAATTCCTTTCTCCCGCGGAACGGCATGGCTCGCAAGGAGTTCCACCTTGGCCTTGAGGCAGGTCGTCAGTTTCTCTGGATAATACACCTTGCAGACCATACCGGGGACGTTGGTCTTGTAAACGGCCCCTTCACCTCCCTTGCTGATCTCATCACCAAGGACAACATTCGGGCAGTTCAAATCGTGAGTATGAACGGTGCTCCCTCTACCTATGGATTCCGTGACCGGAATAGGCTCGGGATTTACCGCTTCCGGGGCGAGCGCGACGCTTTTCCGAAAGGGGGTTGGAAAGCTTTCCTTCTCGTTCCGGGTTTTCTGATCGCGTTTTGTGCCGGACGATTGTCTCATCTGATGGCGGCGAAGAAGAGTATGGTCTTTCAGTTCTCCCCCCTCCAGAGCCAGGACCGAGATCTTGTGGTTGTGATAGATCGATTTTTGAGACAGGATGTCATAAAGATCTTCACCGAGGCCACGGTCGTTCGTGATAACAACGATGTCCTTCTCGGAGTGATATTTCTGAACCGCGGCCAGAATAACAGCATCGCTATGAGTGACCGTATTCAACGCAAGCTCGCAGAAATCCATAAGGCCTTGCGCTCTGAATCGCTTGACAAGCCTCAAACTATTGTGGGCGCTTGCCGCCTTTTTTGAAATCCGGGCCAGTTTCTGGAGTTCATCCCAGACCGTTTTCAGAAGGACGATGCGGTTGCCGCCGAGCAAGGGCTTCAACATGTTCATCATCTTTTCGAACTCATCATCCATAACGACACAGGTGTCAATCAGAATGAGTCCTTTAGAAAAAAGGGCCGAAAAGTTCTGAGTCTTGTTGTTTTTCATTTTCGCGTCCTTGTTGTTAGGGGTTCGAATAACCATCTGTTCTAATAAACTTGCTAATGAGGCAAAATGACAAAAAATTTTTGAAATTCTTAAAAAATTTTTTTGTTGCTATACCGTTGGTTTTGTCTTCTGATAATAATAACCTTCCCAATGGGATGATCTTCCAGAAAAAATGTCAATTTTTAAGATTTTCTGTAAAAAAAGGCCCCACTTGGGAGAAGGGCGTGGTCCAAAAAAAATTATTGAAGGTCGTGAAATTGTGTTCAGTAAGGGGCGTGACTCGTTGGATCCAAGCTCTCCTTCTTATGCCCCCCTTAGTTTTCTCGAGAGAAGGGTGTTTTGGTGGACACGGCAAACCCTGAGAATCTGTAAGGTTTCAGTATGGATAAAACTGTAAAGAATAATTAAAATCTGACAAACCAATACGATTTTCTAAAAAATCGGGAAAGGCCTCCTCCGGACCCTTGCGACCCAAGAAAAAGCATCCGTTAGCCATTTTTTTGCCGTCCGCTAATGAGAGATACCTCATTAACTTTTCATACTATAATCCATTCCTTTCTGTTAGTCTGCACATTGGTCACAATTCGGGTTTACAGGAGACTTTTCTCAGGTTCTGACCAAGCCGGTTTGCTCCGAAAGTCAGAACCTGGACCCATCTTGTCAATTCCGATCCGCAGGCCATGGTATTCTTACTTCCAGCAAGCGTCAACACCGGCTCGGACCGCTTTGTCCCCTGCGAAGTAACCGCCGATGGCTCCCGCGACTCCGCCAACGAATCCGCCGACAGCTGTTCCGAAGATCGGAACGACAGAACCGACGGCCGCTCCGGCTGCCGCTCCGCCGTAGGCTCCTGCAGCTGCGCCGCTCATTCCTCCGGCAAAGCTGCCCGCGTTTTTCACGTGGGATTTCACGCGCTCGTTTTGGGTGATTTGGCCGTTCTTGTACTGGGTCTCAACCTGATAGGCTTCGTAACCGCGGACTCCAACATCGACTCCCACCCCAACAGCGCCGGCACATTTAGCGAACTTGGAGGCCACAGAAGCTGCTTTCACTCCTTCTGTAACAGCACGGGTTCCTTCTGCGGCGGCACGAGCGCCTTCCGCGGCAGCACGGGTCCCTTTCGCGGTATTCGAGAGCGTCTTTGTACCAGCGCGAAGGGCCACCGAATCCTCACGGATCTCTTCAGCCCACTTGAAAGACATTTTATTCAAAGAGGTTCTGGCCATGCTGGCAGCTTCCTGCGAGCAGGTTTTCATGCTTTTCCATCCGGGCAGTTCCGGCTTTCCAAGGACGTGTTCCGTGACGGCGACGTCAATGTTCATCTCCCCCTTTGCCGCGGCTTCGAGGACCTGCTTGGCCACGCGCTTCTCGGTCTCGGAAGCCGCCGAGGAGTTCAGCGTATCCACCGCAGCGTCGATCGCCCATTCGGGTGTGCCCTGCTTGTGGTGGAAACGGTTCGGGCGCAGTTTCGGATTACGATTCTCCTCAATACCCTTCGCCTCGATAACATGGATCTTTCCATCATTACTTCGCCAGACCTGATCAAATCCCTGCGAATGATTTTTCCCTTTGTCGCCTTTTCTCAGCAACGGTTCCCAGCCCTTTTCGCGGCAAAGACGTTCCGCGCCTTCCTCGCCGATCTCTTCGGAGATGAGGACTTGCCCTTGGATATCCAGATTCCGGACGCACTCCATGTAACGCTCGCGGTAGGCCAGCGCTTCCTCCTCTGAGAAACAGTGCGCAGAAACCTCCATGACAGTCCCCTGCGCCTGCACAGCCTCAACATTCCAACCACCAATCAGAACCAGAACGGACAGAACAACCAAAACCAACGAATTCATCATATTTGAATCTCCTTGTTTATGTGACTTAAAAACCTTTTACCTGATATAATACTCAAGTGAGTGAAATTCCCAAAATTTCTCAAAAATTTTAAAATTTTTTGTTTTGGGGGTGGGAAACCCTTGACAACCCTTTCGCGTCTGATATAATAAAAGCATTAGTGAGGGAAAAATCTCATTTTCTTTGACAATTTGTGATTTGAATTAAAGAATTCGATTCAGGGGCGGGATAAACCGTTTTCCCGTCCCGTACACCGATTGCACGGATTTGACAGGGTTACAGCTTGCCGGTTATGACGAAATTACGCACCTACAGGGTGTACAGGGTGCCTGGATTTGACAGGGTTACAGCCCCATTCCCTCGTTATAGGCGGACGCTTTCACGAGGTGTACAGGGTGCCTGGATTTGACAGGGTTACAGCGTATAAAAACCTTTATGCTGCTTGACAGTGACGGTGTACAGGGTGCCTGGATTTGACAGGGTTACAGCGCGGCCCCATCAATCGTGTTCCGCAGCTTTTCGGTGTACAGGGTGCCTGGATTTGACAGGGTTACAGCCTATGTTTTAGTTTAACCGCTAAAACACGAGGTTTAGTCCCTGATACACCAAAAAAAAATGACATTTTTCGCCCTCGCAAGGGGGTGGAAAATGTCATTTTTTTTGAGCTCAGCCGTCTAAAATTCATCTAAAATCACCCCGGTTTTGGGTCGATCTTTGAACCTGATTTTCTGCGAATTCCGGACCGCCGATCGTGAAGACCGGGGTGGTGTTTCCTTTCCACGACCGGCTGGGTGAAATTCCACGAAAAAACCCCGGTTTCGGAGCGTTGTTTTTGCTCTGAAATCGGGGTTTTTGGTTAGGTTCCGGGCGTCACTCAAACTGATGGATCAGTCCCGCGATCGCGTCGCCGCAGGTCTTGTCCCGCTCCCGCACGAAGCGCAGCGCCTTTTCCACCTCGGAGTGGTCGTAGATACGCGTCGTTCGGGTCGAGGCGTGCCCTAGGGCGATGGTGGCGTCGTCCCGGCTCATCAGCAGCGAGAGGAACATCGCGGTCGCGTGTCGCAGTTGGTACGGCGTCCACCCGGACCACGGTCCCGGCCGGAATTCGATCAACGGCTATGCTCCGGACCTGGCTATGCTTCGCATCCTCCCCGATCGCGATTTCCGCTTCCAGCATCCGCACGAGTTTTTCTTTTGCATTTTCTTCGTCCCGGGCCAAATGACTTTTTTCCCGTCCTTGTAACAAAATAAGTCACCGTTGGCGCCTTTTTTAATGACCGGCAATTCAGATTTTTTTCTTTTCGGCATATACTAAAATCCTTTCCTAAAACCAGAGTACTCTGGTTTTTTTACCGGAGTATCGCCCGAAACCTTTTAACATAAAAAAGGTTTCACCCCGCAAAACACGAAATGAAACCCTAGTGGGCGTTGCTGAACTCGAATCAGTGACCTCCGCGGTGTGAGCACGGCGCTCTAACCAGCTGAGCTAAACGCCCGAATTGAAAAAATAAAGTCATAAATGCCTAACACACTCTCGACATTTATGTGAAAAAGTATAACTGATTTTTAATTTTTCGCAAGGGGGGGCTTGAAGATTTTTTTAATTTTTCTGGTTCATCGGTAATCATGTACCTGAAAAACAGTTAAAACGCGAACAGGTTCAGTGGATGAAACAAAAACATAAATAACATCCCAGTCATTTCACTTTGAACCTCAAGACGCAGGTGATTTCTGCAGGAGCTGATTTTAATGTTTCTGCAAGTAAAGCCAAAAACTGGGCTTGACTTCCTGCAGTATTTGGTTATAATAGAGTAGTCAGATGTTTTCCTATTTTAACACGCTTATGGCTACTGCACTTGAATTAAATCACGTTTGGAAAAAGTTTCATCGCGGCGAGTTCAACGACTGTCTGCGCGATGCGATTCCCGCTTTTTTTAAGTCCCTCGTTGGGTTAGGACCTAAAAAAGACGAGCTGGCGAATAAAGACTTTTGGGCACTCTCAGACATTGATTTCAAGGTCGAGGAAGGGGAACGCCTCGGGATCATCGGTCACAATGGTGCGGGGAAAAGCACGCTTCTGAAGATTCTTTCCCAGATCATCGCTCCCAATCGGGGTTCTATGAAGGTCAACGGTCGGCTGCGCGCGCTGATCGAGATCGGCGCCGGTTTCCACGGTGATCTGACCGGACGCGAGAACATTTACCTCAACGGCGCTATCCTTGGAATGAGCCGCAAGCAGATCGACCGGAGTTTCGACTCCATCGTCGATTTTTCGGGAATTGAGGCCTTCCTTGATATGCCTCTGAAACGCTACTCGTCGGGCATGGCCGCGCGGCTGGGTTTTGCGGTGGCGGCGCATTTGGACCCGGAAATCCTCATCGTGGATGAAGTTCTCTCAGTCGGCGACACACAGTTCCAGAAAAAGTGCCTCGGCAAGATGAGCGAGGTGGCCAATGCTGGCCGTACAGTCCTTTTCGTCTCACACAACATGGCGGCGGTGCGTCAGCTCTGCTCCCGCGCGATCCTGCTGGAACACGGCAAACTGATCGATGACGGCAAGCCCAAAGAGGTGATCTCCAATTATATCAAGGCCTGGAGCGAGGAAGAGTCCAATTCCCAACGTAACAATTACAACCTCCGTGCGGGCGATGGTCGTGCCCGAATCAAAAACGTTCTGATCGGTCCTTCCCCCGACGATCTTTCACCGATGTGCATTACAGATTGCGGCCAGGAACTTTATGTGCGTGTTGAATACGAGTCATTTGCTCCGATTGAGCACCCTGTGATCCAGGTTGTTTTTGGAAATGTCATGGATTATGTATTTGAGATCAATACGTACATAACCCCCAACCGTTTGGAAAAACTCGAAAAAACCGGGGCGATTCAATTTCACATTCCTGAATTGCCGATTACGTTCGGGGAATACCCATTATATGTTTCGATCAAGAATTACAACGAACGTCAATTCGTGACTCTTGTCGATGAATGGACACAGGCCGGCCTTTTGATGGTTTCAAAAGAATCCTCTCAGTTTGAATTTTCGGGTGTTGGCTTTTTTGGCCGTGTAGTTGTCCCATTTAAATGGCTGGAATTGGGAGATAAATGAAATGGATTGGGAAGAAAGAGCGGAAGGTTATCGTCATGAAATCAACACCGAGGAAAATGACTCGTGCGGCCAGGAATTCCGTATGATCACCCCCAGAAGTCGTGTTCTGGACGTTGGTTGTGCCTGCGGTGATATGGGAAGTTCGCTGCATTACGAGAAAGAATGTCACGTCTGGGGGTGTGACTACAATCCCTACAGTCTTCAGGAAGCTGAAAAAACCGGGGGCTTCGAACGTTTATTTCCTATTGATTTAAATACATTCACAGTTGATGACTTCCCCGAGTTTCACGCTTTTTTTGATTTTATCCTTTTGGGTGATGTATTGGAACATTTGATCCAGCCCTCGGAGACTCTGGCGAAACTCAAGAGTTTCCTGAAGCCCGATGGGCACTTTGTGGTTTCGATTCCCAATATCGCCCATTCCAGCATTAAAATGAAATTGCTTCAGGATGATTTTACTTATACACCGTCTGGTTTGCTGGATTGTACACATCTTCGTTTTTTTACTTACAAAACCTTTCCCGAATTTTTTGGAAATCTGGGTTTGAAGATTGAAAAAGTATCTGGAAGTGTTAAAGGAATCGAGGAAGACAAAATCCGCCAGTTTCCAATGGCCTGTCGGCGTCTCATTGTGAAAGATATACATTCCTGGATTTTCCAGTATGTGATGAAAATCGGTGTTTCATCAGAAAAAAAGGAAGATCTTGTTGCCTTTAACTGGCAAAAAATGAACATATCCAAAGAGGACCTGCCTTCTGATATTTACTGGCATAATGACAGAAGTCATTACGTAAAATACGTGTATGGCTCCTTTTTCAGCCATATACTTGATTTTTTAAGTAATATTTTGAGGCGAAGAGGGAAGAAAAATCCATGAAAAATGCTTCCTCTTTGACCATTTCCATCGCGCTTTGCACGTACAACGGTGAGAGGTTCCTCCAGGAACAGCTCGACTCGCTCGGTGCGCAAACCCGTTTGCCGGATGAAGTGGTCGTGGGGGATGATGGATCTGAGGACCGAACGATCGAAATTCTGGAACATTGGGCCGAAAAAGTTCCATTTCCGGTTCGGATTCAGAGAAACACAAAAGGGTTGGGACCTGCGAAGAATTTTGAGGCTGCGATGGAACGGTGTACCGGTGACATCGTGTTTTTGTGCGATCAGGACGATGTATGGTTTCCGGAAAAAATTCAAAAAATGTCGGCTGTTTTTGAAGCCCGGCCCGAAATTGGTCTCGTGTACTGTGAAGCTTCGACCATCGATGAAAACGGCCGGGATTTGGGAATTGCCCGCTCAGAAATCAGTCGTGCGCACGTGCTAAACTCCGCAATGAACCTTTTTTCGCCTAACTGTACTCGACATAATCCTCCCGGCTGCTGTTCGGCTGTTCGGCGTGTACTGTTAGAAAAGGTCTTGCCCATTCCGGAAGACCTCGGTCACGATATGTTGCTCTTCCTGCGTGTCCCCGCTTTGGCTGACGTTAAGACGCTTTGGGAACCGCTAATTCAGTACCGATTTCACGGTCAAAACGCCAGTTTCCATGATGATTGGCAAGCTGAATTCCGGAAAATTCAGTCTAAAGAACGGACCTGCTACCGTTGGGAGACGGGAGTTTATTTTCTCCTTGAACCTAAAATTCAGGCGTTTCTCGACTGGCTCGAAGGTGTTCCGGACTCGCCGTATAAGCGCCGGTGCATTCGGTACGTGAAAGGAAATCAGGTTCATTACCCGAATCGATACCACCTCCAGCGGAACTTTTTCATCTTCTTCCCGCTGTTTTTTTGGGAGGTTTTTACTGGACGTTACTTCCAGCGGTTCCAGCCTTTCAAGTCCATGGCGTATGATGTTCTGACCGGTCTCAAAAACGGATTGAACCCCATCGCAACGCTGAAACTCGCGGGAAATGTCATCGGAAAAGTCTGGAGAAAATTGCTATGCCGATGAATCTTTCGGTTTCCATCGCGCTTTGTACCTACAACGGCGAACGGTTTCTGAGGGAGCAGCTGGATAGTTACTCCCGACAGACGCGGCTTCCCGACGAGATCGTTGTGTGTGATGACGGGTCAAAAGACCGAACGCTGGTCATTCTGGAAGAGTGGGCGAAAACATCCCCGTGCAACGTCCGAATCGTGAGGAATGAGCAGAATCTCGGCTACGCCCAGAACTTTGGGAAGGCCGTCTCGCTCTGCACCGGGGACGTAATTTTCCTTTCTGACCAGGACGACGTTTGGGAACCGGAAAAGATCGAGAAAATGACCGCCGTGTTTGAGGAAGAACCCGAGGTGAATCTCGTCGTTTCGGACGGGTTCATCATCGACGAGAACGCGCAAAAGGTCGAAGGAAGTATGCGTGAACTGACGGAACTTTGGTATTACGATGAGCCAGAGGCTTTTTGTGTTTTGAATCCCCAAAAAGCGGACTGCTTTCCCCAGGGCTGTGCCAGCGCGTTCCGAGCGACTCTTCGTGAACTGTTTCTTCCGGTCCCTCCCAACTGGCCTCACGATATTTGGCTCCAGGTCACTGCCCCTCTTGCAGGACAAGGAAGGGTTCTGAATTCCCGACTATTTTCGTACAGACTTTATTCGGCCAATACTTCACCTTACGGCCTGTTTTTTGAAAGAAAAAGATTTTGGGAGCACAAACAGTCCATTTATTACTGGAATATTGCCGAACAATTTTGGGCGTGGGAATCACGTATCGAGGGATTCCGGAATCGCGTGCTTCAGATGAAGAACGAGCCTCTCAAGCGTCAATATTTATCCCTTTTACGCCGAAATGAGCGCCATTTTACGAATCGCTCGCGAATCCAGCGAAACCTGCTCCTTTTCGCTCCATTGGTCCTTCGTGAACTTTTACCCGATGGTTACGCATCGCATCTTTTCCCTGTTCGTTCACTGATTTACGATTTGAAGCGTGGTTTTTGTGGTATTTTCAAAAGAAAAGGATGTTCAAAATGAATTGGCTTCTTCCATTGAAAAAAGTCTGGTGGGCAGTGCGTTACTCCTTTCCGATATGGGTCGATAATCACACTTATCCTCCGTTGATCAGGACGACCAAAAACCGGCTTTTTCGCAGCCATGCAGCCCGGGTTCGCTCTGTGATGCGTCAATACGAAATCGCCTTTGGCCATTCTTTTGACCTTCAAAACCCGCAAACTTTTAACGAAAAGATCCAGTGGCTGAAACTCTTTTACCCAAACCCATTGATTACAGTTTGTGCCGATAAATACCGGGTCCGGGAGTACGTGGCAGAGACTATCGGCCCTCAATACCTCGCAAATTTGCTTGCCGTTTATGACCGGCCTGGCGAGATTGATTTTGACGCTCTCCCAAACCAGTTTGCCCTGAAAGTAAATTGGGGCTCGGGCCAAAATTATATCTGCCGGAACAAATCAGAGATTTCGGAAAACGAGTGCAGGAAAACGCTCAAAAATTGGCTTAAACCCTGGCAGAATCAATACTTTTTCGCTCTGGAATGGGGTTACAGGGACATCCCGCCTAAAATCATTTGCGAGGAGTACCTGAAATTTCTTGAGGACAATCCAAAAGTCTTCAAAATCATGTGTTTTAATGGCGAGCCGCGCGTAGTTCAATTGGTTATGGATGATAAAACACCGAGGGAAACCATCAACTACTACGACACGCAGTGGAACCTCCTCCCTTTCGGACAGAATTTCCCGACCAATCCGGAACCGATTGCCAAACCCGTTTTTTGGGAAGAAATGCTTGAACTGGCGAGGAAGCTCTGCAAGCCGTTCCGTTTGTGCGTGTGGATTTTTATGAAAGCCCGAAACATATTTATTTCAGTGAAATGACATTCTATTCCGATGCGGGTCTTGCCAGGTTTCAGCCTGAGGAATGGGACCTGAAACTCGGCGAAATGTTGACCCTTCCGGAACCTGTAATCGAGAAACCGTAAAATGCTCAAGAAAATCCTGAAATCGTTTTATTATTTCCTCTTCGGCAAGATTTACGCCGATATGGAGGCTAAAATCCAGGCGCTGGAAGACAAAGTGTTCATTTTGCGCTCGGGTCTGTGGGATGAGGATTTTTATATCCGGCAGTCGGGATGGAACCGGCGTATGGGCGGTACACCGCTCGATCATTACCTGACGGTTGGTTGGAAAATGGGGATCAATCCTTCAGAGAAGTTCGACGGAAACGAAATGCTTCGCCGAAAACCTGACCTGAAAATGAACCCGCTCGTGTATCACCTGCGTTACGGCAAGTACCCGTTGGTGAACGTATGCAAGCCGACCGATGAGGGGGTGCAGGCGTACCTCGACGCGAAGGCGAAACGGACCGCACCGTCCAAAAAGGTCGTGTACACCTGCATCACGAACGGGTACGACGATCTGGGCGAGATCCGCTGTTTCCACTACACTGACCCTGCCTGGGATTACGTCTGCTTCACCGATGATGAAGAATTGATCGGGATGAAAACGTTCGGGATCTGGGAGATTCGACCTCTCCAATTCACAAATCTGGACAAAATCCGCAACGCCCGCCGGCATAAGATCCAGCCGCACAAACTGTTTCCTGAGTACGACGAAAGTCTCTGGCTCGACGCGAATGTAAACATTTTAACACCGTTCCTTTTCGAAGAAATCAACCGCCGGAACACAAGCATGCTAATTCCAATGCATGCCACAAGGAACTGTTTGTACGACGAGTTTGATTTTGTGAACAAGGCGGGGATCATTGATCAGGAACTGGGTCAGAAGCAAATTGAAGCATACCGAAAGGCTGGATTCCCAAAACATTACGGCCTGCACGAGACGAACATCGTTTACCGCCGCCACAACGAACCGGACGTCATAGCCGTTATGGACGAATGGCTCTACTGGATCGAAAACTACACCCAGCGTGACCAACTAAGTCTTTCGTTTGCGCTCTGGAAAAACCATTTTTCCGTGGCATCGTGTTCTTTCCCGAACGCCCGAAATGATGGTGTGAATTTCTGCGTCTTTCATCATAGGGGAAAGTAAAATCGTCTTTCTGGAAGTGTGAAAACCACAAGAGGATTTCACACTTCCGCCAAAAATTTGGTATCGTAAAACCAAGCGTCTGACCTGATTTTCTGGAATCCCTGAAAAGATTTTTGCTTGACAAAAACGTGTCTCGCCATATAATTATGAAAAAAGAGTAGTGAATCCGGCCAAACCGTTTGACTCTGATTCAACATTCGAATCCTGTAAAGATTTTATTCTTTTTTGTTTTTATTTTCCTGTTTTCTCTAACCTCCAATAAGGAAACCTATGAATTTCTACCGCGACATCACCTTCGCCGCGCCCTCAACCGGCCTGACCAACTTCCCGGCTCTTGTCCGAATTCAAAACGATCGGATGAAAAAGCGCATTTCATCGCCAAATGGTTTCGATGTGTCTTTTCAGCAGAACGGGACAGATATTCCATTTGAGTTGGACTTTTACGACTCATCGACCGGCTCCGGGGCCTGGTGGGTTAAGATCCCCACTCTGCCCGCCAACAAACCAACCACCATCCGTATGGTGTATGGTGACTCGAACATTTCTACCGACCCAAGCTCGCCCTCGACGGTTTGGTCAGACTACCTGGCCGTTTACCATTTCAATGAAATCGATCCCGGCAAACAGTTCAACTCGGCAGGTGGCGTTTATGGTACCTGGAGTAACTCCACGGCCCAGGACAGGGCTGTTTCGTTCACTTCGGGCGGTGTAACCGGGCGTATGCTTTCCGTGAACGATCTTTTCACATGGAATTCTACCCCAAAGATAACGTGCCCCTGTTCCAACGCTCGGGGTGACATCGTAAACTTTTCGGTTGTGTATAAAGTATCGCCGCAATTTAATTACTCGACCGGCGCCTGTTTGATCCGCACGGGAAACTCACAGCTCACGAACGATCGGCACTCCGTTTACTCTGGCGACATTACACGGCAGACGCCTCTTGCGGAAGGGACACTAGCTTATATGAACACCTCCTGGCGGTCTTCCGACAATCAGGTCGTCTGGCAGACAAATGACACATTTGAAACCGGCTCGATGACAAGTCAATGGATCGTCGCCCCCAGCGATGTGACCTGCCTTTACTGCTATTCTGGAGCCGCAAACAGTGTCCGGGCAACTTTCCAGATAGACGAGCTTCGCGTCTCCAACCGATTTGTCACACAAGCGGAAACTTCTTACGAGAATAACATCCTGACGCATCACAGTCAGTACGTTACTTATGGGTTGGAGTATCACACCGATGGGACCCCGGTCGTGGACTTCCTTCCCTGGACCCGCCAGCCGATATTTCTCGATTGAACGCGCAGGCAGGTTCCCGAAAAACAAGGAACCTGCCCTTGACAATTCCTTTTAATTTTGTTAAAATAAGAAAGATCACTGTGTAGTATCTTATGAAAAGGAATTTTGTCATGGAATGTCGAATTTGCCATAACGCAGATAATAACTCGGAAGCTATTTTCACGGAGTATGAAATAGGACTGCACGAAGATTTCCGATATTTTCGCTGTTCCCGCTGTGGGTGCGTACAAATCGCTGAGCAACCCGAGGACATGAATCGGTATTATGATCCAGATAAATACTATTCATTTCATTGTCTCGAAAGGTATAAAAATCGTTCCTTCATGGAGCGCTGGATAGACAAACACTACTTTCGTTATGGTTTCTGGAAAAAAGGAAAAATCGGCGCAATACTCTTTTTGAAGGAAGTAAAACGAGTTTACTGGATTGCAAAACTTCGTTGGAACGCAGAAGCATCCATACTCGATGTAGGTTGTGGTGATGGAATGTTCTTGCATCTCATGCGGGACTGTGGATTCAAGGATCTTACAGGGGCAGATCCGTTTATTGAGAACGAAATCCATGATGGAAATATTACAATCCTGAAGAAAGATATTAACGAGATCGACCGCAAATTCGATGTGGTAATGCTCAATCATTCCATGGAACACGTATTTGACCAAAGTACACTGGTAAAGGGCATTTATAAAGTTTTGAAAGATGATGGCATCGCGGTGATACGCTTGCCCCTTTTTTCTGATTTTCTATATCAGAAGTTTGGGAAATATGTACAAAGTCTGGCCGCACCGCGGCATTTTTACTTACATACTCTTGATAGTATTACCCGATTATTTGCCAGCGCGAATTTGCAAACAGTGGAAATTATACAAGAGCCGTATTTAAGTGGTTTCATGGCTTCAGAAAAGATACGAGCGAAAGAAACAAATACACCTCAGATACATTGGCAAAAGCTGCTTCCTGTGTACGATGAAATGTGCGATAAATATAAATCGGACTGCTATATGTTTGTTTTGCAGAAAAAAACTGCGATTCGTCCACTGTAGGTTTGAAAAATGTCAAATTTCACCGTTTCCATCGCGATGTGCACCTACAATGGCGCGCGTTTCCTGCGGGAACAGCTCGACAGTTTTTCCTGCCAGACCCGTCTGCCGGATGAAGTCGTGATTTGTGATGACGGTTCCACCGATGAAACTCTGGCAATTCTGGAAGATTGGGCGAAAACTGTCCCGTTTAAAGTACAAATCGTGAAAAACGAGAGGAACCTCGGTTTTGCGAAAAATTTCGAGAAAGCGATTGGACTTTGCGAGAATGACATTTTGTTCCTGGCGGATCAGGATGATATATGGCTTCCCGAAAAAATCGAAAGAATGGCCAAGGTAATGGAAACTTCCCCTCAACTCGTCCTTTTGTATGGAAATGCCCTGTTTTTCAGCGAAAAAGACCCGATTGGCACCAATCTTTTGAGAAATACTCAAAAAAGGTTTCCTTATTATAATTCTGCTTTTCAAACCCGAAACACAATCAGGAATCCATTTCCAACCGGTTGTCTGGCAGCAGTACGAAAAAGTTTTTTGACACAGATTATGCCCATTCCTGAAGGTTGGGGCCACGATACCTGGTTTTATACATTAGCACGTGATTTTGGTGAAATTCAGACTCTTAATGACATCCTTGTACGTTACCGGCGACACGAAGGGACCGTAACAGACAGAAAATACAATCCAGAAGCGGCAGACGAAATACAAAAAAACAACTATAGGGCATGGGTACCATACTTCCAGTTAGTCCTGAATAAAACCCTTTATATTCAAAAATGGCTTTTATCCCAGACTCAAACCCCTTCGATTCGAGCACATCTGAGAAAACTCGCGCATGAGATTCAGTACTTCGAAAACAGAAAAAAGATACAGGAAAACTGTTTCAATTTGAAGCCCTTGTGTGAAAACATTCTGAAAGGATGGTACTTCCGGCACCCTCAACCTGTTCGGTCTTTCCTTTTTGACGTAAAGGAGGGAATCCAGAATCGCCTGAAAAAGGATCGTTCCTATGAATGATGTGAGTTCAGTTTCCATCGCGATGTGTACCTACAATGGCGCGCGTTTCCTGCGGGAACAGCTCGACAGTTTTTCCTGCCAGACCCGTCTGCCGGATGAAGTCGTGATTTGTGATGACTCCTCAGTGGATGAGACCATGGAAATTCTGGAAAAATGGGCCAGTTCTGCACCTTTCGAGGTCCGTATTTTCAGGAATGAGAAAAACCTTGGGTTCGTACAAAATTTTGCGAAAGCAGTCTCGCTTTGTACGAAGAACGTGATTTTTCTCTCCGACCAGGATGATGTATGGGAACCTGATAAAATCGCCGCCATGATGGTCCCTTTTGAGAATTCTCCGGAAATTGGAGTCGTTTCCTCGGGGGGATTCATCATTGACGAAAATGGGACCCGACTGAACGATCAGGAATATCTGCTGGCACAAAACTGGTTCTACGACGAAACCGTTGCTTATTGTGTCTTTCGGCCCAAATTAAGTGACTGTTTTCCTCGCGGCTGTGCGTCCGCATTCCGCGCATCCCTGCGTGACATTTTACTTCCAATTCCTCCGCATTGGGGGCACGATCTCTGGCTGAACGTCATTTACCGATGCCGTTTTCAGGGGTGTTTTCTCCCCAAACCTTTGTTCTCGTACCAAATTTATTCAGGAAATACGACAAGCGGAATTTTCGAGTCACGTCTGGAACTGATGGAACAAAAAAAGAAGATATTCCACTGGAACGCTGCTTCACAGTACTGGGCGAATGAAGCGATGATCTCCGAATTTGAGGAAAGGATCCACAAAATGGAACCTTCTCCTTACGTTCAACAATGTATTCGTTATTTGGCAAATAACCGGAAGCACTTTCCAAACCGGTCCAGGATTCAAAGGAACGGGATCCTGTTTTTTCCGCTGTTTTTACTCGAAATTGTTTCGGGACGTTACTTTCAACATTACGCGCCCTGGCGAGCTATTTTTCACGATTTGAGGGTGGGGCTCTGGAATGGCCTCAATCCTGTCAAATTTGCGAAAAGCTTTTATAGCCTTGGAAGGAAAATCGTGGAGAAGGTACAAAATAAAAAATCATGAACCAACCATTGCTCACCATTGCTGTTTGTACCCGCAAGCGTCCGGAACTCGTAAAAAAGTGCCTGGAAAGCCTGCTCGTACAGAAAACAGAAATCCCGTTTGATGTCGTGGTCGTCGAAAACGATGAACTGCAGGAAAGCCGGAAAATCGTGGAAGCATGTGTGGAACAAGCTCAAAAAATCGGCTTGGAAATGCGATATTTCTGCGAGCCGACGCAGAACATCGCTCTCGCGAGAAATCGGGCGATCCGTGAATGTCGGGGAGATTTTGTGCTGTTCATCGATGATGACGAAACGGCAGCAGAGGATTGGGTCGAAAAGATGGTCGGGATCCAAAAACGGACCGACGGCGATGTGGTACAGGGAACCTGTGAGCCTGTTTTTCCTGACGACTTTCCGGAATTGTTCCGTCATGGAAGTATTTACCCGTACGAGGCTTTTTCCGAAGAGTGTGCCCTGGTGCCAGGTGTGACGACGAATTCGACTCTTTACCGACTGGCGGCGCTTTCCGGGCGTGAAAACCCCCTTGACCCGGACGGAACCACTGGCGGAAGTGATTTTGAACTTTCCCTTTATCTCGACGGGATCGGGAAAACCCAGTACAAAACCGCTCTTGCGAAAGTGTACGAGTTTCAACCCCTAACACGTGCCAGCTATCGGTTCTTCATTGAGAGAAATTTTCGTGAGGCCCTGAACACCTATCGGGCGGTGCGCAAACACTGCGGTCGTGTTGGAAGTCTCCGTTTTTGTGCGCTGCGCCTCATGCTAAAACTCAAGGGTTTGGGCAAAGCGGCCCTGATTTTCCCGCTTCACCCGGCCATTGCCTCGCTGCAATTTTCGGAGAATCTGGCGGGTTTGGCGGGGCTGTTTTGTGCCTTGTTGGGTCTCAGGAAAAGGGGGTACAAATGACAGGAATTTCCATCGCCCTTTGCACTTGGAACGGAGAGAAATTCCTCCGCGAGCAGTTGGAAAGTTTTTCCGCCCAGACCAGACTTCCTGATGAAGTTCTTGTAGGAGACGACTGCTCAACAGACCACACCATCGAAATTCTCGAGGAGTGGGCGAAAACCGCTCCTTTTCGGGTCGAAATCACCAGAAATCCCCAAAATCTCGGCTACGAGAAAAACTTCGAGCAGACTATGCTCCGGTGTTCCGGTGACATTATTTTTCCTGCCGATCAGGATGACGTGTGGCTTCCCGAAAAACTCGAAACGATGGTTCGCGCGTTTGAGGAAAACCCGGATGTGGGGGTCGTGTACTGCGGCCGGACGCTCATCGACCAGGACGGAAATCCACTTTCGGAGCGTGTGACGGAACTTTTTAAAATTTATCACCCCGCAGATTCGGCTTACTTTCTCGCTGACTGGGCGGATGAACACCCGGACTGCGCAGGCTGTATGTCCGCAGTGCGGAGATCCATCGTGGAAAAACTCTTCCCGATTCCGAAGCCCTGGGCACACGATACGTGGGTTTTTACGATGGCTCCGTTTTACACACAGCTCAAAACCCTTCATGTTCCGCTTATGCGCTTCCGCCGTCACACGACGAACGCTTCGGCTCTGGGTAAAGAACCTGATTGGGCGAACGGACGTAACGTCTATTATCTCACGAGTGTGGGACAGTACCGCTTTCACGCGCCGCTTTGCGAGGATCTGCGCAAGCATTTCGCCGACCAGCCGGACTGCGAGTACAAAACACGGTATTTACGCTATCTGGATGCTCAAAAACTTCATTTCGGGCGGCGGGTTAAAGTTCAGGACCATTTCCTCACGCATTTTTGGCTCGCTCTTTGGGAGTTTGCGCGTGGCGGTTATTGCCAGCATCCGCAGCCGGTTCGGTCCTTTTTGTTCGATGTAAAAGAGGGAATTATTAAGGTTTTCAAATGGAAGAAACGAGAGATCTGAACAATCATTCGATTTCAAATCGTAACGACTGGCTTTTGATGTTCGTCGAGCCGTTCCACTACCACGAATTGCTGTGGCAGATGGTCCTGCGCGACATCAAACTCCGCTACAAACAGGCGATTATGGGGTTTTTCTGGGCTTTATTTGTGCCGCTCATGGTCGTGTGCAGCGGGGCAGTGCTGAAATACGTCATGGCGACGATTTCCGGCCAGCCGCTCGATATTCCTTCTTTCTCGAATATGGCGGTCAAGGCGATGGGCTGGTCGCTGTTTCTTGGCATTCTAAACAACGGAGCGACTTCCTTGCTTGGAAACATCAACCTGATTACAAAGATTTATTTCCCTCGTGAGGTCATTCTGATTGCCGGGATGCTCGTCCAACTTTTTGACACACTGGTTGGTTCGGTCGTACTTGCGGGACTTTTGATTTTTATCGGGGCTGTCACCTGGAGCTGGAACCTCCTCTGGATCCCGATTTTGGGCCTTCTCCTGATTCTCCTCGCCTTGTCGATTGGCTTTTTCTTGAGTTGTTCGATGGTTTTTTACCGCGACGTGAAATACCTCCTGAATGTTTTCACCAGTTTCGGGATTTTTTTCACGCCGGTCTTTTTCGAGATCAACCAGATTGGAGGAAAACTCGGTTTCGCGATGATGCTCAACCCGGTCGCGCCGCTTTTGGAGGGCCTGCGGCTGGTGATCGTGCAGGGACACAATCTCTTCCAGCCTCTGTATGACGCGAATCAGGTGATGGTCTGGCACCCGGGTTTTCTCCTTTACTCCGCCCTTGTTTCGATCCTTGGGTTTGTCTTTATGTGGCGTTACTTCCATGTAAAAGAAATGCAGTACGCCGAATACATTTGAGAGAAAAATGACAAACGAAACAAAACAGACAGTCTGGATTTTAGTGTCGATTTTACTTGTCGGGCTTCTGCTTCGGCTGGGTATCATGGCTGTTATGGACGGTTCCGAGTTGCAAATCGTGGATGAGACTCACTACGATGAACTGGCCGTTCACTTGGTGGAAACAGGGGATTTTGGTTCCGAAACAGAACCGTATGTTTCGATCCGTCCGCCTCTTTACCCGTGGCTCATTTCGGAGATTTACCGCGTTTTCGGCATTCAGAATTACACGGCCGTTCGAGTGATCCAGATTTTGATCTCGCTCGTGACGGTCCTCTGTGTGTACGGCCTCGCTCGTGAGTGCGGCTTTCTTTCGCGGAACGCTTCACTCGCAGCGGCGGGGATTTTCTGCTTTTACCCATCGCTCGTCATGCAGAATTTCTTCATTCTGACTGAGACGTTTTTCACGTTCTGGCTCGTGCTGGTCCTTTGGTCAGCCTTGCGCTTTCTGCGGACCGGCTCGATTTACGCGGCGTGTTTCTGTGGGGCTTTTATCGCCTTGGGAGCATTAACGCGCAGTATTTTGTGGCTCTCGCCCTTTCCACTGGCCTTGTTTATTCTGTTTTGTCCAAACCAATCGTCGGTTTTTACCTGGAAACACCGGCTTGCCGGGGCGCTCGCGCTTCTGGTCTTCGCCGGGGTCGGCATGGCTCCATGGATGATTCGTAACACCCGACTGCAAAAAACGTTCGTCGCGATCGACTGCATGAGCGGGCGGAACCTCATGATGGGGAACTATGAGTTCACGCCGCTGTACCGTGCATGGGATGCCATTTCGATGGCCCCCCCAAAAGACTGGTACACCGTTCTTCAGAAAGATTGCACGCAAAAGAATCCGGGAACCTCGTTTAACGCACAGACCCAGGGCCAGAAAGACCGTCTGGCGGGCGAGTACGCCAAGAATTACATGAAGTCACATCCTGTTCAGACGCTCGAACGGACCGGTATGAAAGCGCTCTGCTTCTGGCAGTTGGAGCGTTCGATTCCCGCAGGGATTCAGCGAGGTTTCTGGGGTGTAGATCGATTGGGGGAAAGTTCACGCAAAACCCTGTTTTTGGTCTCGACCTGTCTTGTAACGTTCCCGTTCGCCCTGATCTTCCTGTTAGCGATTTTTGGAATTTTCTCGCAGGAATTCTCCACAAAGACGATCCCTCAAATCGCGCTTTTGCTCGCGGTTCTGCTTTACTTTTGGGCTTTGCACTCGCTTGCGTTCGCCCATGAACGTTATCATCTGCCGCTGGTTCCGATCCTCACCCTGTTCGCCGTGAGCAGTTTGTACAACATACGAACAGCACGGCTTTGTTTCTGTAAAACGCCGCCGCGCTGGATCCCAGCCATCGCGCTGAGCATCACCTTTCTCACGTTTTGGTGTTTCGAGGTTTGCTGGGCGCTTGGCTAAATTCCGGAATCATGCTCTTTAGTTCGCAGGCTTCTCAAATCGAAGTTCCACCGGACCAATCAGGCCAGATTTGTACGTCGGGCCGTGATAATTGGTCGGAATGCTTCGGTAATGATTCGCCAGAGTACTGTAAATTTCGACTTCAATCCGGTTTTCACCTTCAGTCAGGAAGCCGGTCAAATCGATTTCCCACGGTTGGCAGACCAAAACTCCGGCCGACTTTCCGTTGACTCGGACTTCTGCCGTCGCGCAGAGATCGCCCAGTGAAAGAACGGCTTTCCCCTGCGATTGCTCTTTTGTAACCGTCACGGTCTTTCCATAGACGGCCCCGCCGGAATAGTACTGCAGCCCTGTTCCCTCACTGCTCCAATCGCAGAGAGTGTCGATTTCTCCATCTTTTGTCGAGAAGAGCACCGGCTCAGCAAAAGCCGCTCCCCCTTCAAGCGGCGAATCGGGCAGAACGATCACGACCGAAGAAGGTTTTTTCGCCCCAATATTGGAGCATACCCACCGCCGGGTTTTAAACTGCTTCGGCTCGGTCTGTTTCACGGCGAATTCTTTCCCGTCCACGAAAACTCTCGGTACAGACTCGACAGCCTGATCCAGAATAAGTGTCAGCGCGTCCAAACCTGCTGGAGCGTCCAAACGATACTCCATTGACGCAGGCGGGGCAGCGTTAAACTCAACCGTGTCAAGCATGTACCAGCTCATCGCGTTCGGGAACGCTTTTGCTTTCTCTTCTCTGGAAAGGTCATCCCACTCTGGCTGGGCCTGACGCGGTTCGTGTACGCCCTTTTCGAGGAACCAGAACCCACGCCCCGCCGTCGGGTACGAAAGCGTCAAGACCTGCGTTTCCCCCGAAAGCTCGACGGTCTTTGCGTCGTTCGGGACGGGTTTGCCGTCCAGAAATACTGCATCGGGAAGATTTCCACCCTTCTGGATCGTGGCCGTCCCCTTCCAGCGGACCGTCGTGGTCAGGAAGTACCGCTTTGGTGGATTCTCTTTCACGAAAAGCGTCTCGTTGTGTCCTCTCTGACTGGCTCCCAAACCGATAAAGCCATCGTTGAGGTTTTCCTTCAAGCCGTGATAGCCCTGATGACCGGGATTTCCCTCAATACCCCAACGCCACGAAAATTCATACGGGGTCCACGAGGAATCCAGTTTTTCAAGAGACTCAACCGGATTTGCCGCAGGAGCCGACGTCATGGGTACCGACTTCACCCAGAATCGTGGGCCATAACCGGGCGAACAGGGTTTCCAGTCCTCAGAACCAGCTCGACGATATTCGAATCGACGGGCTTCCGCTCCGATAGTCATATTATCTGCTGTAATGGGCAGACTGAAATCACCCCACTGATTGTTCATCGTCGGCAGAAGTTTGAACGACCACGTCCCTTCAACAGGAACGACCTCCCACGAGGCGGGTTCCACAGGTTCTGAGACTTGCGCCGGCCTGCCACCGTCGAAGACGAAAACACACGCCTCATTCCGGGCGACCGGAATCTGGACCGACGTGTAGCCGTCTTTAACTTCCGTGATCCTGACAGGCAAAACCTTCCCCGTCATCGGGTCCCAGCGTTCAGCCTGGCCTGTACAACGGAAGGAGACGACCGAATCCCTCTCGGCTCCCATGACCATGTAAACGTCGTAATGGCCAATTTTTCGGTGCAGGTACTTAATCGGGCTTCCGGCGATAATATCCCGGGGCAGCGCGATAAATCGTTTATCCATCTCAGGCGCCGCTGAAGAACCACCTGTACGCACGTCCTTGCGTCCAAATCGATGCAGGTCGTGAACGTTTTGAGGGTCAAGCGGTTTGGGCTCACTGTTTCCTTCGAGCCTGTACCTCAAATCAAGCGTCGAGAAACGGGTCTTTTTTCCGTCCGAAACGGAGAAGAAAATTCCAGCGGTCCGGTTCCCTCCATCGTCGTCCAAAGCGTCGATGCGGATTTTATCACCGTTTTTCAGGGGCAACGTCCCAGTCCAACCCGACTCATAATTGGCGTTCGAGCAGACTTTTTGGTCATTGACGAACAAATCCCCGTGATTGTCACAGAAGAATTTCACCTGATAAGTCGCCGGAGCATCGGAAAGCCCTTTGAGCGTTCCCACGGCCTGAATCCTGTTTGTATGTTCTTTGGACCACGCCCAGTACCCGGTAAAACCCCCGGGGTAAACTCGCGGCGAGGCTTCCGGCTCAGCGGGAGCTTTCGGAGCTTCGACTTTTCCGAGGCGGTCCTGAGCCGTCTGAAGAATTTCATTCACCAGTTTGTCGAGCATAGGGTCATTGGCTCCCGCCCGGTCAGAAACGACGGGTTTCTTGCCCGCAATGAAAACGAGGCCGCCCGCCTGCTGGAATTGTCGCAGTTTGACGAGTGTATCCCACTGAACCGCTTCCATCGACGGAATGACCACAGCTACGAAATTCATACCGGAAACCGAGAGTTTCGCCTGCGTATCTCCCTTCTGAGGCACGATCTGCGCACGCTGGATCGACTGATCGTCGATAAAGGCGATGTCACGGTTCGTGGCGTAGATCCGTTTCGCAAGATCGAAAGCCGTCGCCGTCGCTTCCTTCTGGTTCTCGCTCAGACCGGCCCAGTACGGCGTGACTGGGTAAATGATGGCGACTTCAGCCTGCCACGTTCCCTGGCTGAGCAGGTACGACAGACGTTCATAGTACTTCAGAAAAACGTCCATGTGTTTCCAGTACGGCATACGGAAGTGATAGCACGGAGGCGCCCATTCCCAACGGCTGCCGTGGGTCGTGTAGTAAAGCCCGTGGAGGTTGAGGAGCGTCGCGCCAAAGACAAAGTTCTCGTTCGTGGCGTACATTAGTCCGTCCGGATTCGCTCCCCATCCCAGAGAATGATACCCTTCCAGCCAAACACGCGGACGCCGGTAAAGATTACTGATGGAAGACGAAACTTTATCCTTGATGAAGTCCGCCTGACCGCCGGGCGTATCGTGACCGGGAGCCGTGTACCAGCGTATGGCGCTGAAGTAATCGTGGTACTGTGTCGGGTCGTAGCCGCGCCCGTTATTGTCGCAGCCAAAAATCATCCCGCGGCTGTAATGCCACATGAAGATCGGCTTGAAGTACCGCAATTCACTCAGATAAACCTGCACGGCCATGGTATCTATCCTGGCTTTTGGGGTCTGATTGCCCAAATCCGTGAACAAACCCGCCGCAACGCTGAAGAAGTCGTACCCTTTCACCTCGGCAAAACGCTCCGCGAAATCGTCCGTCCACTGCCAGCCGCGGTAGCCGACATTCAATTCGTCGTTGAAGAAATAATTCAAACCAGCGGATGTTCCTTCATTGTGATCTTCAAAGGGCTGGAAGAATTTTTCGATGATGCGCTGACCTGACTGTGGGTGAAGCGGGTTAAGAGTACCAGCCTGAACTTCGTACGTAAACTCCCAAACCGCGTACTGCGCCGTCCCGGAATTTCTCTCAGGTTCATTGACAGAAAACGTTCCTGTAACTTCGTCTCCGCAAAGCCTGAAACCAGCGCCTGTGATCCGTCCGTTTTCGACCGGGTAGGCGGCAAAGGCAATGTGGTTTTCTGATGATTCAAGTGTAAACGACTCGCCAGGTTTTACCATTCTGACCTGTTTTCCCCTCAGGGCGCGGGCGTTGATTTCACGGTCACCATAAATGATCTCGTTGAACAGGTTGTCGGTATTGTTCCAGTCGAGTGTGTAGGTACTCAGGCCGATCCCCATGTTATATTTTGCGGCGACGTGGGATGCGTGCGCGTAAAAATCCCACCATTCCGGGGAGAAAATGGCAGGGTCATTCCTGTACGACGGCCACCCGGGTGTATCTTTGTGAACGTAATTGACCTGTACACCCGAAATTCCTTTCCGGTGCAGTTCCTCAATCTGCCATTCAAGCCGTTTTTTATCGAGCCTGTCACCAGACCACCACCAGAACGGGACCTCGCCATACCCAGCGGGTGGTTTCTGGAAATCCTCAAGAAGATTTTGCGGTGATCGGTTCGGCCAGCCCAACGCATTCAAAGGAAACGACGGAAGTCGTGACGGATCCGAAACGTCTAGCGGCGATTCAAAACCCAGCCCCAACGAAACAAACAGAAGTACGAAAAGAAACGCACTGGGGAAATTCTTTAACATAAGTGTGTACCGGAAGATGGAAAGATACGATTTTAAAACAGAAGCGCGGTTTTGTCTTCCACGCTTCATTACTTAATTATTTTCAGAAATTACGGGGGATCTCATACCCCTTGGTTTCATGTCTTGCGTAGAAGGTCGCGGCCTGATCATCTCCGACGATCTTTTCTGCCTTCGGGTCCCATTTGATTTCACGGTTCAAACGGGCAGCGATCCCGCAGAGGTGGCAGGCGTTCATGGCCTGAACGTGGGAAACGACGTCCGAAATGCAAGTTCCGCCTTCGCGCACGCAGCGGATGAAGTTCTCCTTGTGCCCTTCCACCGGTTTGCCATGGAACAGTTCCCGATAATCGTCCTCAGTGAACGCGTCCTGCGGAAGTTCCTCAACAGGCTTGCCTTTGCAGCGGCCGCGGCTGACGTGGAAGCGGCCCTTGGTTCCCTCGAAGAGGATCCCGTTACCGTCCGGTGAGCCGCTCACGACGTGCATTTCGATGCCGTTCTCGAACATGCACTTGATGTCGAAATTATCGCTCGTGTTGTACCGATTGTCCACGGTCGGGTAACCGTCCTTGAACTCCACCGGGTGATGGGCGTTCGTGCCGTCGAAGGAGATCGGGCCGGTGCCGGGCGTCTGGAGATTAAGAGCCCAGAGAGCGCAGTCGATGTGGTGCGCGCCCCAGTCGGTGAATTTGCCGCCGGAGTATTCGTACCACCAGCGGAACTCGTAGTGGCAGCGTGTCTGGCCCAGATTACCGTCGCGGTTGTTCGTCATGCCGGTCGAGAGGAAATCATGACGCGGAGCGGGACCTTGCCACATCTCCCAGTCGAGACCAGCCGGGACCTCCGCCTTCGGAATCTCGCCGGAAGTGGGCGATCCACCAATGTCGCACGTGATCTTTTTCACGTCGCCAATGTAACCCTTCCGGACCAGCAGCGTCGCTTTGACAAACTGGTCGATCTGGCAGCGTTGCCACGTACCTATCTGGAAGGCTTTGCCGTATTTGGCGCAGGCGCGGCGGATGATCTGGTTTTCCTCGAGCGTCAGCGTCAGCGGCTTCTGGCAGAAAACGTGCTTTCCCGCCATGAGCGCTTCGACCGCGATTTTGACGTGCCAGTGGTCCGGAGTGACGATGGAAACTGCGTCGATGTCGTCGCGTTCCAGGATCCGGCGGTAGTCCTTGTACGTGTCCGGCTGAATAACCTGGCCGTTCGCGTCACGCTTGCCGATGCCGGAATTGATGGTACGGGCGATGCCGTAGTTTTCGTCAACGTCGCAAATCGCCACGATGTCAGTGAGGCCGTTAAAGCCGTGGGCGTCGCCCAGGCCCATGCTCCCGACGCCGATGCAGCCCAAGCGGATCCGGTCGCTTGGAGCCTGCGCCCAAACCGGTTTCGGGGCATAAGTCACGGGAATCGCCGTCGCCATTGCGGCCAAAGCGGCTGATTTTTTGAGAAAATCCCGGCGGGATAATTCACTCATATTTAGTCTCCTATCTGATAAAGGTCTTGAAAAAATGTCGGTTTTCAGTACTCGAATCGTCCCGGCAGATCGCGGTCCCGGCACTCCGCAGGAGTCACGACCGGTCGGTAGTTATCTTCGCCCTGGAACTTTTCGTGAAGTTTCCCGAAGAATGACGGGTGGAACGGGCAGTTGTCGTCCAGCCAGTTGTTCAGCGTCAGCAGTTCGTCGGCCGTCAGCGTCACGTTCGGGTGCCATGCCTTAAGCTGCCGCGCGTACTGCTTGACCGCCTCGCTGTCGAACGTGCATTCCTTATCCATAAGCCAGGCCGAAAGTGATGACGACGGCGAGCAGATCTGGTACGGCGGGATGTACTCGATCCCGTTCGAGGCTGCGTCCTCATTGCGCTCCTTGCGGTTTCCCCAGAGGAGTTTGTTTTCGTCGTCCGCCAGTTTCTTCATGGAATTATACGAAACGCTGTAGGTTCCATCCGGTCTGCCCGTCAAATCGAGCGTGGAACGGCCTTCACCCGGTGTCCCGTAATGGCACGACACACAGTTACGGTCGAGGATCGGCTGGATCTGCCGCTCGTAGTCGAACGTCATTTGGGGGCCGTCCAGATACGCACCTTTCAGGAAGCCGCTCGTCTGGTTCGGCTGCGGAATCAATTCCGCGACCGGTTTTCCCATAGCCTGCGGCTGGGGACCGGCTGAGCGTGTCGGCGCGTTATTCGGTGTCTCGTGACACCCCACGCAGGCGCGTGTCTCGCCCGGGCGGAAGTTTACGTAGGTGCGTTCGGTCTGGATCGCCCTGAAATCTTTGTCGAGGGCCTGGAAGATGATCGCCCGATCGGCAGGAACGTAGAAACGGGCCGAGCCGTCCTCCTCAACGGGTACGATCCCGAGCTGGATCCGGACGGCCAGGTGCCCTGCTCCAATGGCGGAATGGGCGTGGGTCGTGCCCGCATGATCATCATGGAACGGTTTTCGGGCGGACCATGAACGGGGAATCTGTTCCATGACCCGGAGGTATTTGACTGCCCCGCGCTCCACGCCGTCCATACCGGTGTAAACGTCGGTCATCACGACGACCGCCTTGTTTTCCTTCGCGAGGTTTTCATCCAGAAGGCTGGGCCGAACCGGGGGAACCGGCCGCGCAACCAGCGGGTAAGGAAGCCAGCAGGAGACCGAATCGTCCTTGAGCAGAAGCTCGCCCACGCCATTACCGTCGATCACGTTCAGCGCGTAGCCGGCCGGGTCGTTCCACATCAGCCCCTCAGGCTTGCAGGAGACCAGGAAAAGATTTTCGTTGATCGGGTACGGGTCCTTGAACAGGCGGCCGGGTTTTCCAGTCATGTCGCGGTACCAGTTCCCCTCGGCGTCTTTGAAGTGGAAACCGTTGTGGTGGAACGTCGCAACGTCCGACGTGATGTACTTCATCGTTTCAGGACTGCGCACGTTATCCTTGACGTCGATCACGATGACCGTCCCCATGGCGTTGTTTGGGCAGCAGTGGGACGCGCCGAGGAAGACGATTTTCGTCGTACCGGGAATCGGGCGTGGGTACATCATCGACTCCGGGAACGTGATCGTATTACCGTAAATTTCCGAGGAATTCGTCCCGTCCGGGTTGACCGCCCAGAGGGCCTTGACGTTTCCCGCCGCTTTATCGACGTATTCCCAGCGGTGGTACAGGATCCGGCCGTCCGGCAGGACCGCGGGCGACTGCTCCGAAAGGGCCGAGAAGGTCAGCGGCTGCATGTTCGAGCCGTCGGCGTTCATGCGGTACAGGTTCGAGACGGTCAAATTGTCCCCCGAGTCGCAAAGCACCGAAAACAGGCAGCGGGTGGAAATGAACGCGATCCCACCGTCCGGCAAGTAACACGGCTGCATGTCATCAGTACCGCGATGGTACCCTGCCGTGGCAAAACGCGCATGAAGAGCGTCCTCGATCTCGGGCGGGAAGGTGAGCTGCTTCAGGCCGGTCCCGTCCACGTTGATCTCGTAAATACGGTAGCCTTCCTGATTCGAGCGTTTCCAGTCGAACACGATTTTTTTGGCGTCGAACGAAACGTCAAACCGGTTGATCACCCCGTCGGCAAGAACGGGATTAACATCGCGTACCTTGCCGGTTTTCAGGTTAAGGATCGCCAACCCACCACCCGGGGCCCAACGTGAGTTGACGTGATCGGTGTAAACGTGGTTGGAGGTAAGCGTCACGCGGCGAATAAAGACAATTTCCTCGATGCCTTTTTCCAGAAGCCGCTTTGCAGCCGAAGCGTTGAAAATAATCGGGGCTTTGTCAGCCGTCGGGACCGGTTTCAGTTCTTCCGGCGCGTTCGCCATGCCTTTCATATAGACTGCCTTGGACGGATACGGGACCGGGTCAGGACGAACCTCGAACGTAACCGTCCCGTTTTTGGCGCTTTCAACCAGACCGACCTCGGCGGTGAAACGGGTGTATTTCCCGTCCAGCTTGTAGTGAAGAATGGACGGTGCGTGGGCGTAGATGGCTTTTTCGTACGTCTTGCCGCAAATTTTGACAGGTTTCCCGGCGTGATCTTTATTGATCAGCATGGTCCCCCAGCCGGTCTGCGAGGAAAACGGCTTGATCGTCGTCATATCAACGGCATTCCCATCCGTGTCATAAAGCGTCGGCACACCCCACGCGGCCTGGTCGTAGTCGTAATTGTCAGGCCCGAACGTCGCGACAAGGTAAAGATCCGACGTACCGTTGAGTGGAACATCCAATGCTTTCGCCGGCGAATTGACGTTTAAAACATCCGTCTTAACAGGCGGAAAAGCAGCCGCCTGACTTTGAACAGCATTTAAGAGAATGATCAAAATCAGGGCAACGCGGTAAATGACCATTGGATGGAACATGAAAATGACTCCTCAAGGCAAGACTGAAACCGGGAAACCGATGGAGAGCTCATCTCAACGGTTGGGATTGGGCCGTCTGCGCGGAGCGCTCATTCTGCGCTGGATCTCGTTTTTCCGCGCATTGATTTTTCCTTTCTGCTCAGGGGTAAGGACTTCTTCCATTTTCTGTTCCATCTCCTTGCGGAGGGCTTCCATCTGTTTACTCAATTCCTCGAACCTGGGGCGGAACTCGTCCTGAATTTCATAGATTTTTTCTTTCTGTTCCGGGGTCACGAAATCCCTGTAACCGAACGGAAGCATGCCGCGCATCACGTATGGACGACGGGCCGGCGCAGGAGCGGGAGCGGGAGCTTCAACAGCGGGCGCAGCTGGAGCGGGTTTAGCGGCAGGGGCAGGCGTTTCCGCAGCGGGAGCAGGAGCGGGTTGGGCAACCGGAGCAGGTGCGGGAGCTTCCACTTTCGGGGCCGGAGCCGGTTCAGCGGCAGGCGCAGGAGCAGCTTCCTGAGCAGAAGCCGTGATGGAAAAAGCCAAAACCACACAGGAAATGACAGAAATCAAAGAGAAAATGCGACGCATAAATCCTCCAATGAGAAAATGGGTGAAAAAAGGTGAATAATTTAAAGGTTTAATGATTCAGAGCATTCTGAACGACCGAGCGCATCAGGTCAAGCGGCGGGTTCGTACCGGTGAAACGCTCAAACTGCATTCCGGCCTGAAGCACGAACATACGCAAACCGTTCACGACCGGGCAGCCAAGTTCACGAGCCGAGCGGATGAAAAGGGTTTCTTCCGGATTATAAACGGCATCGAAACAGACGTGGTGCTCTTTCAGGCGGTCAACATCGTAAGGAGAATTCCCCACGTTCGGGAACATCCCGATCGGCGTGCAGTTCACGAGGTACTCGACTTCGATCTCGTGGCGGAAATCCCATTCGCACGCTTCAGCCGTGTAGCCATCGGCGGCGAGGCGTTCCGCAAGAGCCTGCGCTCTGGGGAAATCCGCGTCGGTCAGCACGAGCGCGGCTCCCCGCCGGGCCAAACCGATAGCGAGCGCTTTTCCCACACCGCCGGAGCCCATGATCAGGGCGGTTTTACCAGCCAGAGGGGTTTCGTGGATCGCGCCAGTTTCCGGATCGTCCAGTGGCTCCGACCAATTCAGCGGAGCGGGCCCGCCCTCAACCGAGGGAGCGGCTGAGGCCAGTGAACTCATGGCGGCCTGGTAGTCGGTATTCGTTCCGAAAGAAGTGCCGTCTTCGTTCCAGAGGACCGTGTTGCACGCGCCAATGACCTTCACCGAAGTATCGACCCGATCCAAAAGCGGAATGACCTTTTCCTTGTGCGGGATGGTGACACTCAGACCCTTCAGATTCAGTACTTTCGGCGCAGCGTAGAAAAACTCGGCAAGGCATTCCGGCGGAACCCTCAGCGGGATGTAAACGCGATTCGGGAGGTGGTTTTCAATAAAGGCCGAATTATGAATGACTGGGCTCATGGAGTGCCCGACCGGGTCAGCGATTACACCAAAAACCTCAACTTCGGGTGTCAGTTCCTCGGCACGGTACAAATCCCTCATAACGTCCCACGTGAGCATACCGGGCGCGAGAGCCGGCCCACCGGCTGGCTGGCAATATGTAAAAGGCGCACCAAACGCCTGACAGAGAATTCGGCTGGGAACCCCAAACTCGCCCATACAGAAACCGACGAGCGGGATTTTCGCGTCCCGTTTCCGCTTCACCAAATCGAGCATTCTGAGCGTATCTAGCGGAGTTTGGGCAAAACAGGCAATTTTCACCACGTCCGCATCCTGGGCTGCGAGACGCTCATAAAGTCCTTCCAAATCAGCCGGTGTTTCGACAAAATTGTGCCAGCTAACGATTCTCTTCGAGGTCCCTGTGCGTGGAATCTCCGCAGCGACACCATCTTCCAGATCGACATATTCCGCTCCAGCTTCCATGGCCTGAACCAGAAAGTGATGTCTGCGTTCCTCGGTAAGATACCACATTCCCCCATCCTCAGCTCGCCGGCACGTAACAATGACGGGCGTAGGACGATCCTTGAGCAGAAGATCAATAACCGGTTCAGCCTGAAGATGGTCGAGACGGAGTTCCACAAGCCTGGCTCCTTTTTCGGCCAAAGCCTGATGTTCCATCGACAGCTGACGGTGGGTTGGGAACGCGATCGAAACACAAATCATGGAATTACTTCCTTTAAGTGACGTTAAGCATACAGCCACAAAATTAAAAAATGGCCGATTTCCAGCAATACATTCTGTGAATTTTACCAAAGAAGAGGTCTGCCGTCAAGCCCCCGCAAAGAGTCTGAAAGGTGTGAAAAGGAAAATTTTTATTCTTTTTTTAAATATTTTCGATAATTTATCTCAAGGGGCCTTGACAGAAACTTAAAAATACGCAAAATATTACTCAGAAAACTGGCAAATTTTCCGTAACACGATTAGAAGCGGAAACACCCGAGAGATTTCATGAGTGACGAGAAAGAATCCGATTCATTGGCCGATGAACTTTACCCGATTTTGGGGCAATGCCCTGATGAGGGTACAAACGATTCAGAAGGATCACCCTCCTGTATATCGTGCCCGGTTTCGGACTGTCCTACACGTGGTTTGCTCTCGCCTGAGCGTATGAAGTCGATTATCGACGCGGAGAAAAGCGCCCCTTTAACCCCGGTTCAAATGACATTTTCAAGTCTGGCGGTTTTTGTGCTTCCACTCATTTGCGCCCTGATTGGTTTAGGAACCCTTTCTACGCTCCTTGGCCAGGTTCCTGCCGCGTTAATAGGTTTTGTCGCAGGAATACTCATCGCAAGGGTATTTTATCACTGATGCGGCTCCCGCGGAGCGTGGTCACACGCCCTGCCTGCCCTAAACGTAATTCAACCTTAAAATTTTGAAATGACTTCCAAATTCGAGACTTATACTTTCCCCCGAGGGATCCATCCTCGTGAAGGGAAAGAACTTTCCGGGAAACAGAGCATTGAAATCCTTCCGGTTCCCGCTGAGCTTCGCCTTCCTCTTTCCCAGCACATTGGCGCTCCGGCAAAGTTATGCGTCGCCGTGAATGATAAACTGGAGTATGGCCAGCGTGTCGCTGATGCCGGCGGTTTCGTTTCCGCTCCCGTTTACGCGTCTCTTCCCGGAAAGGTAAAACGTATTAATTTCGTTACGATGCCAAACGGTCGGCGCGTTGAGTCGGTGCTCGTGGCTGTGGACGCGGAAGGGTTTGACACTCAGGCCCTTTTCGACCGGATGGTTCATCTGAAAGAGTACCGTCTTGCCGATTACTCGCCGGAAGAAATCCTCAAGAAGATTTCCAACGCGGGGTTGGTTGGTCAGGGCGGCGCCGCTTTTCCGACTCACGTAAAACTTGCGAGAAATGCGGAAAAGCCAGTCGATACGCTTTTGCTGAATGGTTGTGAGTGTGAACCGTATCTGACAGGCGACCATCGTCTTATGCTCGAAATGCCCGACACGGTGGTAGCAGGCGCTCGTTTTGCGGCCAAAGCCGTTGGCGCAAAAAACGTTAAAATCTGTATCGAGGCAAACAAGCCTGACGCTCTTGAAAAAGTAGCTGATGCTGTTGAACGCTGGAAAAAGTCCAAAGAAGCGGATGAGGCCGCGATCGAAGTTGCGTGCATGAAGACGAAGTACCCGCAAGGGGGAGAAAAGCAGTTGATTTATGCCGCATTGCGTCGGAAGGTCCCGCTTGGAAAACTCCCGATGGATGTCGGCGCCGCCGTGATGAACGTAGGAACGTCCGTTTCTGCTGCGATGGCGGTCCTTTACGATCAGCCGCTTACCCATCGCGTCGTGACAGTCACCGGTGGTGGAATCGCACGGCCAGCCAATCTTTTCGTGCCGATCGGAACGCCCATTTCGGTTTTGATCGAACACTGCGGCGGTCTGCAAAACGCCCAGCGAGTTCTGATGGGCGGCCCGATGATGGGTTTCGCCGTCGGTTCACTCGAGATCCCCGTAACGAAAGGAACGAGCGGGATCACCATTCTGACGAAAGAGGAAATTAGCACGGAGAAAGAAACACACTGCGTTCGCTGCGGCCGTTGTGTTAGCGCATGCCCTATGCACCTGATCCCGAACCGGCTAATGTTTTCCGCTCGCGCCAAAAACTGGGACGTTTTCAAGGAACATTACCCAATGGCTTGTATTGAGTGCGGCTGCTGTGCGTTCTCCTGCCCTGCCAAGATTCCAATTGTACAGTTGATCCGTGTGGGGAAAATGGAACTGGCAAAACAGAAAAACGGGAAGTAATTCCGACTGACTCTTTTTATTTGGAAATCATCATGGAAAATTTTGAAGTCACCAGTTCACCGCATCTGACCCGTGATCATAGATCCACGCGCCTGATGATGTTACAGGTCATTCTCGCGCTGGTTCCTACAATCATCGCGTCGATTGTGGTGTTTAAACACTTTGCCGTGTTTCAGTTGGCGGTTTGTGTATTGACATGCTGCGCGGCCGAGTGGATTTTTGAATCTTTTCACAAAAAATACTGGACCCTCGGTGATAATTCAGCAATCGTGACCGGTCTGATTTTGGCCCTTTCCCTCCCGTGGAACGCACCGTGGTACGTACCTGTTACAGCCTCCATCATCGCCATAGGAATCGGTAAAGCCGCTTACGGCGGATTGGGTTACAATATTTTCAATCCCGCCATGGTAGGGCGCGCGTTCGTCATGATCAGCTTCGCAACGGTCATGGGAGGCGGAGCTTATCAATACCAAGGCGAAGATTTGAGCGGGATCGTAACACAGGCCACCCCTTTGACCATGAGCAAATCGGATGGGATACCGGTAGAATTCCAGGGAACCACGTCTTTGTTTATTTTGAAGATGTGTTTCGCCAGCGTACACAACGGCTCACTCGGTGAAGTGAGCGGTCTTGCGATTCTTCTGGGTGGTCTTTACCTCTTTTTCCGGCAAAATGGAAGTTGGCGTATCACGGTTGGAATGCTCATGACGATTTTCCTCTTTGGAATGATGACCTCGCCTAACGAGAACGCCCTCTATTATGGTCTGTTTTATCTGACGAATGGAGCGGTTCTTTTCGGAGCCTTCTTCATAGCGACGGACCCGGTTACTTCTCCAATTACCCCGATGGGGCATTGGTATTTCGGAATTGGTGTTGGAGTTTTGACGATGGTCTTCCGTTTGTTTAGCGGTTACCCGGAAGGGGTCATGTTCGCGGTGCTCCTGATGAACGCTCTTACCCCGCTTCTGAACCAGATCACTATTCCCAAGCCTTTTGGTTATCAGAAATAAATAATCAAGCGTTTATTCCTTTAACTTTTGAGTATTACTTAACATTCACGGCAAAGAAAATTTGAAGATGGAAACCAATCAAAGCAACGAAAGCGGTCAGACCCTCCCGGTCAAACGTCCGCATTATCTCCTTCAGGCGTGGCTGGTGATTTTTTTATCAGCGTTATACGCGGCGATTCTGGTTTACGTTCAGATTCAGCTCGGCCCTCAAATTGAGGATAATAAAACAGCGGCTACTTTCGCACAAATACCTGTTCTCGTTCAGGGTGCGGACCCGAATAAGACTGAAAAAGTTACGATCACAGGCACAGACGGCAAAGCGGCCGTGGTGTACCGTGTGAAGAACGAACAAGGTGAGGCGATCGGCTGGGTCTTTCCAGGCACCGGACAGGGGTTCAGCGACACGATCTCCCTCATCATTGGTTTGGACTCCAAGATCGAAACACTGACAGGCCTTTACGTTCTGGACCAAAAGGAAACGCCCGGACTGGGGAATTTCATCACCGGCGAAAACTTCCGTGGCCAATTCGCGGGAAAGAACGTCTATGTTCCTCTAGCCGCAAAAGCCGGAGAAACCACATCTCCTGAAGAAATTCGTGCCGTGACCGGTGCGACGATTTCTTCCAAGGCAGTGTGTGACATCGTCAACGCGACTGTGGCCAAGTACAAGAACGCGGCTTTAACTCAAAACTGAACCATCAAATCAAAAGGGCGGATTGGGCAAGACGTGTAATCTTCCCCATCGGCTCAAAAGGATAAAAAAATGAAGACTTTACCTTCAGCAGGTCAACGTTTCATCAATGGGATCATCCCGGAAAACCCGACCTATCGGCTTCTGCTTGGTATGTGCCCGACGCTGGCGGTCACGAATAACATGCAGGCTGCGCTTACCATGGCCGCGGCGACCACGTTCGTGCTTTTCTGCTCCAACATCATGATCAGCCTGATTCGCAATCTGCTCAAGCCGCACTTGCGGATCCTGGTTTTCACGCTGACGATCGCGACTTTTGTGACGGTAGTGGACCGGATCCTGGCCGCCTACATGTACGAGATGAGCAAGCAGCTCGGGCCTTACATTCCGTTGATTATCGTGAACTGCATCATCATTTCCCGGTGCGAGGCGTGCGCTTCTCTCCAAAACCCGTTCATCTCGGCGTGCGACGCTTTGGGCGTCGGGATCGGGTTCACGCTGGGACTTGCGTCGATCGCGACCGTCCGGGAAATTCTCGGCTCGGGCACGTGGCTGGGCTTCACGGTTCTTCCGCCGGAAATCTGGACGCCGTGGAGCATCATGATCCTCCCGCCCGGCGCATTCATGACGCTCGGCGTTTTGCTCGCTGCGGTGAATTTCATCCAATCGAAAATCAAAACTGAGTGAAGGCTAAAAAAGAAAGAAAACCATGGATTTACTCATTGAAATGCTGCTTCTCATCGTCACGACGGCGGTGATTAATAACTTCGTGCTGAAGAATTTCGTCGGGATCTGCCCGTTTTTGGGCGTTTCGAGGAAAATCAGCACCGCGTTCGGAATGGGCTGCGCGGTGACTTTCGTCATGGCCATCGCGGGCTTTTTGAGCTGGACGATCACGTATTACATTTTGAGGCCGGAAGCCCCCCTGCCCGTCTGGGTCTGGAATCTCGCCGGCGGTGAAGGTGCGGCGCCGGATCTTTCGATCCTTTCGTACCTGGTTTACATTTTCGTCATCGCCGCGAGCGTGCAGTTCGTCGAAATGTACGTGCGGAAGTTCTTCCCGTCCCTTTACAAAGCGTTCGGTGTGTACCTTCCCCTGATCACGACCAACTGCGCGATTCTGTTCGCCTGTTTGGAAATCCTCAAAAACCTTCAGGAGCCGACCAACCTTTGGGGTCTGCATACGGCAATGGTTTACGTGATTGGCGGTGGATTAGGCTTCACGCTCGCGATCACGATCATGGCCGGCATCCGTGAAGAGCTTCAAATGACGCAAGTTCCTGGTCCATTCCGCGGTGTGGGCATCGCACTGATCACCGCCTCGATTTTGGCCATGGCGTTTATGGGGTTCTCGGGAGTCGATAAAGGTATCCAGCGGTTGGTTCAGCCTCAGCAGCAGGAAACCACTCAGGCACAGGACACCCCCCCTGCTCAGAATGTAGAACGGGCTCAGCTGTAGGCCGTTGGTTTGGTTCTTTTATCGTTGATTTTGATTTTAACCGGGAGGAACGCGCAATCGATCCTCCCGGATCGTTTTTGCCGTCATTCTTTTGGTTCTGAAAGGTTTCCCACCATGCATAAGTGTTTTCCCTTTTTCCTCACTGTTTTTTTTACTCTCTGTTCCTTCGTTCTGGCTGACGAGGAAATCGCGAAGATGGAACTGACCGGTGACTGGTCGGTTCGCGTGACTTATGCCGGACACACGCAGGATTTCGCGATCGAACCCGCCAAACTCACGCAGGTCACCGACGAAGAAATGGTTCCTCCGCTTTTCAACCCCGCGGGCCCGCCGTGGCGCAAGGCGCAGCCGTTTGCCGGGGTCCGTGCGTACGAGTGCGCTGTACGCTACGCGTTTCTGCCCGAGTCCGAAGTCGTACGCAGCGCTCCCTCAAGCGACCCGAATGCCGTGACGTTCCAGCGTGACGCGGATTATCAACTCGACGTAGAGTGGGGAAACATTGGTCGGATCGCAGATGGAAAAATCGCCGAGGGCCAGAAGGTTTATGTCAGCTACCAGTTTGGCAAAATGCGCATCGACGCGATCGTTCTGAACGAGGACGGCTCGTTCAACCTCATTCAGGGCGAATCGCACGTTGCAAACCCGGAACTTCCGGAAATCCCCGCGGGAAAGAAACTCCTCGGGACGGTCTGGATTTCCGGCCGAATCGACCGGCTGAGCGAGAAAAACCTTTTCCCGACCTCGACGCCGAAAGAGTACAAACCGATGTTCCTGGCGAAGGACACGATCCCGACGGTTTATGGAAAACTGGAACGCGGCGAAACGGTCCGGATCATGGCGTGGGGTGACTCTGTGACGGCCTGCGGATTCCTTCCCGACGAGGACCGCTGGCAGTCGCAATTCGTCACGCGCCTCCAGAAGCGTTTCCCGCATGCGAAAATCGAGCTGATCCACGAGGGCTGGGGCGGACGAAACTCGCGCTCCTACCGTAACGAGCCGGCCGGTTCGCCGAAGAACTACAAAGAAAAGGTCCTGGACGTGAAACCGGACCTGGTCGTGATGGAGTTCGTGAATGATTCCGGGTTTAACCCTGAGAAAGTGGAAACCGAATATTCCGGGATCCTGGCCGATTTTCAGGAGCGTGGGATCGAGTGGATCATCTGCTCGCCGCATTACGTCCGTGCCGACTGGATGGGGCTTTCGAGCGAGTTTGGGATCGACGACGACCCGCGCTCCTACGTGGCTGGCCTGAAGGAATTCTGCGCGAAACATCACATTGCGCTGGCGGACGCGTCGTTCTATTACGGCCAGCTTTACCGCCGCGGGATCCCATACTCGACCCTCATGGTGAATAATATTAACCACCCGAACAAACTCGGGATGAGCCTTTTCGCCGACGCGCTGATGAAACTCTTTGAGTGAGCTAAAACACCATGCCCGTCGCACAGGAATGCTTGATTTAAACACGGATTTCCACGGATTTAAGGGATTAAAAGGATTTTTTCAGAAAAGACTTCGAGCTTCTTTCTTTAAAAATCGGCGTAAATCCTTTTAATCCGTGGAAATCCGTGTTTAAATGAAATCCTGAAGCGGGTCGCGTTCCAGGTTTTGGAAACTTTTCAAAAAATCGGGCCTTTTCGGCTTACTCTCCGCTGATTTCCACGCCCCACGTTTCCAGGGCCGGGAACATGATCTCACCGTTCAGGAAATCCGTGGAAAGTGGCGTCCGCACTCCTTCTGAGTCGATTTTCTCAAATTTGAGCTTCGCGCCTTCCGGGAAACCAAGCTCGTGAACGTTCAGAGAAACGCGGCTTTTGACCGGTTCGGTCGAGAAATTCGTGAAAATCACCACCGCCTTTTCGGTCTTGCCGGAGTTCCAGTCGCGTTTCTGAGTTTGAGGGTCGGTCGGGTACGAAACGATCCGCCACGTGCCGGTCTGCACGGCTTCCATCGTGACGGGCGTCGGGCCGTGCCAGTTCCAGTCGTCGGTGATTTTCGGAAGCTCCGCGAGGAATTTCGCCGGCAGGGCCATTTCCCCACGCCAGAAGTACGGGTGGATCTGGCTGCGGAACCGGACGAGCGGGCGCAGGTACTTCATCAGGTCCTCGCGTTTGACCGTTGAGAGGCTGAACCAGCCTATCTGCTCCCCGTAAACAAGCTGCTGGGCCGCTTTCATCCGGAACGCCTGGTCGGAGCAGCCACCGTAATTTCTGCCGAAACACTGGATCGCGCCGCCATAAACGAACGCCAGCGCCGGGACCCCATCATCCGCCTGCACGTGCCAGGTCAGGAATGCGTCGAGCCGATTCGCGTACACCTCGGCGTTGCACTCGGACGTGATGAAGCGTTCCGACGCGGGAGAAGCGGGCGTTCCATTTTTCAGTACGTCGTCACGGATCTCAGTCAGCATTTTCTCGTAAGATTCGCGCCACCATGATCCGCCGCCCAGTGGGTGGCCGTGGGTTGGATCCATGCAGAGGACCGGCGCCGCGGCGGCGATCTGATCCATATAAACCCCTTTGACCGATTGATCGTTCATCAGACCCGCGACCGTGGTGTGCATTTTGATCCGCCACAGCTCGGCGCTCGGGCACATCACGCCCAACTTGACGGGCGAACCGTCCGCCTCTTTGCTTCCGTACGACTCGATAAACGGCTCGCCGTTTTCTTTTTTCGCCACGGCCGGAAGCGCGACGGAGGTGAACTGAAAGTCCTCAAGGCCGCGGTCTCGGGAATCCCAAAGCCGCCCGTTGATGTACGGCATCACGAGCGTCTGGTTTTCGCCCTGGATCTTCTCTACCGCCTCGCGGAAACCGTCCATCGGGACGTAGTGCGGGTAATCATTATCGAACGGGTTCTTGTGCCAGCAGTACCAGTGCAAAGCGGTCTGGACGCCAAACGCCTCATGAAATGCTTTCGTCCGCTCGTACACGGATTCTCCCGTGCCGCCATCCTGCGCCCAGACGTTGAGTTCCTTCAAACACTGGGAGGAGTCGGGGCGGCCGTTTGCGTCGAGCGTCGGGAACCACTTGGCATTTTGCCTGACCCAGTCGCGGTAAATCGTCGCGGCGTCCACCCAGTCCCCGCGGAACGAGCGCAGCACCACCTCGCCGGTTCCGTCGAAAGCGTTTCCCGGAATCGTCTGGTTCGGGATCGGGTACAAAAACGCCATTTGGAACGCGGATTTCCCGGGGAACGCCGTCATTCTCAGCTCTTTGTGGGAACCGTCCGGATCATGAACGCCGAGGTAAACCCCCGCGCCCGTTTCTTCATCCCAGGCCGCAAACCAGGGCATGACGCACCAGCCAGCCGGGTAACTTGCGCGGTAATTTACGGAGCTTTGAGGAACATGACGCACCAAAGAACCACTCGTCCCGGGGTAATACGCCGTTACACTTGGGCCAAAATCGCCGCACGTGAGCAAGCCTGGCCAGAACTCCATCAGAGTGTACTCGTCGGAGCCGCTTTTTCCGCTCCAGTTCAGTCGAAGACCGTCTTTTTCAGGATCGGCCTGAAGCTGAAGCGTCACTTCGACGGGAATCTCCGTGTCACCAAGTGCAAGGACCTTCGGTGAACAGAAACGAAATTCTGCCCCTGACCCAAGCGGTTTAAACTCGATGGACTTCCAGGTCGAATCCGACGAAACTGTAAAATTCTCGAACGGTTTTTCGTCAGGGTTTTCAGACTTTTGAATCTTGCGAAAATTCAACCGGAAAAGCGGCTCCCCCTCTCCGGTCGTGAAACATGTACCGGAGTTTTTATCCGCCAGAGTCAAAAGCCGAAGAGAACCGGTTTTCTTCTCCAGAAGTGCAGCCAGATCCCGGCTTTTTACCAGAATCAGTTCGTCACTGAGGTATTCAATGCCCGGTGAGGTTTGTTCCACCGTCCCGTAAAACGGCTTTGGGATCGCCGCTCCCGAAAGGAGCAGTGACTTCGCGATCTCTTTGCGCCACGGTTCCTTAATATCTGCCAGTGAGGAAACATCGTCAGAAATTTCAAGTTTTACGTAGGGCGCAAATGGTTTCACGAAGAATTTTTTCCCAAAAGCCCGGAACTCATCGAGCGACTCAAACGAACGAGCCGCCATCCAGGCCACCCACGATCTGCGCTCAGAATCCCACGAGTTCCAGGCCATGTACATGTCGGCGTGCAGGTATGGCCCATAGCCACCTAACCCGTCGTAGGTTCCACAACCACCGGAGAGCGCGAGGAAGTTTTTTCCATCGGAAACCGCCCCGAACTGGCTGAAAGAATTTTGCGCGTCGGCGCCGGTTAAGGTCCCGGTCTTGAATTCTGCGGTGGCTGCGGAGCCTTTGGGAGCATTCAGTCCCGCCCACTCGGTGATATTCGGATCATTCGGGTGGATCTCGAGGAAATGCGCCTCTCGCCACTCGCGTGGCCGTTCCTGCTCGGCGAGGGCTTTGACGTAAATCAGCCCCGGGATCGTCTTGAAGTAAAACCACTCGTATGTGGCTTTGGCTCCGGATTCCGAGGCTTTTCCATTCATCGTGTAAAAGCCGCGCGTTCGCACGACCGTGCAGATCGGGCCGTCCGAAAGGACTTCCAGCACCGGGTTCGGGGCCAGATTCACGCCCCATTGCTTTCCTTCGGCGTAGAGCCGGTCGTGAAACGCCAGCATGTCCAGAACCCGACCGGTTTTCAGGAACTCGATCCGACTGGGGAACGCGCCGCGTTTGGCCACATCATGAGTGATTCGGAACTCGGAGTTTTCAACCTGAAACGCCGCGACCTGCTCCGGACCTCGGACCGTTGGATCGGATACGATCGGCTCCAGCGTGAATTCAAGGACTTTCTCTTTCGACTTCGTGATCAGATTTTCGTCGCACTGGAAAACCAGCGTTTCACCAGCGTACTGGGCTGGAATTGGGGTTTCACCCAGCCGAACCTGAATGTTCTGGAAGTCATTTTCCCCCCAAATCTCCAAAACTCCGGCAGGGACGCGAACCATCACCAGACCCGATTCCGGGATTTCCCGCACTTTGAGCGTCAAGGCTCCAAAAGAAACCGAGGCCGAAAAAATCGAAACGAAAACGAAAATGATTAAGGATTTCAGGAAGGACTTCATGATCTGGTCTTTCTGGGTCAGGCGGTGGTGGGAATTGGAAAGTTCATTTTTTGAGGGTCTTGCGCTCTTCTTCGGCGTAGATCCGCCGTTTTTCCTGGAAGTATTCGTACTCCTTCTTTTCCTCGTCGGTCCACGTGTTCGCTTCGCAGTAGGAGCCGCAGAACGGGATCAGAAGGTCGAGCCAGCAGGCGAACGTGCGCTTTTCCGCGTCGCTCACCTGAACGCCGTAGTGGGAAGGTTCAAAGTACGTGAAAATCTTTGGACTGTTTACCGCTCCGTACATTTTGGGCGGGAGCATCTCCGCGCGGCTGCGGGGCTTCAGCCAGGTCATCCACGGGTTCCCGTCCGGCTTTCCGGAAGTCGTAAGCTCCACGTACGACCGCGTGTACGCCCGTTTCGGGTCCACGTTCCCCGCGCCGATGAGCGAAATCGTTTCCGGCTTCGCAATCTCGCCCGTGAGGCAGAGCGTGGTTTTTTCGTTCTTCCCGTCGTGGCACTTGACGCAGTGGCGGTCCAGAATCGGCTGAATTTCCTGCCGGTAGCTGAAACCGTCCACGGGCGCGTTCGGGTCGAGCGAGCGGGGACGCTGGATCCCGAGGTAAAGGTCCGTCGAGTCGAGCCACGAGGCGTTCTGGTACTCCGCGACCAGCGGGTGGAGTGAACCATCGAGCCGCCGCGGGATCTGGATCGGCTTGCGCATCGCGAGGGTGGAACCCCGCTGGAAGGTGGTCAGCGCGTCGTTTTTGTTCTCGTGGCAGCCCAGGCAGGCAAACTGCTCGCCGTTCATGAGCGTTGCCCAGCTGCGCATCGATTGGAGCGTGAAGCCGTTTTCGTCGAGGACCTGGAAATAGACCGGCAGGCGCGCGGGGACCTGGAAGCAGCAGCTGCCGTCCTCCTCGATCTCGACCTCGCCGATGACGTGCTTCACGTCCCAGCTCCCGGAATTGAGCGAAATGGGCGTCTGGCACAGACCGGTCTCGCACTCGCCGCCGTTCTGGCCGTAGCCCATCCTGCAGCAGCGGTACTCGAGCGCCACGATGCGGAGTTTTTTCGCTTTACCGGGCTCGATCCCTTTCAGACCGGGGCCGAAGTAAACGTTTTGCAAGTAAAAAGTCCCGAAATTCTCGTCCAGATCCACGTGGTCTCCGCGGTCGGGCGGGACGGTCTGCTTCATCACCGGAACGATCCGGCCGGTTCCCTGCCACGGGTCAAAGGCGAGCAGCTCGCGCGTCCCATCGGGTTTCATGTAGTACGCGCCGAACGGGGGATTCAGCGGGCCGAACGTCCGTGGGGAGCCTTCCGGAACGAAAGAGCAGAGGAAATTTTCCTCGTCGAACGCGAACGGGTGCGCGTACTGGGGGCCGATTTGCCCGAAAATGTCGATCATGAAGTCTTCGATCCCGCGCGGCTTCACGTCGGCGTGTTCCGAGCCGAGAGTTCCGTCGAGTTTCGTGTTCACCAGCGTGATCCCCTCGTCGCCCTGCGTCCCTTGCGTGCGGTCCACGATGCCGAGTTTTCCTTTGTAAATCGTGTGATGGCCGGAAATCGTCGCGAGGACTTTCGAGCTTCCGGGGATCCGCTGGGCGTGGAGGATGGAGGACGGGAACATGGAGTCGTTCCCGTAATATTCCGTCTGCTGCGTGCCGTCCGGGTTCATCGAGATGAGCGGGTGATTGTAGAGCGCCGACCGGTCATTATACTCCCAGCGCGTAAAGACGATTTTCCCGTCTTCCAGAATTTGCGGGAGGTTGGTTTGAAGCTGGTCGTACGTCATGCGCCGAATGTCCGAACCGTCGGCGGCGCAGGAGTAAATGTCGGCCGAGGCCCTGTACCAGCAGTCACTGATGTGGATGCTGCGGGTGGACGAGAAAACGATCCGGCCGTTGGGGAGGAAAAACGGCTCGCAGTCCGCCACGTGCAGGACTTTTCCCTCGGCGTTCTTCAGCGGGAACGTGAGCTGCTTCACCTGCCGCGTCGCCAGGTCCATCGAGTACAAGTAGAGGGAATCGTCCCGGAAATCGCTGCGCATCGAGAAGACCAGCGTCTTTCCGTCATACGAAAGCGTCGGGTAGCAAATGCACCCTTCCGGCCTTTCGATCAGGACCTCATTGGTCACCGTTCCATCCTCGTGGAGCGTCGCGAGGCAAAGCTGGGAGCCGGGTTTGTATGAGGGCGTCACGTCAAGAACCTGCTCGTCCGGAATGTCGTACTTCCCGATCAGGCCGTTGGTCGAGCCGAAAACGTGGTGCTTCACGTAGATGAACTGGTTAGCACGGGTCAGAAGGTCGGCGAGGCGGGCTTTTCGGCGCTCGGCGCAGGCACGGAAGTAAAGCGTCTTCCAGCGCGGATCGGTCCCGGGAACGCCGTCTTTGGCAAGGGTTTCAAATTCTGCTGCGATGGTTTTGGAAGCCGGGAGGAACGCGCAGTCTTTCAGGACTTTGGAAACCAGCTGCTTCTCAAACTCGTTTCCATTCGCATCGCGGAACGCCCGCTGAATGTCCAGCCCGCAGTCCTGCGTGAGCCAGTCGCGCTGGAGCCGCCACTCGGGAAACGCAAGCTCCGGCGGGTTTTTGACCGGAACATCGGAGGGAGCCGCGTCGAAGCACGAAATTTCCGCGATCTGAATGTTCAGGTTCCGGCCGTCGGCGCAGCTCGGCAGACCGAGGCGTTTTTCCCAGTCGCGCATGGTCCAGTCCCACTTGAAGCTGATTTTGCGCTGGTTCGACTCGTTGACCCGTACGCCGAGGAATCGGGTTTTGACCGGTTCATCCAACTGTACGAAAGCCGAATTGGACCAGTTAACGAGCGGGAGCTCCACGTTCCTCACGATCGCGCGGCAGTTCTGCGTTCCCTGAGCATCGTCACACGTGAAGATCGTGACGTTCGAGGCCATGGTCAGGACCCCCGCGTTCCGGGCGACGAAGCGTACGCCTTTCACTTCGCGGACTTCGCCGAGGTCCAGAATGAACCGTCCCGTGACCGGCGCCTGGGCCTTTGGCGGGTAAACGCCCTTTTCATCGCTTCCGTCCCGCGTGTCGTCCAGAATGCAGGCGTAGGTTCCCAGATCGCCGTCGATCATGCGCTCGATCGCGTACCGCCCCGGCGGGTTGGGGAACACTTCGTCGGCCGTCCAGACCGAAACGGGTTTGAACTCGGCCGCGAAAGCGAAGGAGGCGGCGAACAAAAACGTGAGGAAAAAGGAAGGTTTCATGGGGTGGTGAGGATTCAGAAAGGTTGGGGTTTAAAGGCTCCCTCCTTGAGGGGACTGGCTCGCGAAGCGAGACTGGGGGAGTTCGGTGACCGCGCCGGTCAACTCCCCCCGGCACTGCGTGCCACCCCCCTCAAGGAGGGAGGCTTTTATTCTTTCAGCGCGTCTATTTCCTGCTGGGCGCTGATTCGGCGCTTGGTCTGGAAGTACTCGTACTCGGCTTTTTCGGCCTCCGTCCACGTATTATGCTGGCCGTAGGACCCGGCGAAGGGGATGCAAAGGTCGATCCAACACGCGACCCTGCGTTTTTCCTCGTCGGTAAGTTTCACTCCCTCGTGCGTGGGTTCGAGATAATTCATCAGCGCACTCTTCGTGGACCCGGCAGAGTACGGCGGCTGAAGCTCCGAGCCGCTGCGCGAAACGATCCAGCTCACCCACTTGCTGCAGTGGTGATTTCCGAAATCGGTCAGTTCCAGATACGACCTCGCGTAATTTCGTTTGTGGTCATCCTGCGGACGGTGGGTTTTCCCCTTCCACGAGATGAATTCCCCGGTGAGGGTGGGCTGCGGCGAGCCTTCCTTCCCGTCGTGACACCGGATGCAGTGCTGGTCCCAAATTGGCTGGATCTCCTGCATGTAGCTGAACCCCTCGACCGGCGCGTCCGGGTCGAGGCTCCGCGTCATGCTGACCCCGAGGTAGTTCGGAAGGGAATCGAGAAAACTCCCGGTTTCCAGCGCTTCGACGAACGGGTGCTTTTTCCCGTCAATGGTCTGGAGTTTGCTGATCGGCCGTTTCATTGCGAGCGTAGCCTGACGCTGGGACACCAGCCCCACGTCGCGTTTATTTTCGTGGCAGCCGAGGCAGGCGAACAGTTCGCCCCCCTGGAGCGTCGCCCAGCTGCGCATCGTCTGGACCATCTGCCCCTTTTCGTCGAGGAGCTGGAAATAAACCGGCGTGCGGGCCGGGACCTCAAAGTAGGCGCTTCCGTCTTCTTCGACCGGGACTTCACCCAGGACATGCTTCACGTCCCAGCTCCCGGAGTTGAACGAGATCGGCGTGTGAACGTTTCCAAAACCTCCCGGCCCGCGGTTGCTCGCAAGACCGACCCGGGCGGCGCGGTATTCCAGCGCCACGACGCGCAGACGCTTGATCGTTCCTGGTTCCACCCCTTTCAGACCCGGGCCCATGTAAACGTTCTGGACGTAAACCTGGCCCCAGTTCTGTTTCGGGTCGCACGTCGTCGCACGGATGGGCGGAGCTTTCCGAGGCGTGAACGGGATCGCCTGGCAGCAGGAGATCGACCAGTCAAGCTCGCGGTTCCCCAAGTCGTCCTGGAAGTAGATCCCGAAGGGCGGGTACATGAACGGGAACTGGGTGAAAGTCCCTTCCGGCTGGAACCCGGTGAGGTAGTGCGTCTCGTCGAAGGCGAACGGGTACTGCCACTGGGGACCGTCGTGCCCGTAAACGTCGATTTCGTGAACTTCATGGTCGATTTGCGGAGCGCGGGACGGCGCATGGCCCGGCTCGTTGTTCGGCGAGGAACCCGCCACGAACTCGATCCCCTCGTTCTCCTGCGTCCCTTTCGTCGGGTTGATCAGGACCAGTTTCCCTTTCTGAAGGACGTGATGGCCGGAAATGATCGCCAGGGCTTTGGACGAGCCGGGGATCCCGGTCGTGTGCAGGATCGAGGTCGGGTACCACGAATTCCCGCCGTAATATTCCATCTGAGACGTTCCGTCCGGGTTCATCGTCAGGACCGGCTGGCAGAACGTCGCGTTCCGGTCATTGTACTCCCATCGGGTGAACGCCACGCGGCCGTCCTCGAGAATATGCGGGTACATCGTGTGAAGCTGGTCAAAACCGAGCCGCCGGATGTGCGTCCCGTCCGCGTCGCAAGTGTAAAGGTTTGCGGTCCGCATCGGCCAGCAAATGTCCATCAGAACGCCGCGCGTGGAGGAGAAAACGATTTTCCCCTCCGGCGTGACACACGGCTCTGTGTCGCTCACCGGCCAGACCTTCCCGTCGGGACCCACCAGATCGAACGTGATCTGCTCCACCGCCCGCGTTTCCATGTTCATGCGGTAAAGGTGGTAATTATCCGTCTTGAAATCTTCGCGCATCGAAAAATAAAGCGTTTTCGCGTCGTAAGTGAGCGAAAGGTCACGGATTCCGCCGTTCGGCTTGCTCAGGAGCAGTTCGTTCGTGACGGAGCCGTCCTCGTGGATCGTCGCAAGGCAGAGCTGGGAGCCGGGCCGGAATTCGTCCGTAATGTCACCGTAGGCTGGGGGCTGGCGGTCGGTCTGGAGTTCCGTTTCCTCGACGATCACCCCGCCGCCGTAAACGTAGTGCTTCACGTAAAGAAACTGGCTCATTTTGCCCTTGAGAAACGCGAGACGTTCCCGGCGTCGGGCACGGCACTTTTCGACGTACGCCAGCTTTTCAGCCTCGGTTTTGAACGGGTTTCCGACGTTCAGGCCGAAATCCTGGTAAAGCCAGTCCTTCAGAAGACGATCCTCCGGGTAGGCGATTTGAGGCGGATTCGGCGCGCGGAGGTCCGACGGCCGATCCGTGAAAAACACGACTTCGGCGATCTCGGCGAGGAACTGGTCCCCCAGCCCGGAGACCGGCATGTGTTTTTTGGCCATCACCGCCCGAATATTGATCCATTGATTTGCCCGGTGGGAGTCGGGGATCCCCGCGCCAAGGTCCGCCTCCCACGAATCCTGGATCTTTACGCCGACGTACCGGGCCGTCACCTCACGCCCAAACCAGCAGAATGCGGAGTAACCGTTTCGCGTTTCCAGGAGGCGAAAACCGGTCACGAGATTCTGAACGTTCTGCGTTCCCTGCTCATCGTCACACGTGAAAACCGTGATCACTCGCGGCATTCTCGGAGCGTTGAAAAACGGCGAGACATATTTCATCCCCACGAACTTTCGGGTTTCCCCCAGGTCCAACACGAACGAGCCCGTCACCGGGTTGGAACCCTTCGGAGGGATGGTCGTTTCTTTCGTGCCGGTACGCGAATCGTCGAGGAAGATCACCGTGGTTTCGGGGTTTCCGTCGATCATCAGCCCGGCCGCGTGACCTTCGGAACACTCGGTGGGAGTCCAGACCGAGATGGGGCGAAACTCCGCTGCGAACGTGAGGGAAAACGAAAGGAAAGCGAGAGTAAAAATGAACCAGTGCATCATGAACGAAAGCCCGCGTTTCCAGTCAGGATCGACCTGCGAGCGGGATGAAATGCAAAAAAAACCAAAGGATGGGAGGAAGGGTAAACACGGAATCAGCCGCGCCTCAAAGCGGGATTTAAACACGGATTTTCACGGATTTATTGGATAAAAAGGATTTCTTCAGTAAAGACTTCAAACTTTCTTCCTTCTTTAAAAATCCTTCAAATCCTTTTAATCCGTGGAAATCCGTGTTTAAATGGGGGTTTGAGGCGGGCGGGGTTTTGTGTCTGGTTAAACTTTACAAAAGGGGGCCGCCTTAATTTTTTGAATCTTTAAAAATATTTCTTCGCGTTGGACGGCCGGATCTCCGTGAGCGTCCCTTTGTAGTGGCGCAGGGAAGTGGGGACGTATGGGTGCTTGGCGATCTCGTCTTCGCGCAGGTCCACGCCCAGGCCGGGGCGGTCGTTGATCTGCATCTTTCCGTTCACGACTTTCACTTCCTCGTCGCAGACCTCGCAGCGCCACGGAACGTCCGACGACATGGTTTCGAGCAGGAAGAAACTCGGGGTCGAAGCCGCCAGCTGGAGCGTCGCCGCGTTCGCCACCGGGCCGCTCGGATTGTGCGGGCACAGCGGAATGTGGTGGGTCTCGGCGATGGCCGCGATCTTTTTCAGTTCCGTCAGACCACCCGCGTGGGAAACGTCCGGCTGGATGTAATCGGCGCCGCGCGCTTCCAGAAGTGACCGGAACGCCCAGCTCCCGTAAAGGCGCTCACCGAACGAAAGCGGAACGTCGATGCGCGAGCGAAGATCGGCAATCGCCTCCATCGTGTCGGGGATGATCGGTTCCTCGAACCAGAAAATATTATAGTTTTTCAGTTCCTTCGCGATGCGCAGAGCGGTCGGGAGGTCGAAGCGGCCGTGGCCCTCGATCAGGATCTCGGCCTTCCCCGCGCAGGCCTCGTAAACCAGCTCCACGCAGCGGATCGCCTTGCGGAAAACGGCTGGGTCGATGCTCCGGTAGGACGAGCCGAACGGGTCCCATTTTAGGCCGTACCACTGGCACTCGGCGATGGTCTGGGCGGCTTTTTCGGCGAATTCCTCGGGCTCTTTCGCGGGGGCGAACCAGCCGTTGGCGTAGCAAGGGACTTCCCGCCGGACTTCCCCGCCCAAAAGACGCCAGCAGGGGACGCCGAGGTCTTTCCCCAGAATGTCCCAGAGCGCCATATCGACGGCGGAGATCGCGCTCATGAGGACCGGCCCGCCGCGCCAGTAGGCGTCGCGGTACGAGTCGTGCCAGATCGCCTCGATGTTGCGGGGGTCTTTACCGATCAGGTCGCGTTCCAGATCGTGGACCGCCTGAACGACCGTCGGCTCTTTGTACTCGAGCGTCGCTTCGCCCACGCCGTACAGACCGTCCACGTCGGTCATGACCTTCACAAAAACCCAGTTCGTCCGGTAAGCGTTACAGATGAAAGTGCGAATTTCTTGAATTTTCACGGCCTTTTACTCCTGAATCCGATCTCGCTTAAAGGTGAAAAGTAAAGCCACTAAAACGGCCAAAAATCCGATGAAATACACGGCTCCGAGGAACTGGAAGCCATAGGAAAGGCCGGCGGTTTCGCCGTAACGGTCCGCCATCACACCCAAAATCAGGGGCGAAGTGGAACCGACCAAAAATGCGACGAACGACATAAACGCGACAGCCGAAGAACGTATCTCCGGCGGAACCACGTCGAACATCGCGGCGTGTGTATTTGTTTCATACAGACCGCGGAAAATCCCGAAAACGGCAAACGCGGCGCACGTCACCGCCAGGCTCCCCGCCAGGCCGCAGAAGTAAATGGCCGGCGCGCCGAGCAGAAGGGCCAGGGCCTGAATGACGAGGCGGAACCTTTCAAATTTCTGAACGAATAGGTCCGTCACGACGCCGCCAAGCAGGATCCCGATGAACGCCGCCGCATTGTGGTAGAACATCGAATTCCACCCCGCCATGGTGACGTCAAGTTCGAATTTCTTTTCCAAAAGAGCCGGCCCCCACTGCATATAACCGTTATTCACGAAAACGATCGCGGAAAAACCGACCGTCAAGAGGAGGACCGTCGGCGTAGTCAGGAAATAACGAAGTGTCTGGCCGATTGTAGGTTTCTCAACCGGAACAGGTTTTTCTGTCGGGGACTGATTTTCTTCTTCTGGCATTCCCTTGAGTCGGAAGATAAACACGATCCCAAGCAGGAAGCCCAGAAAACCGTAAATATAAAACGCGGAGCGCCACCCTCCGAAGTGCTGCGCGATCCAACCCGCCAGAAACCCGCTCGAGATGACCCCGAAATAAAACGCGCCCTGATGGATCGAAAACGCAATGGATCGGGTCTTTTTATGCCACGCCGCCAGCATTGGGTACGCCGCCGGAACATAAAAGGCCTCACCTCCCCCTGTAGCGACTGAGCGAAACAAAACGAGCATTAAAAACCCATTCGCCAGACCAGTCAGCATGGTCGAAAGTGACCAAAACAGAAGGCAGATCGTAATGATCCATTTCTTGTTGAATCGGTCTCCAACCCAACCCGTGATCGGCATCAAAATCGCCAGGACCGCCAAAAGGACCGTCGCGGCCAGCCCCATTTGCTGACTGTTGAGGCAAAGGTCCTCCTTGATGGAAGTCGTTAAAATCCCAAACAGAGCACGGTCGGCCTGGTTGAACAAAAATGCGAGGGAAAGGAGGAACAAAAGCTCCCAGCGATAAAATTTCATTTTAGTTTCCAATTCATGAATCATTCAAAAACGAGCAGCCGAATCGACTCGCCCGGCACTGGCGCCAGACCGTCGGCAATTTCCGGATCGCCCGGCGCGGCGGCGTGGACCAGTTTCTTTCCCGGAACGGTGAGCTTGAACTCGGCCGACTCCTTGTTCGGGTTCCAGAGCAGAACGCCGAGTTTTTTCCCAGATTCGTCCGTGTAGGCTTTCGCGATGAGTTTTCCTTCGCACGTGAAACCGTCCGAATCGACGAATTTTCCGCGCACGAGCAGATCAGCGTGGGCCTTCTGGAAATCGATCACGGATTTCGAGTAGGCGAAACACTCGGACGCTTCCCGGTCGAAATGTCCAAAACCAAGGCGGTCGCGACTGTGGCACTCCACGTACTCCTGCGTCGTGGGGAGTTTGCCCGTCAGGACGCACTTTTTGTCCGGAGGGTAACGCAGCTCAATCTCATGATTCAACCCGAAAACGCACGCGTAATTCGTGAAAACCGGGTGCTCGACCGGCATCGGGTCGCGAATCGTCAGCGTCACCTCCGGGAACGTGTAGCGGTAAAGCTCCGGGAAGCGCATATTCCCGGGGACGTTTTCGATCATCGCATTCAAAACGGCCGCTTTCGGGGGACCGAACGCTCCGAAGCACATTCCGTGGTAGTAGGAAACCGCTTGGGCGCCAGCGTCGTTCAGCCCTTCCGTCAGGATGATGAAATTCGGGTTGATCTTCTTCATTGCCGCGTCGAGTTTTTCAAGCAGGTAGGCGGCCTGCGTGCCGTGCCCCATCGAGGGGACCGGGTGACCGTGATTCGGCGCGAAGCAAAGCTGGGAGTGACCGACGCCGAGCTGGTCGAACAGAAGGCCGTCGGCGCCGAAATCGTTCGCCTGTTTCGCCAGGCCGAGCATAATCTCGAACCAGCGCGGATTTCCGGAACAGGCCAAACCGCAGAAGTGGGCCGGCGAATCGTCGAATTTCTGCCAGACTTCGTGCGCGACCGAGCCGTCTTTCAGACGCATGCTCAACGCTTCGCCTTCTTTCGCCCAAAACGCTTTATTATCCGAGTCGATGAGCTGGCCGTTCGCGTACATGTAAACCCTTTTTCCGCGTGCGTGGGCGGCGGCGATCCCCTTGATCAGCTCCTCACGCCCGCCGAGTTCCTCCGCGGGGAAATATTCCGGGTACAAATGATCGTGCCCACCGTGATGCCAGCCGAAGAGGGCGATAAAATCGTACCCCATCGCGTCGGCCGCGTCGCAAATCGCCCCGCCGATGTCGGAGTACTTCCACATCGTGTGGCGGCCGTTCTGCTGCTTCAGGATCACGAGGAACATTCCGCTCATGTTCTTGACCCACTCGGGTTTCTGCTCGCCGACTTTCGCCCACGTGTCGAACCAGGCGCGGTAGTGTCGGGCCGCAACGTGCCAGTCGCCAGAGTACGGCAGAACGTTCAGGAGGTTTTTGCTCCAGACCACCGGTTTTCCGTCTGTCATGGCGGGTATCTGCGGCAGGTGGATGATGCTCACTTTGAACTTTTTCGTCCCGGGCGAGTAACGCACCATGAAACGCTTCGATTCCCGCGCCGGGTCGTAGCTCCCGACGGAAAGCCCGAACTGCTCGCCGGCGAATGCGATCCACTGCATCGTGAACGGGTGGCTCGGGTACTGCGCGCTTTTCACGTAGTCATCCCCCGACTTCGGCCACGTCTGGCCCCACATCGGATCGTTCACCTCTTGCGGCTGGTCCGGCGTGGTCGTGAATTTTTCCCCCAGACCGCACGGCCAGAGGAGCGGCGTCTTGCTCAAGTCCGCGTCGATGCCGATGAGCACCGGGCCGGTGAACTCGGAAACGACCCAGTCGGTCGTGCCGTTCGTCACGTCGGCGTTCACCTGGAACGCGCCGTCTTTAACGCAGACCGTCAGCCGGACCGAAATTTTGAACGTACGGTCACCGAGGCGCATTTCCGGGTAGAAAACCTCGAAACTGCCGTCGGCGTTCTGCTTCTGCTCGAGCGCCTGTTCCGTGTCCTCAATGATGAGCGTTTTGCCGGAGTAGTCCGGATTGGCCGGGTTTTCCAGGAGCGCCATCGACCAGACCGGACGGGGGCTTCCCGCCACTGAGGGGCTTCCCTGGGTCGGCGTGATGGAAAGGCCCTGGGCGTTCCAGACGAGCGAGGCGGTTTCGGTTTTCAGCTCAAGGTTCGGGCTGGCCGCCATCGCCGCCGCAGCGAAACCGAGCATGAGGAGGATGGAAAGGAAAAATCGTTTCATTTTCGTGCGTGATTAAAAAAAGGAAAGGGTCAATTCTCCGTGGATTGATTGAATCGGTCCACGACCAGCGCGATCGCGCCGTCGCCGCAGACGTTGCAGGCGGTTCCGAAGCAGTCGGTCGTGATGTACAAAGCGATCATCAGGCCGGTCGCCACTTCGTCGAAGCCGAGGATGCTCTGAAGGAGGGCCGTGGCCGCCATGATGGCTCCGCCCGGGACGCCGGGGGCCGCGATCATCGTAACACCAAGCAGCGCGATGAAAGCCGCGAAAGTCGGAAGGGACGAGTCACCTCCCGTCAGTATGGCGATCGCCAAAGCAAAAGCCGTAATTTTCAGCGTACTCCCGGCCAGGTGGATCGTGGCGCAGAGCGGGACACAGAAGTCAGCAACTTCCGGGTCAACACCGTTTTTCCGTACCTGCTGAAGCGTGACGGGAATCGTCGCCGCCGAGGAGGAAGTCCCCAAAGCCGTAAAATATGCGGGAAGCATATTCCAGAACGCTTTGAGCGGATTCTTTCGGGCAACAAGACCCGCGGCAATAAATTGGATAGCAAGCAGTCCAAAATGTAAATCGAAGACAACCAGAATGATTTTCCCGAAAACATTCAGCATTTTCCAAATCGTTCCTTCGGCTGTCATCCCCATAAAGATACATAAGATGAAGAGAGGAAGGAAAGGTATGATCGTCTTAATGATCAGGCGCTCGATGATGAACCTGAACTCATCCGCGAATTGTTTCAGGGTGGCGGATCCCGTCTTCGCGATTCCAATCCCTAAAACGAAAGCCAACACCAGCGCAGACATCACCCCCATCACCGGCGGGATCTCCATCACGAAATACGGCGTCCTGATCAGATCTGAGGCTTCCGGCGGCGCAACCACGGAAAGGTCTTTCAAAAGCCACGGGAAAATACCCGTACAGCTGAAATAGGTCATGAAACCCGAAAACAGCGTGGACCCATACGCCAGACAAATCGTCAAAAGGAGTATTTTCCCGGAATGGATCCCAAGACCGGAAATCCCGGAAACGATCAAGCCAAGAATGATCAGCGGAATACAGAAACCAAGGTACTGCGCAAAAATCATCTGGATCGTCGCAAAAATACGAACCGCCCAACCCGGGAGGAAAAGTCCCAGCACAATACCAAGAGCGACCGCGATCAGAACACGAAAAAGGAGGGGAACTCGAAAACGCATTTGCAAAGATGGAATTCTAAAGGGTGAGGAAACGAAAGGGACTAAGGCCAAAATGGGCGACCAAGATCAACCGCCAGACATCATTATACACTTCCCCAAAAGAAAGTCAAGCACCGGGAGAAAAAGTTTTCAGTTTTCAGTTTCCAGTTTTAAGAATTTCCCGAAATCTCTCAGAAAATTCCCAGCCTCTCCCAGAAATTCCCAGGCCCTCCCAGGATTAAAAAACTGAAAACTGGGAACTGAAAACTCCTTACCCCTCATTGAGCGAACCACTTCGGAAGCCCGTCAAGTCGAGGCTCACCCACGAAAAGCCGATTTTTTTCAGCTCGGCGGTCAGTTCCTCGCGGCGTTCGAGCAGCAGCGGCATCCATTCCGGCGTCGTTTCGATTCGGGCCAGGTCGTTTTCATGAACGCGGACCCGCAGCGGGGAAACGCCCCAGCTCTGGAGGAACGCCTCGGCGAGCTCGATTTTTAGCAGGCGCTCGGGTGTAATTTCGACGCCGTACGCGATCCTGCTCGCCAGACAAGGCGTGGAAGGTTTTTCAGCCGTCGAAAGTCCCCAGAAACGCGCCAGAGAGCGAACATCCGGCTTGGTCATCCCGGCCTCAACGAGTGGACTTTTCACACCGTTTTCCTGAACCGCACGGTAGCCCGGTCGAAAATCACCCAGATCATCAGCGTTTGAGCCCTCGACCAGGACCGAAAAACCTCGCGCCTCTGCCGCCGCCCGGAGTTTCCCGAGAATATGACGCTTGCAGAAGAAGCACCGCTCACGCGGATTGGCCCTATACTCCGGAAGTGAGATTTCATCGGTTGAGACAAATTGGTGCGGTATCCCGATTTCCTCTGCCGTTTTCCTGATTTCTTCCAGCGCGGCACGAGGCATGGAGGCGCTCTCTGCCGTCAGCGCAAGGACGTCCCAGCCGTTTAACCTTGCGGCCTCTACCGCCGCCCGAGCCAGTACGGAACTATCGACCCCGCCGGAAAAAGCGACTGCGCAAGGGCCCAAAGAGGAAAAAACTGATATGAGGGGGGAAACGTTCATCTTGAATCCTGATCTGAAAAAAGGGGGAGGGGGGAGAGTTGAGTGACGTTTTGCGTAACGTAAGCTGAAGAAAGACTTCACCCGGCACTTCCATCACTCCAATCTCAACTCTTTACTCTTGTTAAATTTTACTCGTTTTCTCCCGTCTGTCAACCCGGTTCCCCCTTGAAATGAAATAAAAGACAAAGTATAATAGAATCGTCAATAGTCCTCCGCCCTGTCAAACACGGTCCTGTAATTCTCAACTCACGATTCATAATTGAAAAAATGTTTTCCCGCTTTACCTCCCTTTTTTCCGCTCTGGCTCTTGCATTTTCGAGCCTTTTCATTTCCCTCCCCCGACCCGCAGATGCCGAAATTGCCGAGCTGGATATAACAGCCGGTACACTACGTGTCGTTCCGAGAGATGAAACCAAAACACCGATCCTTCCAGCCGAACTTCCTTCTGAGGCACAAAGTCCAGGGTTAAAAGCCCTCCGTTTCGACTGGGACTCGTCACTCAGTTCATACATTGAAATGCTTTTTCGGAAAGTAATTTCACTTCCGGCTTTCAGGGAGGCGAAGGTTCATGCGAGATTCTGGGCGCCATCGGGCTGCACAGTCCGTGGATTCAACGTCCGTTTTCGAGACGCGGAAGGCGAGATCCTCCAGTTCCCCGCCGAGGCCAATTTCCTCAAAGGCGGATTCTTCGAGGTGAACTGGACCATTCGGCCCGACGGAGCGTCTGGCTCTTGGGGGATTGAAAAACCGAATAAAATCATCGATATGCCGGCGGTCATGCACTCGATGGTGGTCGGCTACCAGGAAAAGATCCAGAACGGCGAGGTCTGGCTCCTCAGTCTGACGGTCGAAACCGTCCCTGCGGTGGCACCCGAACAGCGGGAAGCGTCGATGGTGAACGCCGCGCGACCAGTCGTCCCGGACGATAGAAGCGAGTTTTACCGCAAGCCGGACAGCTGGGGAAAGAACGATTTTGAGTTCCGCGACGGGAAGATCTTCGTTTCCAACGCGGTAACCGGCGGCGGGTTCGTCGAGCATAAACTCCACGTCACGCGCTGGGTGAACAAGCCGGTGAAACTCGTTTTTGAAACGGAGCGTCTGGCCGGGCGTGCGTCGATCGGCGCCATTTTCGCCTACGCCGACAAAGAGCAGACCGACTCGATGAAGGACCTCTTTAAGACCCCGCTGGTCGAAATTCCGGAAGGCCGCGGGACGTTGGAGATCGACCTGACGGAAACCCTCGCGCCGGCGCAGTGGCCGGTCCGCCCGCTTCACTTCACGTTTGAGCGGCTGGACTGCAAAGACGCGGACGGGAAGCAAATCCCGGCCGCTTTCATAGTTCATTCCATCCGGCTCGTTCAGCGGCAAACCCAGGCCGAGGCGGTCGATTTTGCCGTGGAGACTGGCAATCCGATCCACGTCCTGAAACCCGGCGAGGAGTCGGGCCTCCGTTTCCGCTTCACGAATCGCGGCGACCGGGACGGCGACTTCACGTTCCGGATGGAGTACGTGAACTACTTCGGCAAGACGCGGACCGAAACGCTTTCCGCCTCGCTGAAAGCCGGGGAGACCAAAACGCTGGAGCCGAAATGGCGGCCGGACTCGCTCGGGCACTGGGACCTCCGCGCGACGGTTTCCGAGGACCATTTCCCGGGGATCACGGCGGTCAAAGAGCGTTCCATCGCCTACTTCAAGCCATCCGGCCCGACCCCGCGCCTGGGGGATGGCCAGTTCCTTTTCAGTGTCTGCACGCACACGGAACGCTGGGGCGAAGTGGACCGCGACCGTGAAGTCCTCGCTTCGGCCCTCTGCGGGATCAAAGTCTCCCGTCTGGGGATCGGCTGGGCCGGCGTCGAACCTCGAAAGGGCGAGTGGAACTGGACCATGAAGGACGAGCTGGTCGAAAAGTACGCCAAAGTCGGGATCGAGCCGCAGTTTATTCTCAGCTCCACGCCGACCTGGGCGCTCCCCGAGGCTCTGCGAAACGACAAAACGATCCCGGGCTGGAAATACCGCTGCGAGGATCTTGAGGACTGGAAGAATTACGTGCGCACGGTCGCGAAACGCTACCTCGGAAAAGCGCGTTTTTACGAAAACTGGAACGAGCCGGACCTTCTGGGGTTCAGTGCGATGAACCTCGACGAGTACGTTTCCCTCCAGAAAGCCGCTTTTGAGGCCCTCCACGAAGTCGACCCGAAACTGGTCAGCATGACGGGCGGTTTCGCGACGCTCGGCCGCCACGCGGGACTGATTTACCCCGAGTTCCAGCGTGATTTTCTCGCCGAAGCGAAGGGGTACTTCGACGTTCACGCCTTCCACGCCCACGGCTGGTTCGACGGTTACCGTGTGCAGATAGACGACCGCTTCATGCCGATCCGGCGCGAAACGGGCACCGACTCCGTGCCGTGGTACAGCAACGAGACGGCTATGACCTCCGTCGGGAATCAGTGCCCCCGCCAGGCGCAGAACCTTTTCAAAAAACTGACTTTCGCGTGGGCGCGCGGCTCGATTGGTTACACGTGGTACGACCTGCGCGACGACGGCTACGACCCGCGGTATGGCGAGCACCATTTCGGCATGGTCACGAACGATTTTTACCCCAAACCGGTCTATTCCGTGTACAATATGCTGACGGCGAACTACTCGGCGATGCAAACCGCCCGTGACGTTTCGCCGGATGAGACCGCCTGTATTTACGCGTTTTCCGGCGGCAAAACGATTTTGCTGGCCGCGTGGACGGAGTCCCGGCTGAAGGAGACGCGCCACTTCGTGATCCGCACGGACGCGAAGTCGGCCACCCTGATCGACCTGATGGGGAACGAAACGCCGGTGGAGATCCGTGAAGGCCACGCCGTTCTGGAAGTGGGGCCGGTTCCCGTGACGCTGAAACTCGAGGACGCGACGGTCGACGAGCCGCTCGGCGAACTGGTGAAAGCCTCAGTTTCGGGCGATTGCGTACCGGGACGTGTAACGGAGCTGACGCTGAATTTCCTCAATCCTCTCACAAGCGACGCGGATTTTGAGGTCCAGCCGCTTCCGCTTTTCGGCCTTTCGTACCCGACCGAGGCGCGGACGGTCCACTGCGGGCCGCTTGGGGCCGGGAAAATCAAGCTCGAAATGAACGTCGGGCCCGATTTCACCAGCGCGTCCATCCTGCCGGTCCTTTACAAACTGCTCGGGACGAACTGGGAGGGGATCGTTTACCTTCCGCTGAAACCGGCGTACTGGCTTGAGAGAGAATTTCGTGAAAATGCTCCATCTAATCCGACCTTAACACATCGCACCCCCTTGACACCTGCCGACCCGGCCAACGCGCACCGACTCTGGAAAGGACCCGAGGACCTGAGTGCCACGTGCCTGATCGCTGCCAATGCAGAAGCCCTGAAAGTTCGTTTTCTCGTTCAGGATGATGTACCGACAGAGGGAGATTATTCCTCGGTGTTGATTTCCACCCCGGGAAAACCAGATTCGCTCCGCGAGATCAAAAACGCAAAGCCTCCCAAACATGAAGGGCCCCAGGCGGTTTACGAGTTTACTCTTCCATGGAAAGACTTGGGGATCACGAGCACAGCACTGGCGGAAGAAGGGGTCCACCTCGATTTTCTGGTCGGCGACGATGACGGGGAGGGCCTCGACACGCTGCTCCATACGAGACCCGAACAGCCAAATGCTGAAAATATGCAGAAGGCGGGAAGGTTTCTTTTCAAATGATCTTTAAAGTTTGAATGGACGCTGACGCGTAAGGAAAACTCAGAAGGAGGTGGATCCTTGGGAGTTTTTCTAGCGCGTCAGCGCCCATTCTTCATTCAAAAAACCTGATTCTTAGTTGATTTTGTAAAGCTCCAGCTCCCAGACTCTCGCGAGGTAACCGGGAGTATTAATGAAGAGGCGCAGACGGTCCGTCGTCACAGCGTCGAACTGAACACCAAGGTCACACGCGGCCGTGTTTCCCTTGACCCCCGCCTTCGGAATATCGACCCATCGGCCGTTCTGGAACGTCTGAAGCTGGAAATTCTCGACAGGGGTACGCGGATGGTCACCACCGGCCTGGCCCGTCACGATGCGGCAGGCGTTGATCGTCACCGGCTCATCCCACGTGAATTCGACCCAGGTCTCCGAGCGTTCGCTTTCCTGCCCGCCGAGCGAGACCCAGCGCGAATTGTTGTTGAACACGTCGGCGATCCCGTCGTTGATTTTCGTCACGGGGTACAAACCGCTCGCGTGTTCCGACGAGGCTTTCACTTTGGCCGTCCGGGCGTAGTTGATCCCGGCGGTCGGGAGCCATTTCGGCGTCTGGATCACGGTCTGATCCTGCGGGAAATCGGCCACGCCGGCCTGCATCAGTTCGACCAGCTCCGGCAGGTACTTCGCGTAAACGGCCCGCGGGTTGCAGTCGTGCTTCCGGCAGACGGCCGCGGCCATTCCGACCACTTCGCCCATCATCCCGCCGGTGCGCATGACGCGGATGGTCCCCAGCGCAATGTGCGTCACACTGATGTCACGCCCGGCCATGAAGAGGTTTTCCACGTTTCGGCTGTAAAGCGTCCGGTACGGGATCGCGTAGTGCGGCGGCTTCTTCCCACCCACGCAGTATGTCCGGAACTCGTTCCCCGGGAAGTACTTCGAGTTGTGCGGGTCGAGGTAGTGCAGGTCGATCGACCACGTGCACGGCACGCAGGCGTCTTCCCACTGACGGTCCGACGTAATGTCCTGCTCGCAGAGCACCACGTCGCCGAGGATCCTTCGGGATTCACGCTTTCCACAGATGAACGCGAGCCAGCCGAATTCCCGGTTTTTGACCGCTTCCGGCCATTTGCCGTCGGCGTGGTTTTTCATGTAGGACCAATGCCCGTACGCCGCGCGCAGAGCGTTATCGCGGATGCGCTCGAACTCCCAGATCTGGTCGTACGTCAGGCCCGTTTCCCAGTCCCAGTCACCGCGGAGCATGGGCTTGATGCTTTCCTTGCAGAACTGGTGCGCCCAGGGGACTTCCGGGAACGTGGTCTGATGATCGGCCTCGACCGTGTACCACTGGCACGACGCGCCCATCGTGAATTTATCCCGTTTATCCAGCGCGCTCGGCTCGCCGAACTCGTCCTTGGCTTCGCGGCCCATCAGCCAGTCGGCGCCGGCGAGGAACCCGACGCACCCGTCCCCGGTGCAGTCCGCAAAGAGTTTTCCCTTAAACCGGGTTTCGACGCCCGTTTCGATGTGCTTCCCGATGACGGCCGAAATGGAATCCCCGTCTTTCTCTGCCGCCACGACGTGGGTCGAGAGGAAAAGGTCCAGATTCGTGTACTTCTGGCAAAGGGCGAGCCGCTCGCCGTCTTTGTAGTGGGCCGCCTCACGAGCGTTTCCGCCGCCGTGGGGACCCATCAGGTACGTGAGATTCCCGACGTTCCGGTACGGAGGAAGATTCACGCCGCCATTCAGGTGAACGCGGACTTCGGTCGAGCCGTTCCCGCCCAGAACGGGCCGGTCCTGGATCAGAGCGACGTTCAGACCGAGCTGGGCCGCTGCGCAGGCCGCGCACGTTCCCGCGATCCCGCCGCCCACGACGACCAGGTCGTAAACCTTCGGGTTTTCCTCGCGAACCAGCGGTCGCACGGCGTCAAGCGGTTCCGGGTCGTCCGGCAGTGCGCACTTTTCGGCCGGGTCGGTCGTGAAGTAAAGCGCGTCCACACGACCGTCGAAACCGGTCAGGTCCTGAAGCTCAACGGCGCACTGCGCATCTTTTTCCGCCACGGTGACGGAGCCGGCCTTCTGCCAGCACCAGCCCGAGCCATAAATTCCGAGCGTGATTTCGGAGGGTTTACCATTTAAAATGAGTCTAAATTTTCCAGGTGACCAGGAATCGAGTTCCTTGCTCACTCCTAACTCCTCACTCCTAACTCCTAACTTTTTTTCGCACTCTGTGCGAATTTCGGCCGGCATCCACGGGGAAACCCAGTTTCTCGTTCGGGCGAAGACCTGGTACGTGCCCGGCTTGGGAAGCGAGACGGTCGTTTTCGCGTTGGCGACGGGTTTTCCCATGCCGTGCGCGAGCAGGATCACCGAGCCGGCCTCACCGGGGGATTTAATGTCCATGAACTGCTGGTCCACGGCCCAGCCGCCTTTTTCCTGAAAGCTCTCGGCCTCGACGAAGACGGAATCCGCAGCCCAGGCACAGGAGGCCAAAAGAACGAACGACAAAAACAGGAGTAACTTTTTCATGACGGGCTCCTTGAGTGAGGAGTTAAAATGAAAGGCGGTAATGGAGCGCGGAGCGCGGAATTACGCGCCGGCTTAAACCACCACGGACGAATGGGAGGCGGTAATGGAGCGCAGAGCGCGGAATTACGCGCCAGCTTAAACCACCACGGACTCTGAGAGGCTTGAGGGTTTATGGCAGGAAAGTGGTTGAACTCTCATTAATGTTAGCCGAAACCCCGCCATTTGTCAACCCCCTCCGACCTTTTTTTAAGAAAATTTTCGCGCCCCACATTGACAGAAAAAGACATTAATATAAAATGATGGGATAGAAAATCACCTTTTTTAAGTGGTCAGTCGTCAGCGTTTCGGCTGCGCCGAAATAAAGTTTTCAGTTCTCAGCTTTCAGTTGATCAACTGATGACCAAAAACTCCTAACTCCTAACTTCTCACTCCTAACCATGAAAAAAGCGATCGCACTCCTTTCCGGCGGCTTTGACAGTCTCCTGGCCATCAAGATCATGCAGAAGCAGGGTTTTGAGGTCGTGGGGCTGAACGTCATCACCCCTTTCTGCGACACTTCGGCTGCGGCCCGCGAATGTGCCGAAATGCTCGGTATTGAGTGCCGCTTCGTTCATACGGACGCCTCGTACATCGAGATGGTCCGCCACCCGCGCTACGGCTACGGCAAGGGCGTGAACCCGTGCCTCGACTGCCACCTGTACATGATCCACCGGGCGAAGGAGCTCTTCGACGAGGTCGGCGCCGACATCGTGATCACCGGCGAGGTCCTCGGCCAGCGCCCGATGAGCCAGCAGCGCCACCACCTCGAAATGCTCGAGTACCACAGCGGTCTGAAGGGCCGGCTCATCCGCCCGATCTGCGGCCAGCTCCTTCCTCCAACCGAGGCGGAGCTCACCGGGATCGTGGATCGGTCGCAGCTTTACGCCCTTTCCGGCCGTGCCCGGGGGCCGCTGCACCAGCTCGGAAAGGAGCTCGGGATCGAAAACCCGAAGAACGCCATGGCGGGGTGTGTCCTGACGGAGATCTCGTTTGCCCCGCGGGTCCGGGATCTGCTTCGGCATGAGACCGACCGGACCGAAATCTGGGAGTACGCGCTTCTGCGTTACGGCCGCCACTTCCGGTTTGACCGCACGGCCCGGGTGATCATGGGTCGGCGGGAGGCGGACTGCGACGCTCTCTCGGCGGCCTTCCACGAACACGCGCAGGACCGGGACGACGTGCTGTACTGGGAGCCGAACAATTACATGGGGCCGAGCGTCATGCTCATCGGCAGGATCGACGACGAAACGCGCCGTTTTGCGCTGGACCTCCAGGTCGCCTACTCCAAAAATGCGCCCAAAGCCCCGGAGACCATTTTGCTGGACGAGTACCACAAAACGGAACAGACCGTGGTGCCCTTCACGCCGACCGAGGGTTTTGACCGGGAACGGTTCAGGACACTGTGAGCCTATTCCTGAAGCGCCGCATCCAGTGAAGAATTAACCCGAATAAGGCCCCGCGGGGCCTTTTTCGTCCTGAGCTTTCTTGCTGATTTTGTGTTTAGCACTGGCAGTCTGGATAAAATCTGAGGATTAAAAGGATTTTTTCTGATATTTCCTAAACTCTCTTAACAATTTATACCGATAAACGCAAAAGCAGTGATAATAGGGACATTTTCACTGGTCACGTTCAACGGTTTTGGAGAGTTTAGGAATGGATTCCAAAAATTTTCATCGGGTACGCGGTTTTCGTCGTATGGCCTTTTTTCTGGCGTTGAGTCTTTTTGGGACATCGGCCGTTCCGGGCTTCGGGGCGGTCACGGAAGTGGGCGATTACGACTCGCTTTTCAGCGCGCTGAATAACCCGGAGACGTCCGAGGTGAGCCAGACGGCCGGTATCACGCTGGGCGGCAACGGACTGGCGATTTCCGGCTCGCACGAGCTGGACCTGAATCAGTACGACCTGCGTCAGGGGGCCTCGAGCGGCTTCTTCTTTAACGAGTCGGAAAGCGGCACGCCCGTGCTCGGGATCACCGGCGACGGCATTTCTTCCAGCCAGTTCGCCTTCACCGATCTGGTCAACACAGGGGCCACGTACGGGACCATCCGTCTGACCGACATCACCAACTCTCCGACCGACTCGAGCGCCAAGCTGAACAACATCAGCGGCATGACGCTCGCTCTGGACCACTCCACCGTCGCGATGGGAGACACGCTTTCCATTACGTCGGGCGGTCTGTATGTGGACCAGAACTCGACGCTTTCCCCGACCGGAAGCCTGAGCGCGTCGAATAACTCAACGATCGAGATCCAGCACGATTACACGAACACCAACCCCACGACGCTCGACCAGAGCACGATGTACGTGAACGGGAATTTCACCGGGGCACTCACCGCGTCGAATGCGTCCGGCGTGACCGTGACGGGCGATCATTCCGGCGACATGGAAATCTCCGGCCTCTCCAACGTCCAGGTGGCGGGCGTGACCCGGCTCGACGGCAGCACACTGACCGTCAAGGGGAGCCAGGTCGATGAGGAATACGGCGCGCAGTATCGTTCCATCCTTTCCACCCCTCAAATCAAAGGGAGCGGCACGATCAACCTCTCCGAAGGCGCCCTGATCACCGCGAACGACGGCGACGATGAAACCGCCAGCGCTTCGGACGATCTGCTCATCCAGACCGACGGCGGTGACCTTACGCTCAACATCACGACCAACGAAGGCGGCTACATCCAGCCCAACGGCGCGCTGACGATGAAGGCCACTGACGGCAATAATCTGAACGTCAACATGAACGGCGAGGGTTGGATCCAGCCCCAGACCGGAAATCTCTCCCTTTTGGCCGATGCGGGCTCCAAACTGAACATCGACGCGAAGGGCGTGTACGAAAACGAAGGCCAGACGATCGGGCAGGCGGTCTTTACGACCAACGCGGACGCCATCGTCGGCGGGAACGGTGAAGTCAACATCACGCTGAAAGACGCGGCCTCGCTCGACTCATGCGGGAACATGACCCTCGGCGCCGGTTCCGGAACCGTGAACGTGAACCTCGAAGCCGAAAACTGGGGCTACATGCAGGTCGGGATCCAGGGCCAGGAACAGTCCAAACTCACGATCGGGACGGAAAACTCGACCGTGAACATGACGATCAACGAGAACAACTCGGTCAGCGGCGACGCCGGGATCGTCGCGGCGGCCGATGCGGGCTCCACGGCCAACATCACGCTCAACGGCGGAGCGATCATGGGCGGGTCCTTCGTTTCCGGCTCCGGGTACATCTACAACGATTTCGTCCTGGGCAAAGCCGGCACGGCCTCGCTTACGGGCACTGGCAGCGTGGCGGCCAAAAACCTCATCGTCGGCAAGGAAGACGGCAGTAACGCCGAGCTGAAAACGAAAGGAAGCATCTACGCCCAAAACCTCGTCGCCGGCGAGCAGGAAGGAAGCGCCGGCACCGTCGAATTTGGCGACCCGAACTCCACGTTCGTCCTTTACGGCTCGAACTCTCCGCTTGAGGAAGACCTCAAGGCCGAAGGTAACGGCTCCATCACCCTGAAGGACCTTTACGGCACGGACGAAACCGGCGCGCTGAACTCCTACGCCCTGCTCGATCAGAACGCCCAGATGGCAGCCAAAGACGTGGCGGTCGAGGCCTCGTTCCTTCAGATGAATAACGGCTCGAAAATCAACGCCGCCAACGATTTGACCGTTTCCGACGGCACGTACATCAATTTCGGCCCGAAAGCCGAGCTGAACGGCAAGACGGTAAACATCACCGACACCACGCTGAGCCTGACGGGTGCGGACTCCCGGATCACCGCCGACGACGTGACCATCACGAACAGTTTCGTGGACGCATACCAGGATGGTTACCACGCTAACGGCCTGAACGTCACCGGGAATCTGACCTTCGACAAATCGGCCTACTCGCTGGTCCTGAACCCGGACGGAACTGCAACCTCGCCAATTACGGTCACGGACGGTGCGTTAACGATCCAGAACGGGTCGGAACTTTACTGGGGCTTCACCGGTGACATTACGACCGACACGGAATGGGCCATTGCCACGGCGGATGAGGGAATCACAGGCGAGTGGAAACTCCCGGATGAAGAAACCTCCCCTGACAAAGAAACGCTTTTCCGCTACAGCCAGCGGATCGAGACGGACTCCGAAACGGGCACCGCGACGCAGTACCTCGGGCTTTCCCTGAACGAGCATTTCTTCAACGTTCGTGCGAACTCGCTGCAGCTGGCGCGCCAGAGCCTATGGAACACCGTTGAAGATCGCATTTCGTGGAACGCTGGCAACAGCACGTACCTCGGTCCCAAATCGCCTTTCAACAGTTATAACGAGCAATATTCTGCGTGGTTCAAGGCCGGCTACCGCGGCATGAACGCCAAAGGCCGCGATGGTTACGACATGGATGCGTTTAACCTCGCCATCGGTATGGATTGCGCTTTTGAGGATTATTTCGCCGCCGGCGCGTTCTTCCACTACGGGAATCCCGAACTCAAGGAAGACCATGAAACCGCCAGCGCGGATAACTATTCCTTCGGTATTTACGCCGGCTACAAGCTGTGGGCTGGTTTTGAACTCAAAGGAATGTTGAGCTATACGCTTTCCGATTACGATATGGAACGTAACCTGACAGATTTCGGAAGCGCCAAATCGTCGTTTAGAGGTTCCGGCCTGACAGCCAGCGCAGAAATTGCCCGACCGTTCTTCTTCAACCGGCTCGTCATTCGCCCGCTCTTTGCAGTGGATACGGAATGTATCTGGCAGGATGAAGCAATCGAAGAAGGAAGCTACGCCCTGTTTTACAAGAAGAACGACGACACTTGGACATACGCCAGAATGGGTGGAAAACTCGACTTTGCGCCAACTGACACTCTGGTCCTGAATGTAAAAGCGTTCTACGCCATTCAACTCGATGATTCGGGACCAACCACTTCCGAGGCCCGTTTCGTTAGTACCCGTGACACCATGCAGTGCGTAGGGGCGTGGCTCGGCGATCATTACTTCAACGTTGGTGCGACACTTTCCTGGATGATTTCCGACAAAGTGACCCTTTTCGGTGGTTATGACGGATACTTTTCCGACCAGTCCAATATTCACAGTGGAAACGGCGGGATCCAGTTTAACTTCTAAACAGTGTGGATGGTTGAGAGTGGGGGGTGGAGTTGACGCTCTGGCGTTACGTTGCCTGAAAAAAGAGTGTACCCAATAAAAAGCCGAAGGCTTTTCCAACTCCACTCTCAACAATCCACCCTTTTCTCCCCCCCCTCTTGTATTTTTCTCTCTCTTGTGTTAAACTGAAGTATTCTGTTTTCATTCACCCTTTAAAATGGACCCGAATCATGAAACACCTCCTTTCATTTATTCTGGCTTTCCTCACGGCGTGCACGGTTTTCGCCGGGGAACGAACCACCACGATCACAGCCGAGTTTGCCTCCGTTCAGGACGCACAGTCTGCTCAAGTGGAAACACTCGAGCTTCCTCCCGGCAAGACGCTCGCCGTCGCCTCCCGCTGGGACGATACCAACGGTGACCACTACTTCATGACCGAGACCCTGGCCGAAAACGGGTGGAAAGGGACGTTCTACCTCAATAAGGTGGACGAGGGCTACCGCAAGAAATTCGTGAAGTTCATGGTCGAAAACGGCTGCTCCGTCGGCTCCCATACGACGAACCACCAGTGGCTCGGGTCCCTCGTCCCGAACGCCGTCTGGCAGGAGATCGCCGAAAACCGCGTTGTGCTGGAATCCTCGCTGGATCTGCCCGTGACGACGTTCACCTTCCCGTTCTCGCTCCCCGGTACGCTCAATGACCCCGACTTCGAGCAAAAGATCGGCCAGATGCTCGTCCGCGCCGGGATCAACGGCATGGCCGAACCGCCGACCGTTCAGGAGCGCGCCAAGCTCGACCCGAAAGAGTGCATCACGTGTTGGCTCTTCCGCGCCGACGACGCCAACCCGCAGCTCGAGGTTTTTAACAAGACGTTCGACCAGGGCGTGAAGGAACTCGAGGCGGGAAACCTCAGCGCGATGGGGCCGTTCTTCGTCCTGGGCGTCCACTCCTGGCAGAAAAAGTCCGGCCCGGACGGGTTCCAGCGCCTCTCGAAGATCCTCGCCACCAAAGCGCACGTTCCCGAGTACTGGTACTGCACCGTGGACGAGTACTGCGCGTGGCGGCATAATTTCCTCAATGCCCAAATCTCCCGCAAAAGCACGGGCAAAAAGACCGTTGAGTTCACCGTGAAGCGCGCCACCCCAGCAAGCGTCGGCGCCTGCGTCCCGTGTGGGCTGAAGATCACCCCCGTCCCGAAAAGCGTTACGGTCAAAGGCCGCCGCCTCGACGTCAACCCCGATGGGACGTTCCTCCTCCCGGCGAAAAACGACCTCCCGGTCCGCATCGGCCTGATGACCGCCGAAAACGGCTTCACCAGCGAGAAGTTCCCGGGCCTGAAAATCCTGACCGGCGTGGACCTCGAGAAAAACGTCCTGCACTGCGAGGTTGAGACCGAGGATCAGAAAGTCGAAAATCTGGTCTGCACCGTCCGCCTTCCGCTGCGCTGGAAAAACGGCGTTCAGGTGAAACCGGTCCGGCTGGACTCCAAGGGTAAAACCACGTTTGACCTGGAACTGGGCGAGCAGGATGACGACCCGATCCACGCCTGCGACGCGCTGTACGTCGTGAACCAGTGCGACTTCCGCCTCAATGGCGAGCCCATGCGCGTCTATAGCACCGTGACGCTTGACCAGCCGGAGATCCAGCAGGCCGTTCCCCGCACCACGGCCATGACCGTCGGCGTTTGCGACGAGAAATTTTTCGACGAGGAGAAACTGGCTGCCTCGTCCCGGCTGAACGCGGAGCTTCAGGACCTCGGCGACGAGGAATTCACGAAGTGGCTCCCGTGTGACCGCAGTGGGAAGATCGCGCCGTACGTCATGGAATGCCACATCGAGTGGAGCGGCGGAATGGCCGTTTATGCCGTGCAGTTCGAGGCCGACGCGCAGAATGCCGCCGACTGCATGTTCCAGGTGACCGACCCGTACAATCTGAAGAACGTCTTCCTGAACGGGGAGCCGGTCGAGGTCCACCATCACGGCATCACGCTGAAAGCCCAGCCCGGCGTCAATCGTCTGATCTACGTCCTGAAAGGCGCCGGATACGGCATCCGCAAGAGCGAGATCAGCATCAAAAAAGAGGACGGCGAGATGGTCCGATTCGTGCCGTTCGAGCAATAAGCTGGGCTTTTTTGAGTGAGGAGTTAGGAGTTGACGCTGGCTCGTAACGTTGGCTTCAGAATGATTTTAAGCCGTAAAAAGCCGAAGCTTTTCTAACTCCTAACTCCTAACTCCTCACTTTTTTTCCCTCCCCACTTGACATTCCTCCCCCCACATGGTAAAATTGACTTACTTGATTTTCTGACGTACAAAATTTTCCTCACCCCTTCCTTTTGTGACGAAACAAGGAGTTAAAGATGAAACTCAGTGAACTCTCGCGCCGTGACTGGTTCAAAAACGTGGGTCTGGGTCTGGGCGCCGCGGCGGTCGGAGTTTCGGCCAGCCAGGACGCCAGCGCCGACTTCGTGACCAAAAAAGTCGCCCAGCGCGGCACGGAATACACCGGAAAAGACGCGGTCCCGTGCACGCTCTCCGATGGTAAAGTCTCCCGCCCCGCTTCGGAAATTCCCGCCGTCAGCGAGACGGACGTTCTGGTCGTCGGCGGCGGTCCCGCGGGCTGCTGTGCCGCCATTGCTGCGGCCCGTGCCGGCGTGAAAGTCACTCTGGTCGAACGCTACAATCATTTCGGTGGTCTGGCCACCGGCGGGCTGGTCCTCATCATTCTGGGCCACTGGACGACGAACAAAGCGGGCGAAAAAGTCCAGGTCGTTCAAGGCCTCGGCGAAGAAATGATGCAGCGTCTGGAAAAACTCCCGAACGGTATTTGCAACCGGAACTTCGGCCGCAACCCGACCATCGACGCGGAGGTTTACAAGTACCTGCTCGTCGAAATGCTCATGGAATCGAACATCGAACTGTTCCTCCACAGCTGGGCGATCGACGCGATCGTGGACGACTCTCCCGACGCGAAAACCGGTAATCCGGTCGTCAAGGGCGCGGTCATTCAGACGAAACTTGGCCCCCAGGCGATCCTCGCCAAACAGGTGATCGATACGACGGGGGACGGCGACGTTTTCGCTTACGCCGGCTGCGCCTACACGCGCCGTCTGTACCACATCGGTCTGCCGTGCCGTCTGGGAAATACGGACAAAATTCACGTCGAACCGGGCACGAAGGTCCCGTACATTGGCGACATTACCCCGATCAAAGGCGTGCGCTGGCTCAACATGCAGGGCCCCGACGCGGACGGGCTGGACGTTCGTGAGCTGACGAGGCTCGAACTGAACAGCCGCCGCCAGATCTGGAAGAACTACATGAACCTCAAGAATACGCCCGGTTGCGAGGACGTGTTCCTGATGGAGACCGCCCCCCAGCTCGGCGTCCGCATCACGCGCGTGCTGGAAGGGACCGAAGAAATGACGCTCGAAGGCGCCAAGGCCGGGCAGACGTTCGACTCCTGCGTCGGTTACGGCGGCGCGTGGCAAGGCGACCACATCGGCTGGCAGATCCCCTACGGCTCGCTGATCTCGAAGAACGTCGAAAACATTCTGACCGGTGGACGCAGTATTTGCGGCGCCCCCAACATGTCCGAGCTGCTCCGCGTCATTCCGAACTGCTGGTCTTCCGGCCATTCCGCTGGCGTCGCGGCCGCGTGCGCCGTCAAGCAGAACTGCACCGCCCGTGACGTGAACTTGGACGAAGTTCGCCGCGTGCTGAAAGAACAGGGCGCGTACCTCGGGTAAAAGTTTTCAGTTTCAAGTTTTCAGTTTTCAGTTGAGTTTTCACTGTCCAGTGACTTTTCACCGAACTGATAACTGAAAACTGATAACTGAAAACTCCTCACTCCTAACTCCTCACTCCTAACTAAATAAAAGGATCCAATATGAAATTCCACTCCCTTCTCGCCTCGCTCGCCGTGATCGCGGGTCTGGCCGTTTCCGCGTTTGCGGTAGAATTTGAGAAAAAGACCATCACGACCGACTTCCTCGCCGAAGGCGCCGCTTGCGCCGACTTCGACGGTGACGGTTTCAACGACATTACGTACGGGCCGTACATTTTCTGGGGGCCAGACTTCCAGGAAAAAGACCTTTACCGCCCGTTCAATAAAGTGTTCGACCCACACGGGTACTCGGACCAGTTCCTCTGCTTCACGGATGACCTGGACCGTGACGGTCACGAGGACATCATTCAGGTCCCGTGGCCCGGTGAGAGCGGCGACTGCTGGTTCAATCCCGGCGGCAAACGCGGCGCCGAGTGGCGTAAGTTCTTCATCTCGAAGGAGATCGGAAACGAGTCTCAGGTTTATATCGACGTCGATGGCAACGGCCGCAAGGACCTCTGCTTCAACCGCAACGGGTTCATGGGCTTCGCGACGTACAATCCGGAAAACAAAGAGTCTTGGGACTGGCACGCCCTTTCCAACGAGGACGGTAAATACCAGCGGTACTTTCACGGGATCGGCGCGGGCGACGTGAACTCCGACGGCCTTTGCGACCAGATCGACTCCAAGGGCTGGTACGAAAACCCGGGAAAAGACGCTCCGAACTTCCAGGGCGTGTGGACGTACCACCCGTTCGTGTTTGCAGACCGCGCCTCTACGATGTACGTCTGGGACGTGGACGGTGACGGCGTGAACGACGTGGTCTGCGCGTGGGATGCTCACCTTTACGGCCTGCTTTGGTGGAAGGGGATCAAGAACGCCGACGGCTCCGTCACGTTTGAGAAAAACGAGATCCAGCCGATCGACCCGGAAAACAATCCGGAGGGTAAACTCTCGTACACCCAGATGCACTCGATCGATTACGCCGACATTAACGGCGACGGCCTGACCGACTTCGTGACCGGCAAACGCTGGTGGGCGCACGGCCCGACGGGTGATAAAGAGGCGGACCAGCCGGCCGTTTTATACTGGTACGAGGGTTTCCGTAAAGACGGTAAAGCCGGCTTCATCCCGCACCAGATCGACGATAATTCGGGCGTCGGGACCCAGATCACGATCGCCGACATTAATAAAGACGGTAAACCGGACGTGATCTCCGGGAATAAAAAAGGTCTTTCGATCTTCATTCAGAAGTAAATGTGATTCGGAGGGCCGGCGTTCCGCCGATCAAGTTAATTGCTTTGTGTCTTACTGACCTTCCACTTTATTAACTTGACCGGCGGGACGCCGGCCCTCCGAATTTTAGCTTTCCCCTACCCTTTAATCTAAATATACCATGCACACCAAATTCTCCCTTTCATCTTTCGCAGCCCTCCTGCTTCTCGCCCTCCCGGCACTGGCGGAGGTCCAATACACCGAAAAGGCGTGGACGCCTGAGGAATTCAAGACGATGGATTCCGACGTCACGCAGAAGCACGATCTGAATTTCCTCAACTTTTTCGGCTCCGAGATCAAGGAATCCACCGGGATCGGTTCGGGCGCGTACCTCTTTCTCTTCGACGGAATGGTCGGGACGTTCGGCGACGACGGCCGCGCCTTCATCGAAGGAAACCCCGCCAAAATGTACATTTACCTCGGCAGGCCGCGCAACATCAAGGAGTTCGCCATCTACACGGGCAACATCGACACGCGCGTCAATCAGCGTTACGAGGTCCGTTTCGCGAATAACTCGGCCGAACCCGGCGTCAAACCGCAGAATTTCCCGGAAGATGGCAAACTCTCGACCGGTTCCAAAGTGGTCGGAAACGACCGCGGCGGGTTCAAGACTTCCTTCCGGGAAACGCAGGACGGCAAGTACCTCACCGCCGGGCCGTGCGACTGGGTCGAGGTCAGCTTCTGGAGCTGTTACAGTCTCCCGGCCGGCACGGAAATGACCAAAAGCGGCCCCGCCTCGTGCATCGTGGAAATGCAGATCCTCGGCGATGAGAAAGACCCGGCGCTCTACCTGAGCGAGCAGGAAAAAATCGAGAGCCGCCGCCGGATGGCCCGGCTCGTGTACGAAAAGAAGCTCGACCGCATCTCGCCGGACCTGAAATACGCGATCGATTCGATGAGCTCCCTGAAGGCAGCGATCGAGGACCTCGGCGCCTCCAACCCGGGAAAGTACGACTCGGCCAAATACCTCGGGCAGTTTGAGCAGTTCAAGAACGTTTTCAACGTCGATCCGGAAAATAAAGACCAGGTCGAAAAGGCTCTGGCGGCCGCGCCGGACTTCCTGAAATTCCGCCGTGAGGCTCTCATGGCCAATCCGCTCCTTTCGTTTGACCGCCTTCTGGTACGCACCGGGGATTCAGACCTTCAAGCGAACTGGATGTCGAACTGTTCCCGCGGCAAGCACCCGAGAAACGGAATGCTTCAGATCCTGCGTCTTTCCGACCCGGACGCTGAGCTGGTTCCGGCCGTAAAGCCGCTCAACGGCAGTTTCATCGGCGACATTTGCCTCCACTGGGACGCGAACCGGATGCTCGTCACGTGCCTCTCCGAGAAAAACACGTGGGAGATTTACGAAACCAGCCTCGACAAACCGGAGGAATTCCGGCAGATCTCGCCGACCATCGGCCCGGACGTCGATAACGTGGAGGGGTGCTACCTCCCGGACGGCGGTTTCCTCTTCGTTTCGAGCGCCTCGATGATGGGCGTGCCCTGCATCGGCGGCAGCGGCCTGGTCGGGAACATCTTCCGCGTCGAGAAAGACCTCAAGACCGTGCGTCAGGTCACGTTCGAGCAGGATCAGGACTGGAACCCGATCGTTCTGCCGAACGGGCGCGTCCTTTACCTCCGCTGGGAGTACGTCGATACGCCGCACTATTTCTCGCGCCTTTTGATGCACATGAACCCGGACGGCTCCAACCAGATCGAATATTACGGGAGCAACTCGTACTGGCCGAACTGCATGTTCTACACGCGACCGATCCCGAACTCGACAAAGTTCTGCACGATCGTGTCCGGTCACCACGGCACGGCGCGAGCTGGCGAACTGCATATTTTTGACCCGACGAAGGGTCGGCACGAAACCGAGGGCCACGTGCAGCAGATACCCTCCGGCGGTCAGAAATTCGTGATGAAAACGATGGACCCACTCGTCGATAATTCGTGGCCGAAGTTCCTTTTCCCGGCGCCACTGAGCGAGAAGTACTTCCTCGTGAGCGCGAAAATGAGCCCCTCCTCGCCGTGGGGGCTTTACCTCGTGGACGTTTTCGATAATATGCTCCTGATCAAAGAGGGCGGGATCTTTGAAGCGACGCCGTTGATCGAGCGCCCGGTCCCGCCGGTCGTCGCCAGCCGCCTGATGGAAGGCGAAAAAGACTCGACGGTCTTCCTCACGGACGTCTATTTCGGCCCGGGCATGAAAAACGTTCCGCGCGGAACGGTGAAAAAGCTCCGCATTTTCGGCTACCAGTACGGCTACCGCGGGATCGGCGGCCACCACATGATGGGGATCGAAAGCTCCTGGGACGCGAAAATCCTCCTCGGCGAGGTCCCGGTTTACGAGGACGGCTCGGCCAGCTTCCGGATCCCGGCCAACACGCCGCTGGCGGTCCAGCCACTGGGTGAGGATGGTTCTGCGATGCAGTTGATGCGTTCGTGGCTCGTCGGAATGCCGGGCGAAGGCGTGACCTGCGCCGGTTGCCACGAGTCCCAGAACAGTGCGACGCCCGCGAAACGCACGATCGCCATGACGAAAGCCCCGGTCGAGATCACTCCGTTCCACGGTGAGGCGCGCCCGATGGGCTTCCGCCGCGAGGTTCAGCCCGTGCTCGATAAATACTGCGTCGGGTGCCACGACGGTAAAGAAGGCGGTCGCCCGGACTTTTCCGACCCGAACATTCCGCAGGGCGGGCGCTTCGGCAAGTCGTACCAGGCTCTGCGTCCGTACGTCCGTACGCCGGGGCCGGAGAGCGACTACCACCTCCAGAACCCGATGGAGTACAACGTGAACACGTCGTTCCTCTTCCAGCACCTGCGTGACGGCCGCCACCACAACGTCCGGCCGGACGCCGAGGCGATGAAGTCGCTGGCCCTCTGGGTCGATATGAACGCGCCGTACCACGCGACGTGGACAGAAGTGGCTTCGGCCTTCAACCAGAGCGTCGAAAACGTCAGCAAGATGGCCGCCAGGACCCGCGAGCTGCGCAGTCTGTACGCCGGGATCGATGAGGACCCGGAGCACGGCGCCAACGCTCAGGTCGAGCGCCCGGCCTTCGTGAAGCCGGAACCGTGCGAGGCTCCGAACACGAAAGCGCCGGAAAACACCGCGGCTCAGGTGAACGTTCTGGCCAATCCGAAACGTGAGACGATCGATCTGGGGAACGGCGTCAAGCTCGACCTGGTCGAGATCCCGTCCGGACAGTTCGTCATTGGGGACGATTTCGGCGATAAATTCGAGGCGAACCGGAACGTCGTGACGATCGAAAAGCCGTTCCTCATGGCGACGACTGAAGTCACGAACGAGATGTACGCCCTTTTCGACCCAAGTCACGACTCGGGCGTCATTGACGCGCAGGACAAAGACCAGTCCGCGCGGGGTTTCTATCACAATTTCCCGCTCCAGCCCGTGATCCGGGTTTCGTGGGAAGACGCCCAGAACTTTTGCAAGTGGCTCAGCGAGAAGACGGGCCGAAAGTTCCGCCTCCCGACCGAGGCCGAGTGGGAGTGGGCCGCGAAGGCCGGGACCGACCAGCCGTTCTGGTGGGGCGGCGATCTGAACGGGGACTTCACCCGATTCGCCAACCTGGCGGACGACGAGATGCGCCTCCTGGGCCGAAAAGCCCACGGAAGGAACGACCATGAGTTCATTCCGGCTTTGACCTGGAACGATGCGTGGCGGATGTTCCGCAAGGATAACGCGATGGAGAAGAACCGCCTGAACCTTGCGCCGATCGACTGCATCATCCCGGTGGAAGGCGTACCGAACGGAGAAGGAACGGCCCGTTACGAGGCCAGCCCGTGGGGACTCTTCGACGTGATCGGAAACGTGGCCGAGTGGACGCAGTCCGACTTCCGCCCGTACCCGTACAACGCGGCCGATGGCCGAAATGACGGGAAACCGGGAGCGGAAAAAGTGGTCCGTGGCGGCTCATGGTACGACCCGCCGGCAAGCGCCCGCGCCGGGTACAGAACGCCGTACTACTCGTGGCAGAAAGTCTTCAACGTGGGCTTCCGCGTCGTGTGCGAAGAGTAGAAAAAGCCTATGGCGAGCGGGGGCAGTGACAGCCTGTTGCACATACCACCCCGCCAACTAATCCCATCTTGTATTTTCCTGAA